>ENA-UEQL01001248-UEQL01001248.1-human-gut-metagenome-genome-assembly--contig:-NODE-1248-length-17915-cov-8.055836_pt1 | contig 17915 bp, 16 predicted proteins | sample MGYA00242905_ERZ507926 | MGnify/ENA primary metagenome ERZ507926 (study PRJEB26167, sample SAMN06115531) | human gut metagenome | host: Homo sapiens | place: China:Henan | collected 2015-09-09...
CATTCTCTTTCATCTTGCCAACCGGCACAATTATGTTTAGAAGCACAAAAAGGGCCATTCCCTTAACCAGGAACAGCCCTTTTCTATCGGATTAAAATCTATTCTTATTTACCAGCTTCAGCAGCTGCTTTCTTATTGATCTTCTTCTTCTGCAACTCGTAAGCGATCGGAGTAGCGACGAACAAAGTAGAGTATGTACCGATAATGATACCTAATAAGATAGCGAACGTAAAGCTTCGGATCGTGCTACCGCCCAAGATGAAGATACACAATACAACCACCAACGTAGTCGTCGCACCCCGTGTGGGTGAGTGGATTGAAACGATTCTACCTTTGCGTCGATATGGCGCTCTTCCAGCCTTACAAAACATTGTGTATTGAATGTCAGGTTGTTCCAGATTAACTCATAACCTAATATATTCGTGTTTTTGAACGCTCGTAGACCCTCTTGGGCGATCGTCGTATGATCTTGGTGGATGTCGTGCAAGCTAGGGATGAAGACTAGGTCAAAATCGGATACTTTTTTCAGGCGTATTAACTCCTCTAATATCTCTTGTCTTGCGTATCCCAGTTTTCTTACTTCGTAATTGTATATGATTAGGTTTCCCGGTTCTATACCTAAGGTCTGGGTCGCTTGCTTGACCTCTGTCTTCAAGATATCTTTCGGAAAACCTTCGGGAACCGATTGCTGTGCGGTGGAGAAAGCCACATAGGTCACTTTTTTACCATCTTCTATCAGGCGTGAGATAGTTCCCCCCAACCCAAGTTCCCCATCATCCGTATGAGGGGCGAGGACTAAAATATTTTTACAATTAGTAATCATTCTTTCTGATTTATTTGAATACAGGGATTTTGTTGTTTTCACTGCTTCGCTAATTCTTTTAATAGCTGGGCGTATAATTTACGTAAATAACTTCCGGACCCTTCTTGTACGGAGTCATTATGCCATAGTAAAACCAATTCACCTCCTACATTATTTACTTGTTCCACTAAATTCCGGCAATAGGTTAAAGCCCTGTCAAAATCCAGTCCCATATATTTTTCCTCCTCTAGGGTACAATCCATTATAATAAGCGGATGTAGTCGGAGAGGAGATAGCCGGCGGGTGATCGGATTGATCCAACGAACCGGGTAGCAAGTCCCTAACCGGAATCCGGAGACATCGGCATACCCCATGGTGAAATCGTCCGTAACCCCAGCAGCCTCTATTTGGTCCATATCTTCCGGTTCCCGGATAGCCAAGAAATGATGACGGTTGAACCGAACATTTTTACCGATATGATCTTCCAGACCGGTTTTCTCTTTCCGGATAAGGCTGGGAGTCGTACCCGCTTGGTAGCTACTATGCAAACCAATAGTTACATTATGCTCTAGAGCACTTTTTATCAATTTACGAATATCTTTATTCCTCAAATCGTAATGAGGCAGTACAGAGCACGGCAGCACCCGTTCCGGATAAATAGTATAGTGTGACATTGTTCCTTCCCGATCAAATCCTGAAGGATACTATTCTGGCGGAAAAACCAAGGGAAGGTATAAAACGGGTCTTTCTCAAGGGTACCGAATTTACCTTGAAAGGATTTATATAAACCTCTTCTATCTCTAATAGACCGTATCAAACCTTTCCACGAACGATATAGAGTCGGAGAATCTACGTCGTGCGTGAGGTAGATCTTCCGGATTTGCTTTTTTACCTCGGGTACACGTAACCGGGATTGGCGTAGCCAACGATGAAGCAGCATGCGATATTCATCCACGATCGGACGATGCAGGAAACCGGCCCGGTAGGGCAAGGACTCTTTACCGGGAAATCTTCCATGCTCATCCCGAAGTCCACGCCGTACCATCTCCTCGTATCTGGAAATGAGAAAATAAGTACTTGCGATGATATCGGCATGAACCACCCATGTATCTCTTACCCATTCCTCTTTCGGCGAGCCGAATAACAAGGGGATACCTTGAACCTCTTGCAAAGGGAGTTCCGGTAAGGAAGCTGGAGTCCCGTATGTTTGTCCATCAAAGAAGCCGGATGGAATGATAACGACGTTATATCGGTCGAATTTATTGGGATCAGCCGTGTACCCGATCGTTTCCACCAGTTCGCTAGGGACATCATCTCCTACAAGAAAACGTATTATATAATGTAAAGTGCGATTTTTCATACCCATTTGCTTAGTTTAATGCGTGCTCTGTCTAATAAACTCAATTTCCCCCTAGATATTGTGAAAAATGGGGTTTGGATAGCTCCGAACTCGCGGAAGAAACGTTCTACTCCGGGTAGCATAGACCCTTCGAAATCAAATACCGTCGTAAATTGAGAAACGAAATGAAGACATTCCCACAGGACGTAGCTTTGCGCTCCGGAACCTCTATAGACCGGATTTCCTCCTCCAGCGAGATAGTAAGCCGATCGATCTTGCCATACGATGAAAGCGGCCGCATGTAAATGGCCTTGCTCGTCATAACCTCCCCATAAATCACCTTGTCCTCTTTGTCGGCAAGTGGCGATCAAGTCTTTCAGTACATTCGTGTCTTCCTTGATTCGTACATGCTGGCGGTCAAATGTTTGGGCTTGTACAGCTAGGAACTCATTCAAAGGAATCCCTTTTTTTACGGATATATGGTATTTATTCTGCGCTTTCGTAATATTTCGCCGGATATTGGGGCTCATATTCTCCCATACCGCTTGATGATCCCGGATATTTTTTAATAAATAGGTATAACGTGTCGTTTGGTTATATCCCGCCCAATAAAACGGAAGCCAATCCGTGATGTCATAATTGAAATTTTGCAGGAAGTGCGGATAGCGTTTTAGTTCTTCCGTGAATTGTTTGCATAGTTCTTGACGTCGTCCTAACTCGGTCGTATATTTCGTGTCGGAGGAACTTGCGGTGAACCAAGGGCCCATTGTTTGGGTGTAAGAAGGCATTGAGACAATATCGGAATGGGGGACGTAAAGGGGGAGGGTTGCCTGTATCTTTCCCTTTTGTTCTATAAGCAAGACATCCCATTTTTTTTCTCCGCAAACCGTATCCAACCACCAGTCATGTGAGAAGATCGGTATATTTTTTTCAGTATTGCAAAGTAAACGATATTTGTCTTTATTACTCATTACAATTTCGTATAGGGGCGGGGGGTGCCCGCCCCCGCAAATTACTTGTTGGCTTTTAATGCCTCAAATATTAATTCGGATAATTCGTCTGCCAATTCGGGATTGTCCTCGACACATTGTTTTGCCGCATCACGACCTTGTCCCAATTTGGTATCATTGTAGCTGTACCACGAACCGCTCTTCTTGATGATATTCAGTTCAGAGCCAAGATCGATGATCTCTCCGGAACGGGAGATACCTTGACCGAACATGATATCGAACTCTGCCTTGCGGAATGGAGGAGCCACCTTGTTCTTCACCACCTTTACGCGCACCTCGTTGCCCAGTATGTTGTCGCCGTCTTTGATGGCTGCACCCTTGCGGATGTCCAGTCTCACGCTGGCGTAGAACTTCAGAGCGTTACCGCCTGTGGTGGTCTCGGGATTGCCGAACATCACGCCTATCTTCTCGCGCAGCTGGTTGATGAAGATGCAGGTGGTGTTTGTCTTGCTGATGGTGGCGGTGAGCTTTCTCAGAGCCTGGCTCATGAGGCGGGCCTGCAGACCCACCTTGTTGTCGCCCATATCTCCCTCTATCTCTGCTTTAGGTGTGAGCGCTGCCACAGAATCCACCACTACGATATCGATAGCGGCGCTGCGTATCAGCTGGTCGGCTATCTCCAGTGCCTGCTCGCCGTTGTCTGGCTGCGAGATGAAGAGGTTATCCACATCCACTCCCAACTTGGCTGCATAGAATCGGTCGAAGGCATGTTCTGCATCGATGAATGCAGCTATGCCGCCTGCCTTCTGTGCTTCGGCGATGGCATGGATGGCCAGTGTGGTCTTACCAGAAGACTCCGGACCGTAGATCTCTATGATGCGACCCTTGGGATAGCCGCCCACTCCGAGCGCGTAGTCCAGTGAAATGCTGCCTGTGCGTATCACCTCCACGTTCTCTATCTTCTCGTCGCCCAGTTTCATCACCGAGCCTTTGCCGTAGTCTTTCTCTATCTTTGTGATTGCGGCCTGAAGCGCTTTCAGTTTAGCCGCGTTGTCTGCTGCTGCCATATTCTATAGTATATATATAATAATGTATATGGTGTGAGGAACCGATTAGAGCTCCAGGTCAATGTCGTGCAGTTCGTGCCAAGGAAGCCCCTGCTTGTTGAGCTGCTCCATGAATGGATCGGGGTCAAACTCCTCCACATTATGCACGCCTGGTTTCTTCCAGATGCCCTTCATGAACATCATGGCACCTATCATGGCAGGCACTCCTGTGGTGTAGCTCACTCCCTGCATGCCGGTCTCCTCGTAGGCAGCCTGGTGCGAGCAGTTGTTATACACGTAGTAGGTATGCTCCTGACCATCCTTCATACCGCGTATGCGGCAACCGATAGAGGTTTCTCCCTCGTAGTTCTCACCCAGATCCTGAGGGTTGGGCAATACAGCCTTGAGGAACTGCAGAGGCACTATCTTCACCACTTCCTCGCCGCTGCCGTCGGCCTTGGGAGCCTTGTATTCCACCTCGTCGATGCGTGCCATTCCGATGTTCTCGATGACATCCAGATAGGTCAGATATTGCTGGCCGAAGGTCATCCAGAAGCGTGCACGCTTGATGGTGGGGTAGTTGATCACCAGCGACTCTATCTCCTCGTGGTGCAGCAGGTAGCTCTCCTTGGGTCCGATGCCGGGATATGTGAGAGGCTTGTGTATCTCCATGGGCTCGGTCTCGATATATTTGCCGTTCTCCCAGTAGAGTCCCTTCTGTGTGATCTCGCGTATATTGATCTCGGGATTGAAGTTTGTGGCAAAAGCCTTATGGTGGTTGCCGGCGTTGCAATCCACGATGTCCAGATACTGGATTTCGTCAAAGTGGTGCTTGGCAGCATATGCTGTGAAGATGCTGGTCACTCCGGGGTCGAATCCGCAGCCCAGTATGGCGGTCAGTCCAGCCTGCTCAAAGCGCTCGCGGTAAGCCCATTGCCAGCTGTACTCAAAGTGTGCTTCGTCTTTGGGCTCATAGTTGGCCGTATCCATATAGTTGCATCCTGTCTGCAGGCAAGCCTCCATGATGGTGAGGTCCTGATAAGGCAGGGCCAGATTGAGCACCAGTTCAGGCTTGTAGTCAGAGAACAGAGCCACCAGCTGCTCCACGCTGTCGGCATCCATCTGTGCTGTGCGCACCTGTGTGCCATATTTCTTGTTCAACACCTCGGCCAGTGCTATGCACTTCTTCTCAGTGCGGCTGGCAATCATCACCTCGGTAAACACCTCGGGATTCTGGCATACCTTGTGGGCGGCTACAGTAGCCACACCTCCGGCTCCGATAATCAGTATTCTTCCCATATCTATGTTTGTTTGTTCGTTTTCAGTTTGCTTGTCTGTTGTCCCCGGCCGTTTATCTCTGCAGATCCTGCTGGCTCAGTCCCATGGCGTGTACCATGCTGAATCCCAGCACAACATGCCCGGGAGTACCCATCTGCTGCTCCATATCCATGATGGTAAAGGGGTGCGATGGAGCTTCTGTGGCGGCGCGTCGCAACTCCTGCAAGTGCTCGCTGGCATCGGCAATGAGTGTTACCGGCCCCTGACCCTTGTCGTGCAGGATGAAGAGAGCAGCCTGCACGGGCAGAGGAGCACCTTCCACGATATCCTCCTTCACGGCACAGTTGACGGTGAAGTCAGCCAGTCCGGGCACGTCAAACCCTTGTTTGTCCAGTTCGTTGGCCAAGTGGGCGGGCACGAAGTGCTCCAGCTCCTCCTTGCCAGGCTCGTGGAAGATGCACACCTCCACGTTGTTCTCACCCTGCTGCAGTCCGCAGTCCAGCGCACAGCAGGTAAGCCAGTCGGCCAAGTCCAGCCTGGGCATTTCGCGTCCCAGCACCTGGGCATAGTGGTTGCGCAGCCTGCCTGCCACGGCATCAGCGTATTCCGCATCCACCAATATATAATGTGTCTTTTTCTTTATACCCTTTTCCATATTGTATGCAAACATACGAAGATTTTTCGGGATGAGGGTGAACTTTGGGTCAAAAAGGTTTTCAAAAAGGCGATTGGCCTGTTTCCTCTGGCGTATCAGTCTGCTTGGGCAGACGTTTCTGTGGCTCCTCAATCCTGTTTCTGCGCTTCTTGAGTTGCCAAATGAGGCATTGTGCTCAAGAAAACAGCCCTCCGAAGCGCGTTTCTCAGGATTTCTTGCTAATTTTGTAAGGGCAGATGCAGATGTCTGCACTTGCCATTCACCCTTTGTCACAACCGATATGAACCTCAGAAAACTACTGCATATCCTCCCCCTGCTGTTCTTTGCCTCTTTCACGGCACAGGCTCAGGATTCCCAGCTCACAGGCCTTGTGATAGGCACGGAGCAGAGCGTGGACTATTCCACTGGCGCTGCCTCCACCCAGGTCAACACCATTGCATGCGCCTTCGACGGCAATCCCGACACCTACTTTGCCAGCTATGAGCGCAGTCTCACATGGGCTGGTCTCGATTTGGGCCAGGCTCATGTGATTACGCGAGTGGGCTGGATGCCCAGAAGGGACGGATTGGGGCCGAAGCGCACGCTTCTGGGAGTGTTCGAGGGAGCCAACCGCCCCGACTTTCTCGATGCCGTTCCGCTCCACGTCATACAGGTTGAGGGTCAGGCAGGAGAGATGTCATCCGCTCCTGTCAGCGTGAGCCGTGGTTTTCGCTATGTGCGTTACGTGGGGCCGCATGATGCCCGCTGCAACATAGCCGAACTGGCTTTCTACGGTCACGCAGGCGAGGGCGACGGCTCGCGTTACTATCAGCTCACCAATCTGCCTACCGTCAGCATCCACACCGCAGGGGCTGTCGATCCCTACGACAAGGAGCACAACCTGCAGTCGCAGATAGACTTCATCTATGATGACGGCACCAGGATACAGCGACAGACAGGCACTTCCAGGCTCAGGGGAAATGCCAGCATGAGCCATCCGAAGAAGCCTTACAGAATCAAGTTCGACCTCTCCAGCCGCATCTTCAAGGGCTCTGCGCTCCAGTCGCCGGCCAAATGCAAGAAGTGGACACTCATCAACAACTATTCCGACAAGACGCTGATGCGCAACATGGTGGCCTTTGAGATGGGGCGGCGTATGGGTTTCTCCTACGTTCCATGGTGCCAGCCGGTGGATGTCATCCTCAATGGCGAGTATCGGGGAAACTACCAGCTCACCGACCAGCTCACGGTGGATGCCCATCGAATCAATATCGAGGAGATGGTGCCAGAGGACTGCGAGGGCGAAGCACTCACGGGCGGTTATCTGGTGGAGCTGGATGGATATGCCGAGAGTGAGGCTTCCTGGTTCCGCAGTATCTGTGGCAATCCCGTGACCATCAAGAGTCCGAGTGACTCGGAGATAACTCCCGGGCAGTACGAATACATCCAGAACGCCTTCAACGAGATGGAGGCCGGCATCATGTTGCGCACTCCCGAGGGTGGGCCTACCGACTTCCGCCGTCATCTCGACGAAGAGAGTCTCATGCGCTACTTCCTCACCGAGGAGCTGGCAGGCAATCCCGATGCCTTCTGGAGCTGTTATCTGACCAAGCAGCGGGGTGAAGACTTCTTCCGCGTAGGCCCCATCTGGGACTTCGATATAGCCTTTGACAACGACTACCGATACTTTCCCGTCAACGACCAAGGCGACTTTCTGAGCCTGGCGCGAGGAGGTGCGGGCAATTCGCGGGCGCTCCTGAAGCGCATCTTCAGAGACCAGGCTTTCTGCGACTCACTCATTGGCATGTGGAACGAGGTGCGCACTTCGGGTCGCATCACACCCGCAGGAGCCACCGCGCTGATAGATTCCCTGGCGCGTGAATTGCACCGGTCGCAGCAGCTCAACTTCCTGCGCTGGCCTATCCTGGGCACCAAGGTGCAGGTCAATCCGCGCGCTGCAGGCTCCTATGAGGGTGAAGTGCAGTGGCTCAGAGAGTTCATGCAGAACCGCATCTCCTGGCTCGACAGGCAGGTGAGCAACCTTGCCGACCAGGGCGACAGCCTGTTCATCGAGATAGGCACGCCTCAGGAGATGGCCGACTTTGCCCTTCAGGTCAACAATGGCAAGGCAAAAGCCCGAGGAAGGCTGACGGCCGACATCGACCTGACAGACTATCCCGCGCTGATGATAGGCACATCGGCCAATGGCTTTGCGGGCGAGTTCGACGGTGCCGGGCATACTGTCACGCTTGCCATGAAGCGCAGCGCCGAGCATGCGGCACTCTTCTGCTCGCTCAGCGGCAGCGTGCACGACCTCACGGTCAAGGGCTCCATCAGCACAAGTGCCAAGTATGCGGCAGGCATCGCAGCCAACATGACGGGCGGAAGCATCGCACGCTGCCAGAGTCTGGTGAGCATCCACAGCACCGTGCAGGGCGACGGTACCCACGGAGGAATAGCCGGTGTGACCGGCAACAACGCCGTCATCGAGTCGTGTCTGGTGAATGTGAGCATGCAGGGAGAGGCTACCACCTGCTGTGGCGGCGTTGTGGGATGGGCCAGCAGCGCCACCAGCGTGCGTAATTGTCTGGTGACAGGCGATGTGAACGTGTCAGCGAGCGGCAGCGATCTGCTCTCGCGCAATGCGGGCAGCGTGCAGTCTGACAATAATTATGTGCATCTCTCGTGGGATGCAGCCAGCGATTGTGGCGGGGTGACCAGGCTGGATGCCAGCCAACTGCAGCTCGGAGCAGCCTGCTATATGCTCAACAAGGGCGAGACCACCCGCCAGAAATGGTTCCAGACCATCGGTATGGACGCTCTGCCGGTACCCGACAACAGGCACAGGACCGTATATTCCACCGCCCATCTGCATTGTGACGGCACACCCTATACCAGCATGGGAGGCTATACCAATGACATAGCGGGCAGCAACCGCGATGCCCATCGGCTGGTGGATGGCGTGTGCAAGGTGTGTGGCAGCGTGGATATCGACCATATTCCATGCGATGAGCGTGGATTCTTCATGCTCTCCACGCCAGTACATCTGCTGTGGTTTGCCCAACAGACGGAGTCGGGTGAGACGGGGCTGTGTGCTGTATTGACGGCAGATATCGACATGAGCCGGTACCCTGGCTTTATGATAGGCCGCACGCGCATCTTTGCGGGTGTGCTGGATGGTGCCGGACATAGCGTGACCATTGCCCAGGAGGAGACGTCGGACTATGCTGGCCTGATAGGGCATCTGTCTGGGCGGGTGCAGGATATGGTGCTGCGCGGTAGTGTGACCACCAGCAGGAAGTATGCCGGAATGGTGGGCGAACTGTGTGGCGGCGAACTGCTCCGATGCCAGAGTTATCTTGACATCCGTGCCACTATCGACGGCGATGGCACACACGGCGGACTGGTGGGCCTGGTGGCAGAGTCTGATGAGGTGGGTGCGGTGCGTGACTGCCTCTTTGCCGGCTCTATTTCCGGCGGGCAGGTCAACAGTTGCGGCGGTCTGGTAGGCTGGTCTTCCTCGTTGTATGTGCTCTCCGACTGCCTCATGCTGGGCGATATGGATGTGGATGTGAGCGGGAGCAACATGCTCGCGCGCAACCCCGGTACGGCCATCCTGAGCAACTGCTATTACTGTTCGCCCTGGCTGGCCGAGGTGCCGCGCAACGCCAGACCGGTATCACAAGCAGAGCAGCAGGACGGGTCGCTCTGCTATCTGCTCAACCGAGGCGTGACAGACGGCCGCCAGGCATGGTATCAATCCCTGGAGGACAATCCTTATCCGCTGCCCGACAAGCGCCTGCCGGTGGTCTATTACGTGGATGGCACCTACACCAACACGCTGCCCGATGCCATCGCCAGTCCTATGGCCACAGCCGTACGGTCAGCTGACGGCCGCATCTACGACCTCTCCGGGCGCCGCATCACACGTCCCCTGCGTGGCATCTATGTGCAAGGCGGGCGCCTGATAGTGAAATGACCCACGGTTTCTGATCCTCTGCCCCCCAATAACCCACTGCGCTGCGATGGCTATCGGAGCGCGCTGCAACGTCCATCGCAGCGCACTGCATTTGCCATCGCAGCGCAGTGCGTGTTTTCGGCCAGTGTCACGGCCTAAGGCCGGGAGGGGCAGGCGCGGGTCACACGTTGCGCAGGCTCTTGTGCCCCGCACGGTAGTGCTCGCCTACCACCAGCGCACTCTGGTCCAGTTGCGGCGTGATGCACGAGGTGGTGTAGATGACCTGGAAACTGTCCTCGGGATATTGGGACAGGCGGCTGATGAGTGTTTGCTGGAACCGCTGTGCGCGTACTGTCTCCATCCCCTTGTCCTCCATGTCGTCGGCCAGGATGAAGCGCGGGTAGCGCATACGGGGGATGTCGAGTGAGGCAAGGAAGAGCGAGAACCGTGCCACCAGCTTGAGCAGGAAGGCCGACGAGGCACTGAGGCGGTCGGCGGGCTGCCCCAGGAAGACGCGGTTGTCGCTGAAATTCACGTGGAAGTCCTCGGCATGGGCGTGGACGAACTCCTGCTGGCTGGCTCGGTCGCGGTGCAGGAGTTCCACGGCATGCCGTTGCATGCAGTGCCGCACCTCGTCCCTGCGCTTTTCCTGCCCCTTCATGTGTGCCTCTATGACCTCTCGGGTGTGTGTGTAATCGTCCTGCATGTCGGCCATTCTGCCCGCCAGCCGTTCGTAGTATTCCGCTTGCTCGAGCAGCGAGTAGTACTGCGTCAGTTCGCCCTGGGCACATCCCATCTTGTAGCAGAGGTCCTCCAGAGCCCCGGCCTGGGTGCTTCGGGCCATTCCCAGCAGCCGGTCGAGCGCCTGTTGGGCGGTCTTGTGCTTGCGACGCAGAGTGCGCAGCTCGGCTTTCACCTGGCTCAGCTTCTCCTTCTCATCCTTTATGTCAGCCTCCGACTCTGCTATCTGCAGGCTTATCTCCTCGGCCAGGCGCCGTGCCTGGGTGAGCCCCGCCTCTTCCTCCATGGGCGACTTGCACAGGCGGCAGGTGCCTTCGGGCACGTCGTCGGGCAGTGGCGAAAGGCATTCGGGGCAATAGTCGAGCCTCAGCCGGCCCAGCACCCGCCGTGCGCTGGCCGACTGCTCCAGAGCCTCGCGCTTGCAGCGCAGTGCGTCGAGGAAGAATTGCGTGTCGGCCACTTCGTGCTCCAGCAGGTCGGCCTCCTCCTCCAGTTGGTTGCACTTCAGCGCCAGGCCGGCCACCTCGGCTTTTTGCTTCTGTATCAGCGGTTTGCTTTGGCTCTCGGCCTGCTCGCCAGCCCGCAGCCGACTGATGTCGTGCTCCAGCTGCTCCATCTCATCCTTCTTGTCCTGTATCAGCCCTTTCACGCGCTTGCAGGAGTGTGCCTCGGCAGGCAGAGTGGCATGGGCTGTGTGGAGGGCAGCCTTGGTGTCGGCGATGCGGGCCTCCAGGTCGCGCAGGTGAGCGCGGGCCTCATACAGACCCGACTCGAAGATGCCCATGAGGAGGTCGGCTACGGCCTCGCGTGTGGATTGGTTGTCAAACTGCTCATGCATGAATACCGACCACGATGGAGACTCCTGATCTACATAGATGAGGCGCAGCAACTGGTGCATGGTAATGCGGCTGTCGGCCTGTACCTGCGGGATGCCCATCAGGCGGAAGAGTACCGACGAGAATCCCTCCCGCTCCTGGGTGGTGGCATAGCCCATCCTCTGCGAGCGGCAGCGGCCGCCCAGGGTGTCGTCCATATTGCCCCAGTGGAGCGTCATGGCCTGGCGGGGCTTCACCCGTCCCTCGGTGTCCTTGTCCAAGGGGCGCTCCAGGGTGACTGTGGCATCGCCTGTGCTCACCTCCACCAGCACACGGCTGCAGCGGCGCGCCTGCTCTACGAAGCGGGTGTATTCACCGCCCAGACCGTAGAAGAGCAGGTGGGTGATGGTGGACTTGCCGCTGCTGTTGTCGCCGCGAATGATATTCACTCCGTGATGAAAACGCTCATCATAAGCCACCTGGCCATCTTGGGTGAGCACTCGGAGTCTGTTGACAAAGAGATTATTGGCCATCGTATTTGTATTCCATGAGTTGTGTGCGATATTTCAGTCCGTATTCCCCGCCCATGGGTGTGGCGCGGAAACAGTGGTAGAGCCATGCTATCATGTTGGCGTCACCCACAGGGAGAGGCGCGAGCATGTCGGTCACCTGGCGCAGGCGCTGCATGTCGGCCACCTTTACCTGCCCTGCAAGCAGCCGCCTGGGGCAGATGAGTCCCGTGGCTGCCAGGCGTCGAAGGGCCGTGAACTGGTATGGGCGCATGTTGCCGAAGAGGCGGCGCCGGTGGGGCACTGTGCAGTAGGGGTTTGCCTTCTTGGGCACATACTGGCGCAGCAACGTCCTGAGGTCACCCTCGCTACGGCGCAGACGGATGTGGTGCGCCTCGGTGGGGAAGAGCAGGTAGAAGTCGAAGATGCACAGACGGTCGGCCTCCACCACCTCGTCCTGTTGCAGGTGGGTCAGGATGTGCAGCATGCGGTAGCTGGCAGCAAAGGGGTCAAAGGCGGGGATGTAAGTCATAGTCGGCCCAATTGATGTGGCACTTGCCGGTGAGATAATAGAGCATGCCATAGATGTCATCCACGTTGTAGGCCAGACAGGAGTCCTCGCCGCTGTGGGTGTTGACCTCCTCCACCACGGGACCGACCACCTGCTCATAGGCCGCACGGCGTATGATGTCGAGTGGTTTGCCCTCGCGAATGAGTGGCATCACATAAATGTCGAAGAGATGGCACACCTTGGCAAAGAGGTAGTCATCGATACGCTGGGCCGACTCGAAGTACTGGTAGCGCATGGACTTCTTGGAGAAAGCCTGTTTGCTGCGCAGAGCACTGGTTATCTCGGTGCGTCCGAAGCCAGCATCCTGCAACTTGGCCTCCAGCCCGATGGTCTTTGGAAGACGTGTGTGATAGCGTCTGAGGTCGCTCAGCTTGCGCTGGATGCGCACGTTGTTGCGTGCTTCCTCCTCAAGCCGCTCGTACCACTTGGTCAGGCGGTGCCTGGTGACGGGAGCCTGGAAGTTGTTGGTCACTTGCAGGGCATTGGGGTTGTAGTTGGCCACCTGCTCCATGCGTGTGTCCTGGAAGGTGTTTCCTGTGCCGGGATTGCCCTTGAATTTGTATTCCATCACGAACGTATTTTATAAGGTTTGGCCAGCTCACAGGCACCTGATGATGTCTGTCACGCAGTCGCGTATGCCGCTGTCATCGGGGTAGTCATGCAGCCGGCCGCGCACGGAATGGTCCTTGTCACCCTCGAGCAATTCTGCCAGGCGTGAGGCCGTGACATCCTGCAGGACACCCTCCTTATACATTATATATATTATATTGGCCACCAGGGTGCGGTTGAAGGCGGTGTTCTGCTGCTTGCCCGGCTTGTAGATGACGGCTTCCACCTCGGGTGCGGCCAGTACCTGATGCCACAGCGTGCTGTAGCGCTCCGCCCACTGGGGACTCACGCATCCCTGTATCTTCATCACGTAATGCAGCACCTCGTCGCGCAGCGGCGTGAGGTCGGCCTCCGGCAAAGCGGGTGTCACGGCCGCAGGAGCCTTGTGGCGCTCGCCATAGTTGTGGTTGATGACTGTGGTGGCATTGGGGTTGTAGTTCTGTACAGTGCCTATGTGAACCTCCTGGAAGGTGTTGCCCGTACCAGGATTGCCTGTTATCTTGAGATCCATAATGCTTTCTTTTGTATGTTGTATAATATTGAAATTCAGTGTGAAACCTGAAAGAAAGTTGCGCCTGGCTTTCTTCCTTGCTTTCGCCTGCCCGGCGGCGTACCTTTGCATCGCAGTTCGAAAGAAATGTATAACCGACTGCCGGGCGCAGGACTGCATGCGTAAACACCAAGCCCCATACCGGCGATGGGCAATCTACATGATTAACTATTCTACTTTTATGCAGGTTAACCCTGCCAATCGCGACGAGGCACCCAAGGCTCATGCACGTGCCCAGGTCAACGAGGTGATGACGCTCCGTGACTTCACCAAGCACATTGCCGACCATGGCGGGTACAGCCGCGGTAAGGTCAACGGCGTCATCTCGGACATGTGCGCCTGCCTGGTGGAGATGCTCCTCGAGGGCAAGAAGGTGCAACTGGGCGACCTGGGTGACTTCTGGATCACTCTCAACAGCAAGGGCGCAGACAGCTGCCAGGCCTTCACCGCAGGCATGATCACGGGCATCAACGTGGTCTTCACTCCTGGCAAGGACTTCGAGGGTATGCTGGGTAAGGCCACCTTCGCTCCTGTGGCAAGCCGTGCCGCACAGGCTGCAACCCTCAAGGCAGAGAAGACCGGTGAGAAGACCGTGGACCTGGAGGCCGCCAAGAAGAAGGGTGACAGCGACAAGGCCGACTCCGACAACGGCAGCGGGGACAACCAGGGCGGTGACTCTATGCAGTAGTCATCACCTGACAGCGGTGGCCGCGCCGGCACATGGGCATGGCGCGGCTGCCCTTCTGAAACAGATTGTATCATATCAAAATGTATTTTCACTATGACTAAATTTATCGAGAACAACAGTCCGAAGCGAATTTCCTGGGTATCGGTCATGAACGCCATCGTGCAGGCCATCATAGCAGCGCTTACTGCACTGGGGGTGAGCAGCTGTGCCAACCTGCTGTGAGATTGCATCACATGTGGAACCATCATATACATGACCGACCAATGACAAACGACTCTTATCCCTTGCTCGCAGGCGGGGAATTGGTGCGCAACGAGCGTGCATTGCTTTCGCGGGTGGAGTGCGGCAGCATGATGACATCGGCTCGTGCGGTGAGATTTATCGTCCTGCACTGCTCGGCCACGCGCTGTGACAGGGCCTACAGCGTGAGACAACTGCGGAATGACCACCTGAAGCGAGGCTTCAAGGATATTGGCTACCACTTCTATGTGCGCCGCGACGGGACACTCACGCAGCATCGTATGCTGCTGGAAGTGGGGGCGCACGCACGGCCGTACAACCGCTGTTCGATAGGCATCTGCTATGAAGGCGGGCTGGACGAGCATGGCTTGCCCTGTGATACACGCACGATGGCGCAGACCCGCAGGCTGGACGTGCTGCTGTATGAGCTGCACAGGCTGTTTCCCAAAGCGAAGATAGTGGGGCATCGCGACTTACCCGGAACCGCTCCCAAGAGCTGCCCCTGCCTGGACACGCAGGCGGAATTTGGATGGATAGAGGCCCTGTGAGGGGGGCTCACGTGTCACCTGGCCATTTGGCATGCCCTGGCGCAACGGACGTAGTCTGTCGTGTGCCGGGGTGTGCATGTCAGGCTTGGTTGGGGCTGCCTGGTTCGTCTGGTTGCCTGCTGGTCTTCACGACACAACTCTCTGTGCCGCGCTACGCTTAATACTGATCCATGGAATGTGTGAGTAGGTTCTCTGGTTAACAGATTGCAATATTCACCTTTCGCCCTGAGGGCTGGACGTATCAACGGCAAAGATAGTGAATAACGCCGAGATAAGCATGCTCTGTGCCTCAATATTAACGGTGTTGGTTATTCTGACCTTAATGGCGTTGCCTGCAAACGGCTGTCCAGCTCCTGTCTCAGCATATTTTTCTGTGCGAACTTCGGCTCTGTTCTCCACGACACTCCCTTATGGAACATGGCCACATGCTTTGTCGTATGTGTAGGGTAGGCCGGAGCCTGTCTCATCGGTGCAGCCAAGTCGCCCCCAGCCATTAAGGAAGAGGAGGGAGTGGAGGCTCTAATGACGGGCAGGGGATGATGGTGGCTCTGAGACGGAAAGGAGCGAGCGGGGAGGGAGGAGGATGGTCACTTGGCCGTGGCGGGATTTCAGGGTGGTGGTGCCGGAGGGCTGGGAGACGGACTGAAGGAAGTCATCGGACAGATAGGAGTGTAGCAGGAACTTCTTCTTGCCGCGCAGATGGGGATTGCTGATGCTGATGACATGTGGCAGGCTGGTGGGATTGGCCAACAGGTAAGTCCATCTTCCCTGGGCCGACCGTAGGGCTGTGGCTGCCACCATGGGGTGGCCGGTGTGGATGGGAAACACCACGCTGCCGCTCTGCACGGCATGACTGAGCAGGCGCATAGCGTGGTATTGCGGGCGCATAGCGTAGTCGGCAGCGGGCAGGCAGTCCTGCGTACTGTCGCACGGATATTCCTGTTGCAGGTGTTTCCATAGGCCCAACTGCTGCATGTTGTGATGCCCCTGAGCTTCGCCCAGACTATAGTACTGGTCCATCAGACTCCAGTAGCTGGCTCCCGTTGCTCCGCCATTGAGCAGTCCGATGACGATTCGTCCCATCAGCACACCACGTTCGGGCAGGTTGATGTCGCGCTGTCGGGTGGAACCTACAGTCTGATTGCTGCCAAACTCTCCCACGAAGTGCCGCTTGCCCCTCTGGGCTGCCAACTGCACGTTGGTGCGCTCCCAGCCGGTGATGCTGTCGTTGGGGGTGTCATAGCCAAAGAGATAGGTGTGCGAGCAGAAGAGGTCGGCTTCGGGCAGCAGCCTGACAGCATCGCGGAGGAAAGTGTGGTGGCCGGTGCCTCCATCGGAGTCGTCGGACAGCGTGAGCAGCACTCTATCCCTCAGCCCCTCGGCCTTGAGCCTTCGGTCGAGTACGTGGCACATCTGTACATAACGCTCGATGCGGCTCACGCTGCCCTCTGTAAAGCTCCAGTCAGGCTCATTCACAGGGGTCACCTCGCGTATGCAGGTGTAGCCCAGGCTGAACAGATGATGCAGGCAGACGCAGATGTTCTCGGCCCACTCCTCGTATTCCGACGGGCCGAAGACCCATCCGTTGGCCTCCTCGGGCAGCATGAAGGTGCCTGGCCGCACACCCCAGAACACCAGGCAGACGGGTATGCTGTCCTGCTGTGCCAAGTCGAGCTGGCGGTAGAGCCCGCGCATCTCGGGCGACTCGAAGGTGAAGCCAGACGGACGGGCCAGCATGGGATTGTCGTTGTCGTTCTCCGGTTCGTACCACCAAGGCTGCACCATCACCCGCCACTTGCTGAATGCCAGGTCTCTCAGACGCGGTACCACCACATTGTCCCAGTCGCTCTCCTTCACGCCGATGCCTGCTGCCGCATTGGCCGAAAGGAAGTGTGGGTCCAGTTCCACGCCCAATCCGTCGATGGGTTCGCCGCCCTGTGCTCCCACCGTACAACGGATGGCATCGTTCGCGTTCGCCTGTGACTCTTGGGCCGAAGCGCACAACGGTGAGACAAGGAGGGTGGCTACCAGCATGAGGCTGGCAAGAGGCTGGGAAGGAAGAAGGTGATTCATCGTAGTCTGGGAGTTAGTCGGTTGGCGGCAAGAGTGCATTCTGGTTTGCCGGTCAGAGTCTGCCGGACAGAGGGGAAAAGAGACGGAGCTTGTGAGTAAGAGTTTATAGGCAGGAGGAGAAGCGATGTGATTTATTGTCCAGAGGGTAAAGTCGGTGAAACTCCCAACCAGACCTCTGGACAACAAACCGCTTCTCCTCTAACCTATGAACAGTTTCATTCCAGCCCCATCAATTGCATGATGACGTCCATTATCTGACCGCTCATATTGATGGAGTAGCCCTGTCGGAACCACACCACACGGTTGAAGGTGTCGCACATCATGAAGATGGGCAGGTCGGTAGAACCGTGGGTGAGTTCGGCTATGTGCATAGCCTCTACGGTCTCGGGGTCAGCGATACCGAAGAGCACATTATCGGGCATCTCGTCGAAATCCTTTCTCACAAAGCGGTCATATTCCTCACGCGAGGGGAAGAGCAGCAGGTAGGGGCGGTTCCAGCGGCACAGATAGATGTCCTGCTGCAACATCAGAACCTGTATGCGTGAGAGGATAGCCCCGAACAGG
>ENA-UEQL01001257-UEQL01001257.1-human-gut-metagenome-genome-assembly--contig:-NODE-1257-length-17839-cov-9.306722_pt1 | contig 17839 bp, 13 predicted proteins | sample MGYA00242905_ERZ507926 | MGnify/ENA primary metagenome ERZ507926 (study PRJEB26167, sample SAMN06115531) | human gut metagenome | host: Homo sapiens | place: China:Henan | collected 2015-09-09...
TGCTGTATCATAGAGTGTTGCTATTTGACGTAAAGTTACTAATTTTCAATGAGATACGCAAATATTTACATCTATATTTTCGTCCTACATCGGGGCTTTTTTCAGCAGCCTCGTCCCCGCGTCGGCATTTGTTAGTCAAGGCTCGATGCCTTGACTAACAAATACATGAATATCAATACTTCAAGTATTGCCAATTTGGGGTATCGAACCCCAAGTTGGCAATGCCGACGCGGGGACGCGTCGCCCCCAGGTGAGGGCGCGCCCCCCCAATTAGGCAGATAAATTGCAGCTTAATCCATTATTTCCCTTTCCTTATTTGTGTTCTATTTATCTTCAAAAATAGTAGCTACTCCTTTATGAAGTGAAAAAACAAAAGTGAAAGCGTTGCCTTCTGATTTTGAAGTCGTAACTTTGTGGCGATTAGAACAATAAATTTGTGATAAGAACGTTCACGTTGTAGTGAATAAAGACAATAAAAGAGTATTGACGTACAAATCATCTTGAATGTTTCGAATAAACTATACGATTAGCGTCCTCTTGCTTTTGCTATTGTTGGCAAGTTGCGGGAGTGCTGATAAATCTATAAAAAAAGGCGATGCTGCTTTGGCGCTCGGTGAGTATGCCGAGGCTGCGGGGCAGTATAAGCGAGCTTATAGTCAAACGCCGCCCAAGGAGCGAACGAAGCGCGGTGCAATAGCTTATAAGATGGCCGATGCTTATAGTCGGTATGGCAACATAGCGCGTGCTGTTGGCGCTTACCAAAATGCCGTGCGCTATCGTTATACTGATACACTGACTTACCTCAAGTTAGGTGATGCCTTGCGCATACAAGGTAACTATAAAGCTGCACAGACGGCCTATCAAGCCTATCTCGACTCGTTTCCTGGCGATAAGCACGCTGAGCAAGCAATTTCCTGTTGTCTGAGTGCGCCAGCGGAGAAAAAGAAAGGCTCGGCCTATACGGTAAAGTTGTTTAACCAATTTAATGGTTCACGTGCAGATTATAGTCCAGCTTATATGGGCATTGATGCACAACAATTGTATTTCACTTCAACGCGCCAACAAGCCAAGGGCGATGTGAGTGGCATTACGGCAACGAAGAATGGCGACATCTTCTTTAGCAAGAAAGATGAAAAAGGAAAGTGGAAACTAATAGAGGCCGTAGAGGGAGAGGTGAATACCGACTTCGACGAGGGCGCTTGCTCCTTTACGCAAGACGGAAAGACCATGTACTTTACGGTATGTCGTACCGACCCATCTTATCCGCGCATGGCAGAGATATGGACATCGCAGCGCACAGATGCAAAGTGGGGCAAGCCCACTCAGTTGACGATATCGGCCGATACGCTATCATCTTATGCCCACCCCGCTGTATCGCCCGATGGCCGTTGGCTTTATTTCACCTCAGACATGCCAGGCGGACAAGGTGGACTTGATCTATGGCGAGCAGAGTTGAGCGATAAACATGGAGTGGGAAGATTGGAAAATTTAGGACCACAGATAAACACTGGGGGGAATGAGTGCTTTCCCGCTTTCCGTCCCGATGGTGAACTCTACTTCTCAAGCGATGCGGGTGCTAACAATATGGGCGGTTTGGATCTCTATCGAGCACGCGAAGATAGCGTTACAAAGCAGTGGACGGTCGTACACCTGCCGTCGCCTATGAACTCTAATGGTGATGATTTTGGTATCACGTTTGAGGGCTTACATAATCGCGGTTTCTTCTCCTCCAATCGTGCTACAGGAGGACGAGGCTGGGATAAGATATACGAGTTCTCCTACCCAGAAGTGCTACAAAGCGTGAAGGGGTGGGTGTATGAGCAAGATGGTTATGAATTGCCCAAGGCTGTAGTCTACATGGTAGGCAGTGACGGTACGAATGAAAAGGTGAGCGTATTGTCTGACGGCTCTTTCGAAAAGCCATTAAAGCCAGGCGTTAGCTATCTCTTCTTGGCTACCTGTCAAGGTTACTTAAACGTACGCAACGAATTGCGCGCTGATACGGCAGAGGTAGAGAAGCAACACGTGTTGCAGTTTGCGCTGCCCAGCATATCTTCTCCCGTATTGGTTCGTAATGTGTTCTACGAGTTTGATAAAGCTAATTTGACCGAAAACTCATGCGAAGCTTTAGACCGCTTGACAAAGATGCTGAAAGAAAATCCAAACGTGACGATAGAACTTTCTGCCCATTGCGACTATCGTGGCAATGCTGATTACAACCTAAAACTTTCGCAACGTAGAGCAGAGAGCGTCGTGCGTTACTTAACAGAACATGGTATTGCGGCAGATAGACTTACGGCACGAGGATATGGAAAGGAAGTGCCGAAAGTGGTAAATAAAAAGCTTACCGAAACGTATCCGTTCCTTCATACGAACGACACGCTAACAGTGGCTTACATATTAAAGTTGCCCAAGGAACAACAAGAGGTGTGCAATGCCTTAAACCGCCGAACTGAGTTCCGTGTGTTGCGTACCACTTATGGATTGTTTGACGAAAAAGGAAATCTAAAACCCGAAGCACTGCGTAAACCTGAAGAGTAGAGTTGTGGGGTAAAAACGAAAAAATCGAATGATAATTATAAAGTTTTTAAATGCCTTCGGGCGTTATTTAATGTTGTTGGGGCGCACCTTCTCGCGTCCCGAACGTATGCGTATGTTTTTGAAACAATACGTAAAGGAAATGGTACAGCTGGGCGTAGACTCAATCGGTATCGTGTTGCTTATCTCCTTCTTTATCGGTGCCGTAATCTGTATTCAGATAAAGCTGAATGTGCAGAGCCCGTGGATGCCACATTGGGTGTCTGGCTACGTTACGCGTGAAATCATGTTGTTGGAGTTCTCGTCAAGTATTATGTGTTTGATACTTTCGGGTAAGGTCGGTTCAAACATTGCTTCAGAGTTAGGAACGATGCGCACAACGCAACAGATTGATGCACTTGAGATTATGGGCGTAAATCCTGCGTCGTTCCTCATCCTGCCTAAAATAGTGGGATTGATAACCATTATGCCATTCCTGGTAATCTTTAGTACATTCACTGGTATAATCGGTGCGTATGCAACGGCTTATATCGGACATATTATTACACCGTCAGACCTCACGGCTGGTCTTCAACACTCGTTTACGCAATGGTTCTTCTGGATGGGCGTAATCAAGTCGTTGTTCTTTGCCTTTATCATTTCAAGCGTTTCGTCCTTCTATGGTTATAATGTAGAAGGAGGTAGTATAGAAGTGGGCAAAGCAAGTACCAATGCCGTCGTGTCGTGCTCTATGTTAATCTTATTCTTTGACCTATTCCTTACACAGTTGCTATCATGATCGAAATAAAGAATTTACACAAATCGTTTGATGGGAAAGAAGTCTTGAAGGGAATCACTTCAACATTTGAGAGTGGAAAGACCAACCTTATTATCGGTCAGAGCGGTTCAGGCAAGACGGTGTTGATAAAGAACATCGTTGGCCTATTTGAACCCACGCAAGGAGATGTGCTTTACGACGGACGTAGTTTTATGCAAATGACGAAGCGCGAGCGTGCTTTGCTGCGTAGAGAAATGGGGATGATATTTCAAAATGCGGCCTTGTTCGACTCGATGTCAGTGTTGGAGAATGTAATGTTTCCGCTTGATATGTTCTCAAACGATAGTTATAAAGAACGTTTACGTCGTGCGCAATTCTGCTTAGACCGTGTCAACCTGTCGGACGCTGGAGCAAAGTTTCCTGGCGAAATATCGGGTGGTATGCAGAAACGTGTGGCTATAGCTCGTGCTATTGCGCTCAATCCTAAGTATCTATTCTGTGACGAACCAAACTCAGGTCTTGACCCAAAAATGTCGTTGGTAATTGATGAACTGATACATGATATTACCACAGAGTACAACACGACCACAATTATTAATACGCACGATATGAATTCAGTGATGGGTATTGGTGAACACATACTTTATATCTATCAAGGTCATAACGAGTGGGAGGGTACGAAGGACGATGTTATGTCGTCAGATAATGAACGCCTGAATAGTTTTATATTTGCTTCAGACTTGTTCCGCAAGGTGAAGAAGGTGGAGCAGGAGGGGAAATAGTAAACTGCAATTTGGCTCACATATATCCATACGTTTTCAGTACCTTTGATTTATCTTTCATGTTTCATTTTTCGTTATAAAATAATTGAATATCAGTCATTTAGAAATATGAAACATACGACTTCAATGTTTCACTTTTAGTTTCATGTTTCATTCTTCAAAACACTGAGGGAGCGCTTTCACGCTCCCACAGTGTTTTTGAATTGTTCCCACAGTGTTTTTGTTTTTCTCCCTCAGTGTTTTTTAAATGAAACATTGAAACCAAAAATGAAACATAGAAGTCGTATGTTTCAGCCTTCAAAAGAATTGATAATCAATAGGTTGAAACATAAAAATGAAACATGAAAGCAAAAAACACCATTGGTAAAATATACGTAAGCCAATGCCTATTTAGGACGTTCTGAAACAGTGTGAGCAAACTAAAGACTGAATTTACATATTGCTTACGAACGCTTTAATCCGTTCCGCACACTTTTCCATGAGCCATTTGGGCGTTGAGGTGGCACCACAGATGCCAACACTTTCAGCATTGGCAAACCATTCGGGCTGTATGGCTTCGGGGGTGTCGACAAGGTAGGTGTGGGCATTCACCTTGCGGCAAGCTTCGTGCAGTACACGACCATTCGAACTCTTGAGTCCGCATACGAATATGACTACATCGTGTCGTGCTGCAAACGTGCGAATGTTGGGCAGGCGGTTGGCTACTTGACGACAGATGGTGTCGAAGTAACGAAACATCGTTGCACTCTCGATATGTTGTGTGATATAGTCAACGATTTGGCGAAACCCCTCTAACGGCTTTGTCGTCTGCGAAAACAATGCAATGGGACGCGTAAAGTCCAACTGTTCAGCCTCATTTACCCCTTCTATTACAATAGCTTCACCATTCGTTTGCCCGACAAGTCCTAACACTTCGGCATGGCCACGCTTGCCATAGATGACGATTTGTGGTCGCGGATTTTCACTATATACTTTCTTAATGCGGCGCTGCAACTGCAATACCACGGGGCAGGTGGCATCAATAATGCAAATGCCCCTTTCATCAGCCATTTCGTACGTAGCAGGTGGCTCACCATGCGCACGCAGCAACACTTTCGTGCCTTCGGGCAGTTGGTTCAGTTCCTCGTGCGTAATCGTTTGCAACCCCGCTTGGCGCAAACGCTCGCACTCGCTACCATTATGTACAATATCGCCCAAGCAGCAGAGTGACCCTGCTTGAGCCAGTTCTTCTTCAGCCTTGCGTATGGCAGTAGTCACCCCAAAGCAAAAGCCCGATGATTCGTCTATTTCGATGTGCATGGTACTTTTTAATGTGAGAATGCTTAGTTAATGTGCAAATGCTTAGTTAATGTGCAAATGTGAGAATGTGCAAATGTGCAAATGTGAGAATGTGCGAATGTGAGAATGTGCAAATGTGAGAATGTGCAAATGTGAGAATGTGCAAATGTGCAAATATGAGAATGTGCAAATGTGCAAATGAAAGAATGCCTGGTTAATGTGAGAATGTTATAACTCAGCCACCTAAAGCGACCATTTGCACATTTGCACATTCTCACATTTGCACATTAACTAAGCATTTAAAAAAGCGTTAGTTTAACTTAAAGTCAACAGGTATTGTGATGCGCACGTCAGTCGGTTCGCCCTGTTCGTTCGTTCCGGGTTTCCACTTCGGCATACGCTTTAGTGCGTCCATGGCTGTGCGATAAATAGCCGAGTCGAAAGCGTTCTTTACGTCAAAGTCCTTTGCGTAGCCGTCTTTACCAACGATAAAGGTAAGTGTTATAGAACCTTCTTTTTTAGCCGTTATGCAGTTAGACGGATAAACGATGTGTTCGTCCAGCCACTTCATAAAGGCGCGCAAGCCTCCAGGGAAGTCAGGCATTTGCGACACTTGCTCCGTAGGCACCACCTTCTGTTTGGCAATAGGCAACGTCTCATCATGAATGCCCGTTGTATCAACTATCGGTGTCGTGATCACCTTACCCTCAGGGTCGTAGTCTATTGGGCCGTCCGTGCCTATCACTTCAAGTGGGGGCAGTCCATCTACTATCTTGGGGTGTGCGGCCGACTTCGCCCCCGGTGCCGTACGCACAGTAGGTGCTTGTCGTGCGGTAGCTAAGAACTTTACTTTGTAGCCTTCCTTCAGTTCAGACGGTTTCTTTGATAAAGCATCTTCAGCCTCCTTCATATTGCGCGCTGTGATATAGTGCACATACAAAGCCCACCCTCCTTGCACGAGGGCAAAAGCCAACAACGTGCCGAGCAGCAACGTCAACACACACCGATAGCGTGCTCCCGTCTGCTCGCGTAGCTTGTAAGCCCCGTATGCCTTGTTGCGCCCTTCAAATACAAGGTCGCACCATTCTTTTGAATATATGTCTTCTCGCGAACGCACTTCTTTTTTCTTTTTTAGGCTACAAAGTTAGTAGTTTTTTTGCTCTGTTATTCGTTTCGCCACACATATTATACTTCTTTAAAAGGGGACCTATTAGGGGGAGAGGCTCATTTGCAATCCGATATATTGCTATCAATCCACGTCGAAGTAGATGTTTACACTCTTGTAGACATCGAAGTGTTGGACAATATCGCGAGCAGAGAGCAAGGTTTGACGTACACTGGAAGGGGTGAACTGAGGAGGAATCTTAACCATAATCTTGCGAATATAGAGCAGTTGCACACGTGAGACAACGGGACGGTCAGGGCCTAAGAGGTCGTCCTTAAAGTAAGGACGCAACAAGGCCGCAAGGTGCTGAGCTGCGTGGTCGACTACGTCGTCATTGCGATGTTTGAGGTAGATGGTGATAAGGCGATAGAAAGGCGGGAAGTGGAAGAGTTGGCGCTCCTCCAATTGAGACTGATACATAGCCTCATAGTCATTACGCACGATTTGACCTATAATCGGATTGTCCACTTGGCGCGTTTGTAGTATCACTTTCCCTCGCTTGCCACGACGGCCTGCGCGCCCAGCTACTTGACTAAGCATTTGATAAGCACGCTCGTAGGCACGGAAGTCAGGCATGTTGAGTATCTGGTCGGCATTTAAGATGCCCACCACGCGCACACGGTCGAAGTCGAGTCCTTTGGTGACCATCTGCGTGCCGATGAGTAGGTTGGTTCGTCCTTGCGAGAAGCGATTGATGATGCGTTCGTAGGCCGAGCGAGTGCGCGTAGTGTCAAGGTCCATACGCTCGGCCTTAGCCTCTGTAAAGATGCTTTCAGCAGCGGATTCAATCTTTTCGGTGCCATACCCCATGTCACGTAGGTTCGGTTCTTCGCAGTTAGGACACAACTTCGGCACGTTGTATTGTGCGCCACAGTAGTGACACACCAATTTATTCAGTCGCTGGTGATAAGTAAGCGTAACGTCGCAACGCGTGCAACGAGGAGTCCAACCACAGGCTTTGCACATTAGCACAGGAGAGTAGCCACGACGATTTTGGAAGAGTATGGCTTGTTCACCTTGTGCGAGGGCCGTGTGTACTTCGTTAGTGAGTTCGGGAGAGAAAGGAGTCTTCATCAACTTCTTGCGTTGCAGTTCTTTCACATCAGCCACTACAATCTCAGGCATTTGAACGTCGCCAAAGCGGTGTAACATCTTGACGAGTCCGTATTTGCCGGTCAATGCATTGTGATAAGTTTCAATGGCCGGCGTGGCTGTGCCTAAGAGCACTTTTGCTCCTAACTGTGTGGCCATCACGATAGCCGTGTCGCGTGCTTGATAGCGTGGGGCAGGATCTTGCTGTTTGTAGCTCGTCTCGTGCTCCTCGTCTACGATAATAAGGCCCAAGTTTTGAAAGGGAAGGAAAATAGATGATCGCACGCCCAATATGAGTGGGTAAGGCTTGTCGGAGAGTTGGCGTTGCCATAATTCTACTCGTTCGGCATCGGGAAACTTAGAGTGATAGATGCCCATTTTGCTGCCAAATACGCGTCCCAATCGATTGGTGAGTTGGGTCGTAAGTGCTATCTCTGGCACAAGGTAAAGCACTTGTTTGCCTTGTGCCAACACCTCGCGAATGAGCTGTATATACACTTCTGTCTTACCGCTCGAGGTGACACCATGTAATAAGCAAACGTTTTTACTTTCGAAGGCTGAAAGGATTTCATCGTGTGCACGCTGTTGCTCCGTGCTGAGCGGCTTGACCAGAGAGGGACCTTCGCTACGTTCGTCAATGGACTGCAAACGGCTTTGTTCTACTTCATACACCTCCAAAATGCCCCGTTTGCGCAAGGCCGTGAGTGCTGCAGCAGCATTCGATTCTTGACACAGGTCGTGACGGCTTACAGGCTGCAAAAGTTGTGCATTCTGTAGAGTAATGGCCATAGTCGATTTGGAGAGGTCTAGGTAACGCAAGAGCAATGCCTCTTGCGCTTTGGCTCGCTTCAGGCTATCAAGTACTTGGTGGAGTGCTTCTTCCGTTTGAAAGTCAGTGGTCAAACGGACGAAGGCTTGCTTGCGTGGCTTGAAGCTCTCCGCAATCGTCTCGCGCACGGCAATAGCACCGAGGTCAATGAGCCGTTTAGCGGGACGCATGAGGTTACGTTCGCCAAGGTCCTTCTCGAGAGAAAGCAGTTTATGTCCTTTCTCATCGTTGAGGGCATTGTAGAGATGCAGTTCTCGTTCAGAGAGTTGTACGGAGTCAATGTCAAAATCGTCATTGCGCACCAAGAGCGTTTCACTCTCCAACTTCAGTCCTGTAGGCAGTGCAGCTCGCATCACTTCGCCTTGCGTACACATATAATATTGTGCAATCCATTGCCACAACTTGAGTTGTGAAGGCAGTACGATGGGGGCGTCGTCAACCACGTCGGTGATGGGCTTGAGCTGAATGTCAGGCTGCGGATTGTTGGGGTGAATGGCCAGAACAATGCTGGTGTAGTAGCGCTTTGCCCCAAATTGGGCGATGACGCGCGATCCCACACTGACCCTATCCTCTAATGCAGAAGGGAGCACGTAGGTGTAGGTGTTGGCTACTGATAGTGGAAGAAGTAGTGTGAGATACATTGACGTTGTGTTTTATAAACGAAATCCTTTGGGTACGGGTGTTTCAAATTTTAAAGGTTCGCCCGTAATGGGGTGGTAGAAATTGAGGCGGAAAGCGTGTAGGGCAAGGCGTCCGATGGGGTCGTCGCCATTGCCGTATTTGGTGTCGCCGCAGACGGGGTGTCCTAAGTCTTGCATGTGAACGCGAATTTGATTTTTGCGTCCCGTTTCCAACTTCAGTTCTACCAATGAGTAACGACCGTTTGATTTTAATACGCGATAGTGCGTGAGTGCGTATTTACCACCATTGTCGGTTGGTGAAGAGTAAGTAAAGTAAGCCTTGTTGTCTTTTAACCAACTTTCGACACTTCCCTGCTTCTGGGGCAGTTCGCCTGAGACGAGTGCCAAATAGCGGCGGTCGGTCACGATGTCGCGCCAATTGTGTTCAAGTATTTGTTCTGCTTCAAGAGTTTTGGCATATACAAGCAGACCCGAGGTGTCGCGGTCAAGACGATGTACTACGTGAGCATTACACTTTTGGTGAGTGCGGTGGAAGTAGTCGTCTAACACCTGTTTTACGCAAAAGGAGTGGTGTGAAGAGGCCATGGAGAGAATGCCTGGTGCCTTTTCGATAACAATGATTTGAGGGTCTTCGTAAACGATCTTAACAAACTTCGACTGTAGTTCGCCTTTGGGTTTGCGTTTAGAGATTTCGACCAATTGGCCTGGTTGTAGTGTAAGATCAAACTGTCGTGTGTTCTTATGGTCAACGCGCACACCGCCACCTGTAAGAATGGCTTTTGCTCGGTTGTGACTCACACCGTCTAGTGCTTTTTGTATAAATTCGAGTAGCGTAGTGGCCTCCTTTACGCGAAAGGTGGTGTAACGCAGTGATGATGAATTGCGCATAGGGGAAGTTTATTCTTGAGTTTAATGAGTTTAATGAGTTTAATGGGTTTAATGAGTTTAATGGGTTTAATGAGTTTAATGAGTTTAATGAGTTTAATGAGTTTAATAAGTTTAGTGAGTTTAATGAGTTTATGAGTTTAATGAGTTTATAGGTTTAATGAGTTTGACGGGGCTTATTAAACCCATTAAACTTATAAACTCATTAAACTTATAAACTCATTAAACTCATAAAACTTTAATACCATTCTCCGTCATCGTCGGACGAGCTGTTTCCACCAGAACTATTGTCGTTGTTCATTTGTTCAAGTTGTTCGGGAGTATATTCGTCTTCGTAATGTTGCTCAATCGGAGCCATTTCAAGCGGTAAGTTTTGAGGCAGTTGGAGTGGAGCAAAAGTCTTGTCGTAGAACTGTTGGTAGTCATTTATACTAAACGCAGTGCCGATAAGGTCGAGGTTTTGCTTTGACACAATCAACACACGTCCCTTGTTGAGGTAGGGAATCATCTCTTTCGACTTAAACACACGTTGTGCGTAAGCGTGAGCTTCATCGTAAGAGTTAAAGCCCGAAACTACAAATTGACTGAGGCCATTGTCCGTTGTGATATTCATATCAAATCCACGCACTACAAACGTCGTAAAGTTGAAGTGCGCCATTTCGTAGAGCAGTTGGTTGGCATTGACAGAGTCGGTAGGGTAAGCCAACACAAAGAGGTAGGGCGCATTGCGCTCAGCCGTGAACTGTCGACTCTTATTGGCATCGTCGACTGCAGCATCAGCAGAGGCCGTGCGGCGGTCCCATAGCGAACCGAGATCGAAAGTCCCCGTTCCGATCTTACGTCCAGCTTCCAATCCTTTTACAATCATGCCTGCAAGCGGGCTGACATCACTTTCAGGATATTTCTCTACCAATCCACGCAGTTCCTCTATCAACTCCTTCGTGGTAGATGTGTTGAGATGCGCCAAAGCATGTACGAGTATAAACTTCGGGCGGTTCACCCCATTCATAAATTCATTAGTAGAGCGTTCAAAGTTAGCGTCCACTTGCTGTACGTTGCGTTGGCGATAAGCTTGGTAAGTAGCCGTATAGAGCGAATCTTCCATCTGTTTGCCGTAGCGTGCCTTGTATTCAAAGTCAGGGTCGTTAATCACCTTTGTTCGTTCATCGTCGGCAAAGTGTTGCGCCATGTATTGCCGCATGAGCGTAGCACGGTCGGTGCGTCCCCAACGAGAATAGAGCAAGAACAACTGATAGTAAACGTCAGCGAGTTGTTCATACGTAGGGTATTGCTTCGTAATACGTTCAAGGGTAGAAGCAGCTAAGGGGAAGTCCTCCAACTCGTCCTTTTCTATCAATCCCGCATTATAGAGAGCGTCCATGATCACCTTGTCAGAAGCTTCACGCGCCTCGTCGGTAAAGGGAATATCTTTAAGGTAATATTCACGTTGGTGAGGGTCGTTGGTCACAGAGTCGTTGGCCTCAGCACCCTCTTCACGCTGGTCTTCCACCTGTGCCAAAGAGTCCTGAGCCGCTTGAAGCGAATCATCAGCCTCATAGTCGAACCCTTCACCATTGTCCATAGCAATGACCGTGCGGTTAGAGCGGCGCCAATTATCTTCATTCTTACGTTTGCCCCATCGGCTTACGAAGTCCTGCTTTCCTTGCATCACCACCGTGGGATTATAGAAGTACCAAGCCTTGTTGTTTTGTTGAATGTTGGGACGTGAGATAGTAGAACTTGTGTTCGCCCCATTGTTGTTCTGCGCATTCTCGTCAGCACGTGCTTGAGCAGCGGAGTCACGTTTTGCCTTGCGTTCCTCGGCTTCCTTCTTCTTCAGCGCGTCAATCACGCGGTCAATGGCCGCATTGCGATCCGCCTCGCTCATGCGTGCCAAGGCTTGCAGGCTGTCTTGTAGGTGAATAGAAGAGGTAAAAGGCACCAACTTGTCCAGTATCTTTGAGCGGCGCGTAATGTCCTCAAAGTCCTCGCGCGTCTTATCGATAAGCCCGATAGCCTCCGTATAGCAGGGTTGTGCGAGATCAAACTGTCGGCGGTCCCAATACACCTCGCCCAGTCGGAGCAGAAGAATGCCCTTTTCGATGCCATTGCGTTTGCTCTTCGTGCGCCCCATTTCGTAAGCACTGACGGCAGAAGCCGTGTCGTGCTGTGCCAAATAGATGTTGCCCATAGCGTAATACACTTGGTCAAGGTAGTCTTTGTTATTGTCCGAGCGTGCCATGCGACGCAACTTGCTAATCATCTTTTTGCCCTGTCCGCCTTGTTCAGCCAACACTTCCGTTTGTAAGATGCGAGCATTAAAGGCCAGCTCAAAGGGAGGACTCTTACGAATGCACTTCTGTAAGGATGCGTATGCTTCCTTGTTGTTTCCTAAGTGTTGATTAACCTGTCCTAATAAGTAGTAAAGGCGAGCCTGTCGATAACTGCCTTTTACATGCTTAGCAGCTCTCGAAAGATAAGGCAAGGCTTCTTCAAAGCGTTCTTGGCGCAGTAGTAGGTCAGCCTGTGTGGCATCTGCTTCGCGTAGCGTTTGGCGCGTAACGGAGTCGCGACGCATACGTTTTAGCGCATCTTCGGCATCGTAGTACCACTTCACCTGTGCATAACAACGAGCTAACCACTGTCGTGCTTCAGAGGCCACTTCGGGTTCGGCCGCGTAGAGGCGTGTGATGTACGAGAAGGTGGCTGCCGCTTCAAAAAAGTCTCCCTTCATAAATTGCGAACGCCCCATCAAGAGCCAAGCATTCTTCAAGAATGGGTTAAATTCCTTGCGTTGTAAGTATGCCTTCATCTTAGGCGACTTGCGCTTATTGGCACTCACCACGGGGCGACGCTTAATGCTATGTAGCGAAATGGCCTTTTGACATTTCGTAATAGCCGTTTCGAAATTACTCTTGCCAGTTGTACGCGACTTCTCGTTACCTACCAAGAATACGGGCAACAATTGTGTATAGTCGTCCTTATGACCACTTACTTTGGCCTGTTCGCCTTCGATGTAGGCTTGCGAACCGTTGAAGAATACGTTGTAGCGTGTCGTGAACGACTGCCAAAAGCGCGAACCCGCCGTATTCTTCTTAGTAGAACACGACGTGAGCCCCCATAGCAGTAATGCTATGCTTATAAATATGTAAGTGAAATGTTTCAATCGAAGTGAAGGTGTATGGTTGGTGGAAGGTAAAACTTGGGAAAGTAGTTGTAAACTTATAAACGTGCAAGGATAGCTTTTATTGTTCTTGCTATGGCATAAATGGCAATGCTGACTAAGATGATAGAAGCACCGCCAGGCACGTCGACGTAATACGAGAGTAATAGACCGCCGACGCAACCCATATACGCAAAAAGCACTGAAAGCCACACAATACGATTATAAGTGTGGGCAAAGAGGGCGGCCGTCATTTGGGGTACACTGAGTAGTGAGATGACCATCACGATGCCTACCATGTGGAGGCAACCTACGATGGTGAGAGCTGTGAGCAGTGTCATACCTAATTCGATGGCCGTAACAGGAATGCCTTGCGTACGGGCAAAGTTTGCATCGCAAGCCACACTGATAATCGTACGTTGCAGAAGGGCGTATCCCACAATGGTGAATAGGGTGAGTAGTCCTAATACAATAAGGTCGGCATGCGATATGCTCAGTATGTCGCCAAAGAGGTAAGAAGGCAAGTCCGTCATAAAGCCTGGAGCGAGGTAGGCAAAGAGTATGCCTAAGGCCATGCCCAACGTCCATAGTAGGGCAATGGCAGAGTCCTCGCGTACTGCGCGCTTGCCACTAATCCAACGTATGCCTAATCCAGAAAGTGTAGCAAACAAGGCTGCTCCCAACAAGGGGGAGAAGCCAAAGTAAGCTCCCAGACCCACACCGCCTAACGAGGCATGGGCCATGCCACCACCCGCAATTACCATACGGCGTGTCACGACATAAGTGCCTATAATGGCACAAAGCACAGAGGCCAACAGTGCACCTATTAAGGCGTTTTGAAAAAAGGTATATGTGAGTAGCATTTATGTGTATTTTATTCTGCCATTAGGAGCATGGCCTCGTCCTTAAGATCGTCGGGTAGGTTGACTGAACGGAGTTGTAGAGAACGCAACCATGCAGCCACCTCTTGTGGTTGCATCGTGGTCATGACCTCTTCGAATTGTTCTACTTCTTGGGGCGTGTAACTATCAGAAGGCCGTCCTTTGAAGGAGTCAAGCTCTTCGTCGTCAAAGTATTCAATCGGTTGAGCCAAAGCCGCTGCCATTTCGTCTTTTTCGCAAACGGCATGCTTACCACAACATCCTTCAGGACGCTTCTTAATGTGTGGCATCTCGTTTATCTCACCGCGTTCAAGTTGCCGTTGCAGTGAGCGATTGCGCAACCAACCTGCTATAGCGGCTATTACGCAAAGTACAATAAGTGATAATATGAGAACAAGCATGTTTCTTAATGTGCTAATGTGAGAATGTCTTAACTCAAGTTTCGAATTTAACAAGGGCGGGCTGAAAGCCCAATGAAACACATAGCCCAGGGCAAGCGAAGCGACACCCTGGGGTTCCCGCATAGTAGAGTCTCCGCGCCCTGTAAGGGCAAAAGCTTTAAGACATGGTGCAAGTATTGAACAAACTCTCTTCTTATGTCTTTAATGGAAAGATTAATGAAAAGATTAACGAATAGATTAATGAACAAGATTAATGGTCGATTAACGAAACATTAATGTTAAAAAAACAAGCGCGAAGCGCGCTTAATGTTAAAGCCCAAAGCGCGAAGCGCATCTTAATGTTTAATTTTATAAGTCGCAAAATGTTTATTTTTCATACTTTATGTTACCTTTGCATTATAATAAAATTTGAATATTATGAAGGACTATTTTTATATCGACAGCAACAATGAGCAGAAGGGCCCTATCAGCCCGCTCAATTTCTCCATATATAATATTACGCCCGACACGTTAGTATGGTGTGAGGGCATGGCGGATTGGACGCGTGCAGGCAGTGTGGACGAATTGCATGACGTCTTTGTTACACAACAGACACAGGCTACTCCACCTCCTTATGCGAATAATGGGGGATATAACCAACAGCAAGCGCAGTCGTTTCAGCAACCGCAGCAAACTATGCAGCCTTGTCCTGATAGCAATCTAATATGGGCCATACTTTCCACCGTGCTTTGTTGCGTGCCATTTGGCGTCGTGGCCATTGTTTATGCTTGCAAGGTGAACGATCGATATGCCGTGGGCGACGTTCAAGGTGCTATTGATGCTTCACAAAAGGCTAAGAAATGGTCTATTTATAGTGCCGTCACCTCTCTCGTGATTGGTGTGATCTATCTATTTGTTGTTGTGTGTTTAGGACTTGCTTCTACTCACCTCTAAGAGAATTACACTATGATACAAAATAATAATCTGCAACCTCCATGTCCTGATAATCACATGGTGGGGGCTATTCTCAGCACCATTTGCTGCTGCTTGCCCTTTGGCATTGTCGCTATTATTAAAGCTTCGCAGGTCAACTCGCTTTATTTACAAGGGCAGTACAATGCTGCTTGTGTTCGTGCAGCTGAAGCTCAGAAGTGGATTACCATATCTGTAATCCTTGGTATCCTCTCAATGGGGTGTGCTGCTGGATTGCGTTACTTCAATTAGTATCAATTAGTTAGGGTGTTCAGTTTTATGTTCGCTTTCGCGCACATGGAACTGTACACCCAAATTGATTATCAACGTAATGTGATTTTATAACCTCATAACCTCCCTATTCCCTTATGTCATCAGCCTTATTTATGCTCATCACTCTGGTGGGCTATTTTTTATTGTTATTATTCCTCTCTCATCGTGCAGCAGTAAAGGGCGCCAAGGGCAATGATGCTTTCTTTCGTGCTGGACGCCAATCGCCTTGGTGGTTGGTAGCCTTTGGCATGATAGGTGCCAGCATATCGGGGGTAACGTTTATTTCCGTGCCAGGTTGGGCCGCTTCGACGGGCATGACCTATTTACAGATGTGTATGGGCTTTATTGTAGGTTATGCAGTCGTAGCCTTTGTGCTCTTACCCTTATACTATCGGTTGCGGCTTACCAGTATTTATGCCTATTTAGGACAGCGCTTTGGCGCACGCACCCATCGCACGGGAGCACTCTTCTTCGTGTTGAGTAAACTTACGGGAGCAGCAGCGCGCCTTTATCTCGTATGTATTGTCTTGGCGCAGTTTGTAGTAACTCCTTTGTTGGGTGATGGAATTGTACCCTTTGTCCTCACCACCTTATTTGTATTATTACTCATCTGGCTCTACACCCAGCGTAGTGGTATTCAGACGATTGTTAAGACTGATGCGCTCCAAACGGCCTGTCTCCTTTTAGCGGCCGTAGGCATCATGATAGTAGCGGCCGATAAGATGAATTTAAGCTTTGCGGGAGTCATCACTACGATTACGCATAGTCCTATGTGTCGCGTGTGGGAATGGGACGCAATGAGTCGGCAGGCCTTTTGGCGCCAATTCTTGAGTGGCGTGTTCATTGTTATTGTGATGACAGGATTAGATCAGGACATGATGCAGAAGAACCTCACCTGCCGCACCCTACGCGAGGCACAAAAGGATATGTGTTCCTATGGTCTCGCTTTCTTGCCCGTCAATGCACTCTTTTTAGGTTTAGGCATTTTGCTCTATACGCTTTGTGCAGCGCAACAACTCACACCGCCCACAGTGGGTGATCAACTCTTGCCTTGGCTTGTAAGTTCAGGTACATTGGGCAGTTGGGTGATCATTCCCTTTACCATAGGAATAGTAGCTGCCGCCTTTTCGAGTGCCGATTCTGCTATGACAGCGCTTACAACTACTATTTGTATTGACTTATTAGGTATTAATGAATCGTGTGAAGGTAGTACTGCAGCTGTCGCGATGCGCCGCCGTGTTCACCTCGTTGTAGCACTGCTTTTCATGCTCTGCATCATCTCCTTTAGAGTGATAGGTAATGACAACGTGCTCAACTCCATTTACGTCATGGCTTCCTATACTTATGGTCCTTTATTAGGACTTTATGCATTTGGCTTGTTTACTCATCGTGCTGTCAACGATCGTCTTGCTCCCTATATCTGTTTAGCTGCCCCCATCATTTGTGGCTTACTTGACCACTATGCCCCTCTGCTATGGGGCTACACTTTTGGTTACGAATTGCTCTTATTGAATGGGTTACTTACGATGTTGGGATTAGCCTTAGTTCAGAGAAACAGATGAAATGGAGTGGGGAAGATGTATAAAAAAATGAGGCAGTACGCGCTTCACAGCGAATATTGCCTCTCGTCATTTACCTAAAAAACACTATTACCTTATAGCTTGTTATAACATAGACCTAACAAACTCTCAAAAGTAAAATGCTTATGGTCTATATTATCTTTTTTCTGTACGCAAAGATACATTACAATGTTTCTTCAAGCCAAACTTTTTAGACAAATCACCTTATTCTATCGACGAATTTTGCAAGTCAATATTATAACGGTATTTTTATGCACTCTTTTTAATGTTTTGATATAAGCTGCAACTTACCTGCCTAATTGGGGGGCGGGTTTGTAACCCGCGGCAGCAGCAAGTTGTAAATATCTACTTATAGTCGCTTAGCGCGAGAACACACATAACATACAATTTAACATACTTATTTACATACATTACTCAATTTGTGCCAAGGCACAAATTGAAACATACTGGCTACGCCCTTGCGCTTCAGCGCACTAATGGCTTGCATAAACGATTGATAATTAAAAGCATTCTCAATATATCACATTGTCGCTGAAGCGCAAGGGCTGACGTGTACTGAAATTGGTTGACAGTTTTAAATGTTAAAACTAAAGTTGTTTACACTCTTGTACTCTTAGACCTAA
>ENA-UEQL01001261-UEQL01001261.1-human-gut-metagenome-genome-assembly--contig:-NODE-1261-length-17808-cov-9.427500_pt1 | contig 17808 bp, 15 predicted proteins | sample MGYA00242905_ERZ507926 | MGnify/ENA primary metagenome ERZ507926 (study PRJEB26167, sample SAMN06115531) | human gut metagenome | host: Homo sapiens | place: China:Henan | collected 2015-09-09...
GATGCCTCCGTTTCTGTTATTTTTTAAGTTTTCTGACTTCGTCTTTGAATTGACGTCCGCGGTCTTCGTAGCTCTTGAAGAGGTCGAAACTTGCGCAGCATGGCGACAACAGCACAGTGTCGCCGCTCTTGGCAAGGCGTGTAGCCTCGCTCACCGCGTCGCCGATGCTGTGGGTGTCGGCTATCACGGGAACTTTCCCAGCGAAGAATGTCTTGATTTTCTCGTTGTCCTTGCCCATGCATACGATGGCTGAAACTTTGTCGGTGACAAATTTTTCGATTTCCGAGTAGTCGTTGCCTTTGTCTTTGCCTCCAAGAATCAGAACCACAGGCGTTTTCATACTCTCAAGCGCATACCAGCAAGAGTTTACGTTGGTGGCTTTGGAGTCGTTAACGTAGCGGATGCCGTTGATGGTGTCAACGTATTCCAGACGATGCTCAACCGACTGGAAGTCGGACAAGGCTTTGCGGATTACGTCCTTCTTGATGTTGAGCAGCGATGCCGACAGACCTGCGGCCATAGAGTTGTAGAGGTTGTGCAGACCGTTGAGGGCGAGCTCGTCGACAGGCATCTCGAAGTCGGTGCCTTCGGCGGCATTGAACACCAGAGTGTCGCCGTCGCAGTATGCGCGTGCGCCTTCCTCGTTGTGCTCAGAGAACGGCAGCATCTGAGCCTCCACGTTGATGTGGTTGAGCTGCTCTGCAATCACAGGGTCGTCTTCCCAATAGATGAACGAGTCGTCTTTTGTCTGGTTCTGGAGAATGCGGAACTTTGCGTTTACATAATTCTGCATCTCATAGTTGTAGCGGTCAAGATGGTCGGGAGTGATGTTGAGCAGCACGGCGATGTTGGCTTTGAAGTCATACATGTTGTCGAGTTGGAAACTGCTCAGCTCAATCACATAGACATCGTGGTTGGCTGTCGCCACCTGATATGCGAGGCTTGCCCCCACGTTTCCAGCCAGGCCCACGTTCAAGCCGGCGTCCTTGAGGATGTGGTAGGTAAGCATTGTGGTTGTTGTCTTGCCGTTACTACCCGTGATACATACCATTTTCGCATCGGTATAGCGTCCGGCAAATTCGATTTCCGAAATCACCGGGATGTTTTTAGCCTTTATTTTCTGGATGATAGGCGCTGTGTCGGGGATGCCCGGACTTTTCACCACCTCGTCGGCGGCAAGGATGCGCTCCTCGGTGTGGTGGCCTTCTTCCCAGTTGATAGAGTACTCGTCAAGACGTGCCTTGTATTTGTCGGCAATGTTTCCAAAATCGGAAAGCCAAACGTCCATTCCTTTTACTTTTGCGAGGACCGCGGCGCCTACGCCGCTTTCTCCTCCGCCAAGCACTGCAATTCTTCGAGTCATTATCGTATTTTTAAAGTTATAAATGTCAATATTGCAAGAAATATGCCAATAATCCAGAATCTTACGGTGATTTTCGACTCAGGGATGGCATTGAACGGATGCTGCCAAAGCACGCCCTTGTCGCCTGTGCCTTGTTTCTGGAAATGGTGGTGGAGCGGAGCCATCTTGAAGATGCGCCGTCCGGTGCCGGTCTTGTGCCGGGTGTATTTGAAATATGCTGTCTGAAGAATCACCGACAGGTTTTCAACGAGGAAGATTCCGCAGAGGATTGGGATGAGCAGCTCCTTGCGGATCAGGATTGAGAACACGGCGATGATGCCACCGAGCGTAAGGCTGCCGGTGTCGCCCATAAACACTTGTGCCGGGTAGGCGTTGTACCACAGGAAGCCCACCAGCGCGCCGATGAATGCCGCTGCGTAGACCATCAGCTCGCCGCTGCCTGGGATATACATTATGTTGAGGTAGGACGAGTAGATGATGTTGCCTCCGAGATAGCACATGATGGCGAGTGCCACTCCGATGATTGCCGATGTGCCGGTTGCGAGTCCGTCTATGCCGTCGGTGAGGTTGGCGCCGTTTGACACAGCCGCCACCACGAAGATTGTCACGAGGACAAACAATATCCAGCCGCCGGTCTCGGCGTTGTCGCCCATCCATTTGGTGAACCACGCATAGTTCATGTTGTTGCCTTTCACAAACGGGATTGTGGTGATTGGCTGCTTCTCTTCCTGCGATTTGTAGGTCACCTCAATCTGGTGGTTGGCAGTGTTTTGAGTCTCGATGTTCTCGCGCACCACGATGTCGGGGCTGAGATACATTGTCAGTCCGACCATCAGCCCCACTCCCACTTGACCTACAATCTTGAACTTGCCAGCCAAGCCGTCCTTGTTGTGCTTGGCGAGTTTCTTGTAGTCGTCGAGGAAGCCGAGCAGTCCGAAGAGCAGTGTTGACACCACCATCAGAATCATGTAGACGTTTGTGAAGTCGCCAAGCAGCAGGCATGGCACGATAATGGCGATGATGATGATCACGCCGCCCATTGTCGGTGTGCCGGTCTTGCTCATCTGTCCCTCAAGTCCGAGGTTGCGCACAATTTCGCCCACCTGCATCATTTGCAGACGGTCGATGATGTGCCGACCCACGATTGTGGCGATGAGGATTGACAATATCAACGCCATACCCGACCTGAAGGTCAGATATTCAAACAGGCGTGCGCCGGGCACGTTGAATTGCTGTAGATAATCGAATAAATGATAAAGCATTGTTTATTGTTGTAATTCTTTTTCTTCGTTAAAAATCTCCTGTACCACTTCCTTGTCGTCGAAATGGTGCTTCACTCCGCAGATTTCCTGATAGTTCTCGTGTCCTTTGCCGGCAATCACGACCACGTCGCCCTTTTGGGCAAATTGAGCCGCGGTGCGGATAGCCTCGCGACGGTCGGCGATGCGCAGCATGCGCCTGCGGTCTTCGGCGTCAAGCCCCTCTACCATATCGTTGAGGATGTCGTCGGGATTCTCGAAGCGTGGGTTGTCGGAAGTGAGTATCAACTTGTCGCTCAGTCGTGAAGCCTCTTTCGCCATGATTGGACGCTTGCCACGGTCGCGGTTTCCGCCGGCGCCGACAACGGTGATTATGTTGCCTCGAGTTCCCACCACGTCGCGCACGGTCGAAAGTACGTTGACCAAAGCGTCGGGAGTGTGGGCATAGTCGACGATTGCCGTGTAGCCGCGCGGCGACTCAAAAGTCTGGAATCGTCCGGCAACAGGCACCAGCCGGCTCATGTCGACCAATGTGCGCTCCTCGTCGAAACCGAGCAGGCGAGTGGCTCCGTAGACGGCAAGCAGGTTGTAGGCGTTGAATCGTCCGGTGAACAGCACCTCCACTTCGTGGCGGTCAATGTTGAGCAGCGTTCCGTTGAGTCGGCTCTCGATGATTTTGCAACGGAAGTCGGCCTGCGAGCGCAGCGAATATGTGTATTTCTTTGCGGCGGTGTTCTGCAGCATGAACTGTCCAGCCTTGTCGTCGGCGTTTACCAGAGCGAACGCGTCGGCAGGGAGGATGTCGAAAAACCGTTTTTTCGCCCTCATATATGCGTCGACAGTCTTGTGGTAGTCGAGGTGGTCGCGCGTCAGGTTGGTGAATATTGCACCGCGGAAACGCAGACCGTCGATGCGGTGCTGGTCGGCAGCGTGCGAGCTCACTTCCATAAACGCATATTCGCAACCTTCCTCCACCATTTCGTGCATCAAGCGGTTGAGCGTCAGCTGGTCGGGAGTGGTCTGTGTGGCAGGCACCGCACGTCCGTCAACATAGTTGCAGACGGTTGAAAACAGACCGGTCTTGTAGCCCATCATCCGCAGCATCTCGTAGAGCAGCGTGGCGGTGGTGGTCTTTCCGTTTGTTCCGGTTACGCCGACAAGCTTCAGCTTGTCGGTAGGGTTGTCGTACCATTCCGAGGCGAGGAAGCCCAGCGCCGAGGCGCAGCATTCCACCTTTATATATGTCACATCGCTGTCGAGCACATCGGGCAGCGTCTGGCATACCACAGCCGTCGCTCCAGCCTTCACCACGTCGGGGATGAATTTATGTCCGTCGACGGTGACGCCCGGCACGGCTACAAACAAGGCGCCCGGCGTAATCTTCCGCGAGTCGCTCTCGATGCCTGAGATTTCCTTGTCGGTAGCACCGGTGATGCTGACCGCTTTAATTCTTGACAATAATTGAGATAAAATCTTGCTCATATATAATCAATTATTTAAATGCAAAGTTGCTTTAGTTCCTTTTCTTAGCGGAGAGCCGGCGGCAGGAATCTGCTGGGCCACATAGCCCGATCCGCTTATTTTTGTCACAGTCACACCGCAGCGTTCAAGAGTTGCCACGGCATCGCGCAGTCCCATTCCTAAAACGTTGGGCACCATTCCTTTCTCGTTTCCCTTGCTTTTCATCTGGGAATATGACTTAGCCTTCATCTGGCTCAGCACTCTTGTGGTCTTGTCGCTGCTCATCGCCATCAGGGTAGGTGCGCGGTGGGTGTTGTCGTCCTCTTTTCGGAAGTCGGATTTGTTGCCGAGCATCCCCCGTGCATACATCTTCAAGGCCGTGTTCATCAGCACCCGTCCGCTCACCAGCTGCGCGCTGCGTATGCGGGGAGCGTTGAACACCACGATGCATGAATACATCGGTTTGTCGTAAGGGAAGAAGCCGGTAAACGTCACCCGGAGTTTGTTTGTGTATCCCACGCCCGGCTCCATGATACGTGCGGTTCCGGTTTTTCCGGCAATCTCCACGAAGTTGTTTTGCAGTCGCGGTGCCGTAGGCACACCCTTGCGGTCGCTCCACACCACAGCTCGCAGCATTGACCGCACCTCGCTTGCCGTCTTCGGGCTGAATGCCTGTTTCCGCACGTACGACACCGGGTTTGATTTTATCAGCGAGTCGTTTCGCCACAGCTCCTTAACAAGCCGCGGGCGCACAAACTTTCCGTCGTTTGCGATGGCGTTGATGATTGCAAGGTTGGTGACCGGCGACTGTTGCACGGCATATCCGTAGCAGCAACGCGACAGATTGATGCGCCAAGGGTTCTCCATCCTCTTGTCGGGGCTTCCGAGCGGTTGTATTGTGGGTTTGCTCTCGCCGGAGATTCCGATGTTGAGCGATTCGAAGAAACCGATTTCCTCAAGGCGTTTACGGAATTCCCATGGCTTTTCTCCATAGTGGCTCGTGATTATCCGTGCAGTTCCGATGTTGCTTGATCCTGCGAGCACCTCGGTCACCGTCGGGTTCGCTCCGATGGAGTGGGTGTCGGTGATAGGCCTTGCCTGGGCGTATGGGAAGCTCGCACCGATTGTGACGGGAGTGCTTGCATGCACAAAACCGTCTTCGATTGCGATGGCAAGCGATATTGGCTTCATCACCGAGCCAAGCTCCCATGAGCGCACAGCGTGGTTTACGGTCTCGATATAGTCGTGTGCGGTTTCGTTCCACGACAGGTTGGAAATGGCTTTGATGTCGCCCGTCTTCACGTCCATCAGCACAGCAGTCGCCCATTCCGGTTCCTGCTCGACGCACATGTTGTAAAGCTCCGTTTCGAGGATGTCCTGAATCTGCACGTCGATAGTGGTCAGAATGTCGTATCCGTTGATGGCGGCGATGTCCTCCCACTCCTTTATCGCAGTGGTCAGCTGTACCTTCTTCTTGACGCCCGGCTTGCCGTATAGCAGCGAGTCAAGCTCCTTCTCCAGACCCGACGTTCCGTGCTTCAAATCGTTGATGTTGCCGATGCTTCGAGCCGCCATGCGTCCGAACGGCTTCTCGCGGCAGTCGAGCGACTGCGCGGTTATGATTGTCCTGCCGTTTCGGGAGTTCAGATAAGCGAACGTGCGGAGCGTGTCGAGCTCGGCTTTGGTCATTTTCTTTGAAATGAGGAAAGTGCGCGACCGGTTGCTCTTTTCTTTTTTTATCTCATTGTCAAACAGCGCCTTCCATTGAGCAGCCGTGCGTTGGGGCTGTGTGTGCAGCGATTCGAGCTGAGAGCACAGCCGCGGCAGCAGCGAGTCGATGGCCTCAGGCTTGAAGTTTGGCGAGCGCAAGTCGAGTCTCACCATATAGTATCTCACGCTCACTGACAGAATCGACCCGTCGGAAGCAAGAATCTTTCCACGTTCGGGCGTGATGGAGTCGCCGCTCACAAGCGTTCCCGCAGCCTTCTCGTTCCAGAGAGGAGCGTCGACAACCGTTGTTTTGAAAAGCATAGTGGCAATGAGGATTGCAAAAAGCGCAATGATAATGAATATCATGCGGTAGCGGTTGAGCATGCCCTGCTGTATTTTACTTTTCTTTTTCTTCTCCATCGTCAGTGTCGTTTGAAGAGTCCAGATAATATGGCGGTTGCTCGGCAACTTTCAGGTACATGTGAAGAGTGTCGAGCTTTTGGGTCAGCTCGCTCTCTCGGATTTTGCTGCTGTATTCCGAAGAAGCGTTGACCATGTTTGTCTTGGCGTTTGCGAGCACCTCGCCCAGGTGTATTATTTGGGCGATTTTCATCTGCACATCGAATTTGAAAGAGATGTAGATGATGAACATGGCTACAACAACCACAACGCCGATGATGTTGCGTTTGTAGTCTTTTACGGAAAGCCACTGCCCGCGGTATATGCGCTTCAGCAGACTGGACGATTTCTTGGGTTTCTGCTCGTCGGCCATCACTCGTCCTCCTTCCCAATTATCGCCACACGCAGTTTTGCGCTGCGTGCGCGCGGATTGCGTTCCACCTCCTCGTCAGACGGAACAATCGGTTTTCCCGACAGCGGCGCTATAGGCGACAGCCGGCGTCCGAAGAAGTCGGTTTCCACTTTGCCGTCGATGCGTCCGCTGCGCATGAAATTTTTCACCATGCGGTCCTCGATGCTGTGGTATGTTATTATGGCGAGTCGTCCGCCCGGGCGTATAGCCGTTAGCGTCTGCTCGAGAAACTCCTGAAGCGCGTCGACTTCGTGGTTCACCTCCATACGCAAAGCCTGGAACACTTGCGCCAGTTCTTTTTTCTCCTGACGAGGGTTTATAAGCGGTCGTACCACGTTCAGCAGGTCGGCGATAGTGACAATGTCCTTCGAAGCCCTTGCCTTCACGATGCAGTCAGCCATCCGTTTGGCATTCTTCAGCTCGCCGTAAAGGCGGAAAATCGTGGTCAGCCGTTCGGCGTCGTATTCGTTTACCACGCGTCGCGCGTCAAGGTCGTTGTCGCGGTTCATGCGCATGTCGAGAACGCCGTCGCTGTATCTGAACGAGAAACCGCGCTCTCCGTCGTCGAAGTGATGGAACGACACGCCGAGGTCGGCGAGGATGCCGTCGGCAGGCAGCGCATTGTAGAAACGAAGGAAATTACGCAGGTATCGGAAGTTTCCATGCACAAACGTGAACCGGTTGTCGTCAATCCGGTTTGCATAAGCGTCCATGTCCTGGTCGAAACTGAACAGCCGACCATTAGGTCCGAGACACGACATGATGGCGCGCGAGTGACCTCCTCCTCCGAATGTCACGTCGACGTATGTGCCGTCGGGCTTTATGTCGAGCCCTTGGATTGTTTCCGGCGCCAATGCAGGGATATGATACACAGGTAGTTCCTCTTTCATTACCATAAAAAATCTTCTTCCATACCTAATTAGGTGGTAAAGGTAGACATTATTTATAAAAGTAGCGTAATAGATTGAAAAAAAGTTATTAACAACCGTTTAAAATGGTGTGTTTGGCATCGGAATTACGGTTTGGGAAGGTTCTTATAGAAAAAATTAACCAGAAAGGCGATTTTTGTAAAAAAAAGATTGCGAATGAAGAAATAATGTGTAACTTTGTTGCTGTCTGGAAACGATAACCTAAAAATTAAAACAGATGAAGAAGAATTTACTATTTGGATTTCTCGCAGCCTCAGCGCTGCTTGGAGCGGCGCCGCTGGCAAATGCCGGAGTGGTGCTTGAGGAAGATTTCAACCAGTTTACGGATGGCACAACAAGCAAGCCAGGGAATGTGGACATCGCAGCGAGCGGAAAGCTTGGCGATGTGTTGCTTGGATGGACGGGTGATGCAATCTACGAAGCTGGCGGCTCACTGTTTGTCGGCACAACCGATGTGCTTGATTTCGACCCGCATTCGATTTCTACTCCCGATTTGGACCTGGATGCAAAAGATGGTAATATCCGCATCACATTGCGTGTGAAATCGTGGACAGAGTACGGCAACATGATCAACATCAAGGCCGGCGACACGAAATTGAGTTCCCCTTATTTCGAGGACGGAGAATGGCATGATTTTGTTATTGTAACAGACAAGGGACTTCCCGGAGCATTGTCGATTTCTTCAGCGAGCCTTTATTCCACCCCGTTCTTTATTGATTATCTGAAGATTGAACAGGGCGATGAAGTGGTGCCTTCACCAACATCCCTGCGTCCGACAGACTATGACGGCACAACATTCTCGGCACGCTGGCTTTCTGTGCCAAACGCAACAGGCTACACCGTGTCGGTCTACAACAAGGATGCCAAAGGCAACCGAATCAACGTCAAGACCTACGACGCAGAGCCGCTTCCGGAAGGCGACACATCGGGCAACCGCGTGATTGTCACAGTGGACGACAACACGTTGAAATATTACTTTGTGGTTGTTGCCAAAAGAGGCACAAACGTTTCTACAGAGTCGAACGAGTCGGAAGTTATCAAGCACGTTGAAAGTCTGGCAGCTCCAACCGCACTCGCGGCAACCGACGTGACCACCAACAGCTTTACAGCAAACTGGACAGCCGTTCCCGACGCAGACACCTACACAGCAACTCTTTATAAGACCATAACTCTTACGGAGGACAGCGACACAGAGATTCTCAACGAAGATTTCGCGGGCATCACGAAAGGATCGTTTGATTTGATTGATCTTCCATCAAAAGACCCAGACAACCTCGACGCCTACACCCACACACCAGGTTGGTATGCATCGACATACGCTTTCGGTGGCGGAAGCCTTGTGCTTTGGCCGATGTTTGGAAGTGCGTTCTTTGTAACGCCGTCTCTTGACCTCAGCGGCAATGGCGGGGTGGTGTTTGTAGACTTTACCGCAGCCGCAGGCGACAGCGGAAAATACAAGACCGGAGAAAAAGTTACAGTAGACCTTCTGACACAGGCAAACAACGAGACCACAGTGCTTGAGAGCGCGGAAATCGAACTCGACGAGGGCGCGTTCAAGAACTACGGCACAATGTTTACCAAAGGCGCGAAAGGCACGTTTATCCGCTTCTCTTACGGAGGTACCAGCGAGGTGCATTTTGACGATGTAGTTATTACTCAGAAGACCAAGGCAGGCGACAAGGTGCGTACCGTGGCCCAGCAGGTTGAGACAACCGGACTGTCGGCGAAATTCACTTATGAGCCGGCGTCCAACACGGAATATTCTTACAAAGTGTTTGCAAGCGTGAACACAATCACAGCCGTTGGTATGGACGATGTGGTTTATTCAGGCGCATCCAACGAAATTGTGGTTGGTGAGGCAGACGGCGTTGCCGACGTTGCAGCCGCAGGATTCAAAGTGTTTGCACGCAACGGACGTCTCGTTGTCGATGCGGCAGAGGCAGCCCCAGTCACCGTTGTTGACGCATACGGCCGCGTTGTAGCATCGTTCCAGGCACATCAGGGCGAGAACGCTGTTGATTGCCAAGGATTTGTAATTGTCCGCGTAGGCGACAAGGTAGTAAAGACCATTGTAAGATAGAAAAAACGGAATTGCATATTTGACGAGTGTGCCGGACGGATTGTTCCGGCACACTTTTTTTTGAAAAAAAGTATTGGAATGTCAATGTTTTATGTAATTTTGTAATTGTAATAGGAAAAATATTTAGGCAACATAACAAAAACCGCTTTATGAATAAAATTTACTTGTTGACAGCGATGCTTCTCGTTGCCGCGGCTGCGATGGCAGGAGTGTCCGCGCCCCAGCGTGGACCTCAGAAGCTGGCGCATGGATTGCCAGTGCCTGTTGTCAAGCCGGCCACCAACGTTAGCGATGCCGGGTTTACCGCCAATTGGGAAAAGGTCTCAGGAGCCAACTGCTACACCGTCTACACATATATCCGCCACAAAGCGCCGGCTGATGAAACCTACTATTTCTACAACGATGATTTCAGCGGATTCAAATACGGCTCCATCGAGAGCCCGTTCGACATAGGTTGGGGATGGCTCGACGGCTACACCAACCGCAGCAACTGGTATGTCTATGGCGCATATTCATGCCATGGCGTTTTTGGACTTTACAACAAAAAGTCGGCAGAGCAGAACGGAATGCTCATGTCGCCGATGTACAGCTTGCAGAACAACAACGGCAAGTTTACGGTGACGTTCCGCGCGAAAACCACCGGCACAGCCACTGTAGCCGTCTTCGCCACTGAACATCTGATGGCAGGACCCTCATACGCACTCGGCAAGGTGGGCAAGGTGGAGCTGACCAAGGAGTGGGCAGACTATACGCTTGAGCTCGACGGCGGAATCCAGGGCTGCTATGTGGAGCTGGATATGGTTGGTGGCGACAGCAATGCATATTTTGACAATATGACAATCAGCCAGCCTATGAAGGCAGGCGACGAGGCTATGCTTGTCTACGACTTTGTGGAAACAGGCGACGTGTCGAGCCACGACGTCGTGACAGGCGACAAGGTGGCAGGCGACGTGTATTGGTATCAGGTGGCCTCGCTGAAGCGGTTGTCGTCAGGGTCGGAACTCGATGATTCTAACTACAGCGACCTCGTTGAGGTGAAGCAGGAAGGCGCAGTGTGCGCATTGAAGGCCTCTGCGGCGCGCGCTTATGCCACAGCCGACGGCGTGGCGGTTGAAAATCCGGAAGGCGCCGATGTGGCGGTCTACGATGCCGGCGGAAGAGAGGTTTATGCAAGCCGCGACGGAGCGGAGAAGCAGATGGTTGTCCTGCCTTCGGGGGTCTACGTAGTGAAGGTGGGCTATAAGGTGATGAAAGTGATGAAATAACTTAATAAAAAAAGAACTATGAAGAAAATTCTAATGAGTGCTGCCGCTTTGTTGTTGTCGGCAGTTGGAGCGTATGCCGCTCAACAAAAGTATTATTTCCTTTATGAGGAGGGACATGAGGATCAGCCTGAAACCAGTTGGTTTATCCTTGACCGTGAGGCTAAAAAATACATTCCTGACTCTTGTGGAGATGATGAGTTGACAGTGAAAAACTATAAGAAGTCGGGAAATACGGAAACGTTTGACTGCTATGACAGATCGTCTTTTATGCAGAGTGTGATAATGAAGAAGAACGACAAGGGACAGACAGTGGTGCAGATTTCTTACGAAAAAGGTAAAGCAAACGGACGGAAAATCGTTTGTGGAACCGAGGCTGAACAGAATGAATACTTTAAAGAGTATGAAGCCAAAAACGGAGGCGGCAGTTCGTCGTCGTCGTCGACATCGAGCAATCCTGTGGACAAAGCCACAAAAAAGGTTAAGTCAGGATTAAAAAGCGGCTTGAACAAGCTTAAAAAGAAAAAATAAGACAATAAACGTGGCGGGAGGCGGTATGCCTCCCGTTTTTTTGCGCCACGCCGTGTCTGCTGTGCGACTGAGTATAAGAGATTTAGGAAATTTATTGGTAAAAAGCCAATAAAATATTTGCAAATCGCCATTTTGTGTATTATCTTCGCATCAGATTTCCAAGAAAAACACACAAATCAAAACCGAGAATTATGTTTGAGCACAAAATCATGAGAAACCAAGAACTGATGGCAAACTGGCAACGCAGCCTGAAGAAAGCCATCGAAACCAACCGCTACGACAGCCGTTACAACGTGATAGACCGTGCGCTCCGCGGCGGCACACCACGCTACGACGTGAGTTACGACTACGCGTTGCGAATGATGTATCAGATGGTGCGCGACGGCAAGCCATGCTCCTGCCGGAGTAAACTGAAGCGTCAGATGTGGGAGGAGATAAGCCTCCACGTCAGGCGCGTCATGCACAGGCGCAAATGCACGATTGCCGAAGCCGTGGCGACAGTGCTTGCCGAGCAAAAAGCGTCACGCTACTTCCTGTCGAAAAAACAAGCTTCAAAAATCATCTACCATGAAACACACAACCGCAGCAATCATCGTAGCCTCACTGTTTAGCCTATCCTCGTGCCACAGCCATAGGGCAGTGGAGAGCACTGCGGGATTGCAGACACACACGGAAACGGCCGACAGCGTCGCCGCCACACGCCGCATCTCGGCATCGGCGAAAGAGGCATCGGAAACCGTTGAGATAAACTTCTTTGCCCCCGACTCGACAGGCCGTCAAGCCGTGAGAAGCATAAGCCGGCACCGCCGGTTTGCAGCCGAGAAGCGCACCGACACAGTGGCGGTGGCAGCCACAGGCGTGAGCATCGGGACGACAGAGCAGACCACATCGACGCGCCGGCTGCCTACGCGCTACCGACTTTCGCTTGCCGCATTGCTTGCGGCTGCAACAACACTAATCTTGATAACCTTTACAATTAAAAAAAGACAATGAACAACACACGAAAAATCACAATTTCAATCGACATTGAGCAAGTCCTTAAAACAGTTTATGCCGAGAGTGCGTGCCTCGCCTTGATGAGCGGCCGCGACAGTCGTCCGGCAGTAATCTCGTCCGACAACCGCCGATTGCTCGGCGTTTATTGCCTCAACGCCTGGCTATGTCTTGCCGGCGAACTCGCGAGCATCGTAGACAGCCAATCGTTTTCGATTCCCTCCGACAGCGACACCACCTACACGCTGTCGCTGACCGTTGACGGCGTCGGCACCGCCCAGAGCCTGCGCCGCTATGCAGAACGCTACGTCGCACAGTCGGTGCTTGCCAGCTGCTATGCCGCCCGCGAGAGTCTTGCCATGCAATTCCGCGACAACGCCGCCCGGACGCTATCCGGTCTGCGCCTTGTCGCCACGCTCTCCGACAGGGTCGATTGTTGGCTGTAAAGCGTTGACAGACTGCCTTGTTATCAAATTTTCACAAAATGATAGGTATGCCGCAGCGGTCAAATTACGCTGATTTAGGTATTGCAGAAGGCAATGCGCCGACGTAATTTTACGACCAGAAAAACAACAATGAACAATTAAACTACACGAAGATGAAAATTGGTATTTTTTATGGCTCAACAACAGGCGTTACCGAGGCTGTTGCAGAGCGAATAGCGAAGAAACTCGGCGTAGCCTCCGCCGACGTGCACAATGTAGGGTCGGCCACAGCCGCCGATGCCGAGGGCTACGACGCGTTGCTGCTCGGCACCTCCACATGGGGCGCCGGCGAGCTACAAGACGACTGGTACGACTTTCTCGACCAGCTGAAGTGTCAGGACTTGACAGGCAAGAAAGTAGCATTGTTCGGCTGCGGCGACTCCTCGTCGTTCAGCGACACGTTTTGCAGCGCCATGGGCGAAATCCACGACGGTCTGGCAGCCACCGGCTGCACGTTTGTCGGTCAGGTCGATGCCTCCGGCTATACCTACGATGATTCGGCGGCAGAGAGCGGCGGCAAGTTTGTCGGTCTGGCACTCGACGAAGTCAACGAAGACGACAAGACCGACGGACGCATCGACGCCTGGGTCGCACAGCTGAAGAACGAGGGCGTGGAATAACCGAGAGACAGAAACAAACGTCAATGACAAAATAAAAAACGACCAACGACAATGATGGAAATAGCCAACACGATGCTGTCGAGCGAGCTTCAGGTGTTTCTCAACTATGTGTACGAATATAAGAAAGGCGTGCGCAACATGGTGCTATGCACGCTGAACCACCGTTATCTGGCGGCAGCCGTGGCGCGACTCGACGACCAAGGCATCTGCCACTTCGAGCAGTCGGCCAACGAGAACAACGTCAATCTGTATTTCGGCAAGCCTGAATGCATTGCGGCGGTAAGGCAGTTTATCGTGCGCCCGCTCCATCAGTTGTCGCCCGAGGAGGATTTCATCCTCGGAGCACTGCTTGGCTACGACATCTGCCTGCAGTGCGAGCGGTTTTGCACGCGCAAGAAGCGAGCCGACGCTATGGCGCAGTGCGCCGGATGAAAGAATTAACGAAGTGTCTTTTCAAGCCGTCCCGGCGAGGACGGCGAAAAAGAAAGGCGAGTCCCGAAAGAGACTCGCCTTTTTAGATTTATTGAGGTGAAATGTTATTTCACGAGAACCTTAGTAGCCTTGCCATCGACAACAACTACGTAGATGCCGCTTGCAACGAAGAACTGAGCGTCCTTGCTGTTTACAGCGACAGCCTGTCCGGCAGCGTTGAAGATAGAAACAGCGTTAGCCTCACCGATGATGCGGATTTCGCCGATACCAGCAACAACCTTAGCCGCTTCAACGGCAGCGTCGTTAACGTTGTCGCCCAGACGGACAGCATAGATAGTGTTGAGACCGAGGTCGACAGTGATGCTGTATGCACCGCTCTTGATCTTGTAAGAAGTGTCGCCGTTCAAGCCGATAGCAGACATAGTCTTGTCGGCAAGCTCAGTATCCTTTACAGCTGGACCGTAGCGATGAGCGTTGACATCGGCCCAAGTGCCAGGAGTTGAAGTGAATGCGAAGTAGCCATAGTCGTTTTCATCGGCAGCGAGAATCGAGACGTTATCAATCTGATAGATGCCCTCAGATATCGGGTTGGCAACGTGAGTCTCGTCGGCAGGATCCCAAGCGTTAGGCTCTACAGAGCCAAGGAGGTAAAGCTTCTCAGGATAAACCACCGGAGCTTCGCCAGCAACGAGGACAGTCATGTTCTTGAGGTCGACAGTGAGTTCGAATTCACCTTCCTCAGCCACGCGGATAGCGCCGACAGCCTTCACGATAGGCATAGCCTGGTTGAGAGTTACGGCAGCGTTGTCGGTCTCAAAACCGTAGCGGTTTGCATTGACAACATCCCAGTCAGCGTTAAGCACTGTAGTGATACCGAAGTTGCAAGGACCTGTTAAAGTGCCAGTGTAGACACCGTTCTCACCCTTAGTCAATTTCACGCCGTCTTCAGGGTTCCATACATTATCAGAACCGATGATGTAAACAGAAGCAGGATACTCGTCGCTTGAGATGTTGATGTCGTATTTGCTTGGAGCGGCAACAACCACTTCACCGCTTTCGCGAGGAAGTGCAACCGACTTGAACAACTCACCGCTGTTGCTGACAATGTAGAGGTTGTTTGCGCAGTCCCAAGCGATGTCGTTGAGGTTGCGGCCGATAGTAGTGGCGAATTTGTATTTCTCAGTCAAAACAGGAGCGCCATTGTCGTCCTTAGAAACCTCGAATACTGTGAGAGTCTTGTCAGAAGTACCGATGGCGAGGAGAGAGAAGTCGGCGTTGAAGCGGATGCCGCCACCGCCGTAGAAACCGCCCTTGTCGTTAGAGTCAACCTTGTAGTCCTCTACGCCCTCAGCGTTGATGTGGACCAAAGTAGGTTCCGCTTCCGTAGCTTTAGAGCGAGAGTTGGCATACCATATACCGCCCTCGTTGTCGTAGATAGCAGTAGAGTTTGTGTGAGTGATTGTGTATTGACCAGTCAACGCGTCGATAGCCTTTGAAGGAGCACTGTCCCAAGTAGAGGCCTTGCCGAGGAGGTACTCGTCAGTGCGGTAGCCAGAGTAAGAGAAGCCAGTGCCGCTTGCGTTTGTAGAAAGCATCAACAGCTTGAGACCATAGCCAGAGCCTGCGAGGTCCATACTTACGTTAGGCGCAGCGATAAATTCGCCAGCCTCGTTAGTGATTTCGTAAGTGTCAGGGTTTGCAGTGCCCTTGATTACCGGCTTGAACGCAGCGTTGAGGTCGGTTGGGTCAACCTGCCAGAGCGCGATGCCGTTAGAGTTCTGACCGCTCAGGAAGATACGGCCGTCGGCAGCGATGCGCACTTTTCGAGGGTCGTAAGAAGTTTTTCCATTAGGGAATGTAGTCTGGAACGTCTGGCCGCCCTTGAACGCATATTTGCCTTCCGAATTCTTGATAGGGTTCATAGTCGGGTCGAAAGCATACAGACCGTTGTTTTCGCCAGAAGAGTGGTAGCCGGTAGGTTTCGCCGCCATAGCCTCGGCAACAAGGATTCGTCCGAAGTTAGGGCTGTCGGTGTTGTTGTCTACGTCCACGCTTGACGGGTGGTAGAAGCTGTATTTCTTAGTGTTTACAGTAGGTTCTGCAACAGTTGCGCTTGTAACGGCAACCTTGAATTGCACCAATGCGTCTTTAGGAACGTCGGCACCCGGAACTTCAACAGAGTTGAGGTTTTTGAGGGTTGTCATTTCGTAGTCACCGTAAGTAGCTACAGTAGTACCTTCGTATTCCTTTGTCATTTTGCCGTCGACAAACATCTGAACCTTTACAGATTCAGCAGGAGCGTTCAAGCGATAAGAAACAGTGTAGTTTTCAGCAGCAGGTTCCACCTTGATGTCGTAAGCGTAAGCGTTGCGGGGATTGTGTGCAAAACTTCGGGAGCAGGCCGGGGAACCGTGAAAAACAGACTTAGGGATGCCAAAGACTAATTTCACTTAATCAAATCAATCGTTCCGGTTACTGCCTGCGGAAGCGGGAGTCGGCTCGGAAAGTGAAAAGCGGTTTGGAAAGGAAAATCAATTTGAATTGGTCCGAAAGATGTGAACCCGCGCTGAAACGCTTTATGAGCGGGGAAAATGAGCTTATACTCGGGATTGAATCCTCCTGCGACGAAACGGCGGCCGCCGTTCTGTGCGGCGGACGCAAAGTGCTGAGCATGGCGGTGCATACGCAAATTCCCGTTCACAGGCTGTACGGCGGCGTTGTGCCGGAAATTGCTTCCCGCAGCCATACGGAGCGTATAGGTGCCGTTGCGGATGAGGCATTAAAAAGTGCCGGTGTCGGTTTGAATGACATCGGTGCAATTGCCGTAACCAGCACGCCCGGGCTGATCGGCGCACTGCTTGTGGGCGTCAGCTATGCAAAAGGCCTCGCATACGCCGCAAACATTCCTTTGGTCGGCGTGAACCATATTGCGGGGCATATCGCCGCAAACTATCTCACTTATCCGGATCTTGAACCGCCGTTTGTCTGCATTGTGGCTTCCGGCGGACACAGCCATATCGTTCGCGTGGTCGATTACAATCGCTTTGAGCTTATCGGCAGAACGCGCGATGATGCGGCGGGTGAAGCTTTTGACAAGGCGGCGCGTGCGCTCGGCTTGCCGTACCCCGGCGGCCCGGAGATAGAGAAGCTTGCAAAATGCGGGAACCCGAACGCATTCCGCTTCCATGCACCGTTTAACGAGGGCGAAAGCAATGATTTCAGCTTTTCGGGCATCAAAACGGCCGTTGTCAACCTGCTCCATAATGCGGAGCAGAAGGGGGAAGTTCTGAATAAGGCCGATGTCGCCGCCTCCTTCCAACGTGCCGTTGCGGATACCCTGACGATGAAATCCGTTCGCGCGGCTCTGCGCGAAAAAAGCTCCGTGCTTGCCCTTGCCGGCGGAGTGAGTGCGAACAATGTGCTTCGCACCCGGCTGCAAACCGAGTGCGACAGGAACGGCATCCGTTTTTGCCGCCCGGATATGCGGTTCTGCACCGATAATGCGGCAATGATAGCCTGTCAGGGTTATTATATGCTGCGCAGCGGGGAGGTTTCCGGACTGGATTTGAATCCTTCGGCGGCCGAGTTCCTGTCGGAAGGAATGTAATTGTCGGGCAGCGGCAAACTCACTCAACAAAACTTGAATACAATAACAAAACAGGACTGCTGCCTTTTACGGCGCAGTCCTGCTGTTCATCAGCGGTGGCGGGGATACCGAGCCCGCTGATGCAGTTTGCGGTTTACTGAAAGCAATGCTTATTTCGTGTAGCGTACAACGGGCTTTCTTGCCGCGGTGACCTCATCGGGACGGCACGACGGCTGAATTTCTGTGAAGGTACACTATCTGTCAATACGTATATAAAAGTAGAGTC
>ENA-UEQL01001263-UEQL01001263.1-human-gut-metagenome-genome-assembly--contig:-NODE-1263-length-17802-cov-16.664372_pt1 | contig 17802 bp, 15 predicted proteins | sample MGYA00242905_ERZ507926 | MGnify/ENA primary metagenome ERZ507926 (study PRJEB26167, sample SAMN06115531) | human gut metagenome | host: Homo sapiens | place: China:Henan | collected 2015-09-09...
TCAATAGGGTATTATTTTAAAAAATACTTATTTTAAAATTATTTATATTTTTAATCCATGACCTCGATAAGTTTTCTTAAAAAAAGAAAAATAAAGAAACTGTATAACACGATTATGTCTCAATAAATCCCGAAGTTTATATTCAAGCCTCTCGATAATATTTTGACCTTTTTCATTATATGATATTATCTCTTTACCAATACATTTATCCATTATCGTTTTTATCAATTTTACATAACCATTTACAAAATCTCTTCTTTCAAATTCTGTTATATAATTGTCAGAAATTTTAATTTTTAAGATTTTGTCATCCAGGCTTATTTTAAACCCATGCATATGAATGAAAATCATAGGAAATTTTCTTCCCTTATATTGAATATCATTTCCGCTATAAATATATTTATGCATGTTCCATGGAGCAATTCCTGCACCAAGATTGGAAATAACATGAACATTTTTAAATTTAACAGGGAAATCATCCAAATACTTTTGATCTCCATATTTACCATCTTCAAATCTTTGAAAACACCATTGCAAACAAGATTCTTTCCACCAATTCAAAGCAGACAGTCCATCTTCATCATTTCGAAATCGCAGAAATTGGACACAATACTTACCATACAGTTTTGCACATTTTTCGGATATACCTTGTTCCGTTATAGTTATAGATTTTTCACCTATCTCATCAAATAAAGGAAGAGGACTTCCTACAAAATACAAATCAGAATCTAAATACGTAACATCAGGTAAGTTATAATCAACTAGGAAATGATATATAACAGAAGGACCGCAACTCCAACAATATTCCGCCCTAGTGCGTTCTTTCTTAATTTCCAGGATTCTATCTTTCTCAAACCATGTCCATAATTCAACTGTCATATGCTCTAAATTTAGAGACAACAATTTATCATAGCACTCTTCGTCAAAAGCCATCACATATAAATGTACGTCATTAGAAGAAGAAACTAAGGATTCATACAGGGCAAGACCTTTTATTAAATAAAAAGAATCAAATAAAGTACAAAAGTTCAACATGTTTAAAACAAGCAAAATGAATTAATAGCTTCAACAACAATCTTGGCTTCTTCCTCAGATATAATCTGGTTCATAGGAATAGACAACTCATGCGTATGAATCTTCTCTGAAATAGGTAGAGAAAGCATAGGAACGTTCCATAGCTCCTTTGCATAGCACTCCTGATGATGAGGAGGAATAGGATAATGAATCAAGGTCTGCACACCCTTTTCTTTCAAATACTCCTGTAATTCATCACGACGCTCGCAGAAAATAGGGAACTGATGATATACATTGTTCTCATCATCTATTTTGGAAGGCAATGTTATCAAAGGATTATTAATATGCTCATAATAATAAGCTGCCAACTTCTGACGCAGAGCATTGTCCTCATCCAAATACTTCAACTTGACATCAAGTACAGCAGCATCCAACTCACTCATACGGCTATTGATACCTGTATACTTAAATACATACTTCTTCTGACTACCATAATTTGCCAAAGCACGAATTACAGAAGCAAGTTCCTTATCACTAGTAGTTACTGCTCCTGCATCACCAAAGGCACCGAGATTTTTGCCAGGATAGAAACTATGCGCACCAGCATCTCCCAAAGCACCAGTCTTCACACCTTTCCAGGCACAACCTTGACTCTGAGCACAGTCTTCCATTAACTTCAAGTTATGTTTCTTACATATCACGCCCAACTTGTCATTATAAGCAACACGGCCATAAAGATGAACAATCATCACGCCCTTTGTTTTAGGAGTGATTGCTGCCTCAATCTTATCAATATCAATTTCAAGATGCTCAAATGTTGGCTCAACCAAGATAGGAGTCAAATTATTCTCTGTAATGGCAAGAATAGTTGCAATATAGGTATTAGCAGGAACAATGATTTCGTCACCATCCTGAAAAACGCCCATTTCCTTATAACCCCGGATTATCAATCGCAAGGCATCCAAACCATTAGCTACAGCAACACACTCATCTGTACCTATATACTGAGCATAATCCTTTTCAAATTGCTTGTTTTCATTACCCTGTAAAAACCAGCCACTCTCAATGACACGATTGGCTGCTGCCTTATACTCATCACCATGCATCATGGTGATAGCCTGTAAATCTAATAACTTTACCATAATAATCTTATTTATTTTTATTTTTCTGTTTCTGAATATAACTGTTGATAACTTGTAACGAATCGAAGGAATTAGTATCAAACCACTTAAAATCACTACCTAGAACCTGCACCTGCAACTTATTCTTCTCAAAATAAGCTTTATTCAAAGAAGTTACCTCTAAACGCCCACGCTCTGATTTTTCTACAAGCTTAGCATATTCTGTAACACCTTTCGGAAAAACACTCGCCGAACTGAATATCCACCACCGCTATGGACTTACCGTGCTCGAGGTAAGACGCATAAAGAAGTCGCACACGCGCATCATGAAAGATGTAGAACAAAAACTGGCTGGTCCAGACACACTGCTCACTGCTGGCGACATTATATATCTCAGCGGTAACAAGGAGACAGCAACACGTCTCGCTACCGATTTGAAGCTGACCACTGCTTCATCACAGAACCTCACCATCTACGACATCGGCATCGCGGAGGTGGTGCTGATGCACTCGGCGCGTCTATGCGGTAAGTCGATAAAAGACTCGGGCGTAAGACGTATGTACAACGTGAATGTGTTAGGCGTACAACGCGGTGGCGACTACATCACTGAGAACCTTGCAGACCTGAAACTGCGCGAGGGTGACACTCTCCTCATACAGGGTCGCTGGAAGAACATTGCACGCATAGCTAACGAGGCGGATGGTATCGTGGTGATTGGTCAGCCCTTAGAGGAGGCAGCTCACGTAACGCTCGACTACAAAGCTCCGCTTGCAGCGGCTATCATGCTGCTGATGATAGCGATGATGGTGTTCGACTTCATACCCGTAGCACCCGTAACGGCGGTAATGATAGCCGGACTGCTTATGGTCATCACCGGATGTTTGCGTAGCGTAGAAGCAGCCTACAAAACAATCAACTGGGAGAGTATAGTGCTGATTGCGGCAATGCTACCCATGTCGGTAGCGTTGGAGAAGACCGGAGCATCGAACATGGTGGCACGCCTGCTTGCAGACAACCTCGGCGAGGCGAGTCCGTACGCTCTGCTTGCCGGTGTCTACTTCACCACATCGTGTCTCACAATGTTCATCAGCAACACCGCCACGGCGGTGCTCATGTCGCCCATAGCACTCACTTCGGCAGTGGCAGTAGGCGTGAGTCCCTACCCCATGCTCTTTGCCGTTACGCTCGGCGCAAGCATGTGCTTCGCATCGCCATTCTCCACACCGCCTAACGCCCTCGTGATGCAGGCTGGCGGATATAGTTTCATCGATTATATCAAGGTGGGATTGCCGTTGCAGATAATAATGGGACTGGTGATGATTGGTGTGCTGCCACTCATCTTCCCGTTCTAAGTTTTTTACTCTTTTACTTTTTTACTTTTAAACGCACTGCGAACAATCGGAATTGCTATTAGAAACGTAACGACATCGCACACAGCCTGGCACATGGCGATACCCATCAGTCCAAACAAATGCGGAAGGATGAGTATGAACGGAATGAAGAGCAGACCCTTGCGCGCCGATGCAAGCACATTGGCGCGGAACGGGCGGCGAGTGGTCTGCAGCATCATGTTACCAGTCATGATGAAGGCGTTGAGTGGATAAGCAGCCAACTGCCAGCGCAGCGTAGTAACACCGACGGCTATCACGATGGGGTCATCGCGGAAGAGGCGTACAGTCGCCTCGGCGAAGTAGAACACAACGCCCGACACTATGACAAGAAAGACCGTGCCTGTCACTACCGTGAACCAAAAGCCTTGGTGCATACGCTTATAGAGTTGCGCTCCGTAGCAATAGCCACAGAACGGCTGGAAGCCCTGACCAAGTCCCACAATGACACACATAACGAACATCGTGACACGACTGACTATGGACATTGCCGCAATTGCTGCATCTCCATAATCGGCTGCTGCGAGGTTCAAGAGCACAACTGCTATGCTTGCCAACCCTTGGCGCGACAACGATGGTGAACCACCGTACACTATCTCCTTCACCAAATGGGGTCGCAGCGAGAAACGACGCAACTGCAGACGCACCGCAGAAGCTGAGCTACGGCTACACATTATATATAATATAAGGAAGCTTACAATCTGTCCGACGACTGTAGCAAGTGCCGCACCACGCAGTCCGAGCGAACAAACGAAGATAAGCACGGGGTCGAGCACCACGTTCAGCAGCGCACCGACGATGATGCCCCACATGGCGTGGCGCGCATTCCCCTGCATACGCAACTGACTGTTGAGTGCGAAGGCGGCTATCTGAAAAGGAGCCCCAAGCAGGATGATAGCCATGTATTGCTCGGTATAAGGAAGAATGGTGGGAGTGCTACCAAGCCACAGCGACAGAGGACGCAGCAAGAGGAGTCCGCCGACGCAGACCACTATGCCTACAAGCAAAGCATAGACGAGACCGGTGGCAGCCATGACGGAAGCATTGTTGCGTCGTCTGGCACCCAACTCGCGCGACATATAGCTGCCGCTGCCCTGTCCGAAGAATGCTCCAAGTGCCTGAATGAGGCACATTAATGAAAAAACGACACCTACTGCCGCCGTAGATTGTGTGTCAATCTGTCCGACGAAGTAGGTGTCGACGATGTTGTAAAGGCAGGTTACAAGCATGGAGATTATCGTAGGCACCGCCATCGTCAGTATAACACGATAGACAGGAGCTTGGGTGAGGAAGCGGTAAAGCCCCTCCCCCGATTTTCGCCCCCATAGCGATGGGGTTCCTATTTCCTTTTCCTTGCTTTCCAACACTTTTACATTATTAAATATGCAGATTAAAGTCTGCACTGAATCTAATCTTTCAACGAATAAACAATTGTGGTCACAACGCGAACCTTCTTGATATAAGGTGTGCTCTGATCGCGGTCTTCAATGGAGAACTGTCCTTGGTCGGCTGAGACAATCTTGTTGAGTTGGCTCTTTGAGTTCTCCGCAAACTGCGCAGCCGTCTTCTCCGCATTGGCGATAGCCTCCTCCATCATCTTCGGTTTCATCTCCTTGAACGATACGTACTCGTACTTCACTTGGTTCTCATAACCTCCATCGACGATGGCTACGCCCTCTTTCAGCAGTTCGCCCTGACGAGCGATGATGGAGCGTACAAGCTTCACGTTGCGTGATGTGACAGTGATGACCGATGTGATATTGTAGCGGTATGTGCGCTGATTGTTGCTGTACTGGTCGGCATTGAGGTCGATGACGCTCGGCGCATTTACGCTTATCTCCTCAGGCTTCACACCATTGGCGGTAAGGAAGTGCTTTATCTTCGACTGCGTATCACCCAGTCGCCTGTAAAGCTCAGGCAAATCGTTGCCAAGTTCTTTCGACACAATTGGCCATGTCACCTTGTCGGCATCCACCTCTTTCTCTGCCAATCCCTTTACGGACACCTTGCGGTCTTTGTTGGCGAAATTGTCAATACCACCCTTGATATTAAAACCAAGGGTAATGATGCTAAACGCAATGAGTGCTGCGCACCAGATAGATTTGTAACTGTTCATATCCAGGGGTTATTTGGTTATACAAGATACTATTTCAAAACACAGAAGACTCATGTATTAAGTTTCTACCACTCGCATCGGTCGACGCAGACATCCGCATCGGTCGACGCAGACATCCGCATCGGTCGACGCAGACATCCGTATCGGTCGACGCAGACATCCGCATCGGTCGACACAGACATCCGTATCGGTCGGTGCAGACATCCGTATCGGTCGACGCAGACATCCGCATCGGTCGGTGCGGATTGTCTTTACTTTGCTGCGCACTCCAAAAGTGTCTGCACGATACGCTCTGCCGAGCGGCCATCCCAACGCTCAGGTATGCCACAATGTTTCCATTTGCCGTCCACCATGCGTGCCATCTCCTCACCAAGCAGCACGGGGTCTTCGCCTACAAGCACATTAGAACCAACCTTTACGGTCTCAATGTGCTCGGTGTAGCTATTGAGCGTGATACAAGGCACGGTGTTGAACGTAGCCTCTTCAGCCACATTGCCGGAGTCGGTTACTACACCAAGCGCATTGGATGTGAGGTAGCCGAAGTGGAGGTAGTCGAGTGGCTCAACGATGTGCAGGTTCTCGAAGAGCAGTGGGTTCTCGTTGACGATGCACTGCACGGCATCAGCAGCCAACTGGCGCAGCGGAGCAACAACGGGGATGTCGCCCGTGTGCGACATCATGCTCACGAGTAGCGCACGCAGTTCGTCATCGTTGCCGATGATAGCCTTGCGGTTGAGTGTGAACACTATGTATCTCTTCTCGGTCAGACCAAGATTGTCCATCACTGCAGGACGAGCGAAACGCTGATGGTTGAAGCGCAGAGTGTCCATGAGGATATTGCCAACCATATATATCTTTGACGACTCGGCACCCTCGCGTGTTGCAGCACTGTTGCCGCCGATGCCTGCCGTGAAGAGCAAGTCGGAAAGTCCGTCAATAACGAGGCGGTTTATCTCTTTCGGCATGGAGATGTCGAACGAGCGTGTGCCTGCCACAAGATGCGCCAGACGAATGCCCTGCTTCTTCGCAACGATGGCTGCAGCCATTGTAGACGCGAGGTCGTCAACCACAATCACCACATCCGTCTTATGCTCCTGAAGGTAGCACTCAAAGGCAGACATCACCTGACCAGTCAGTTCGTTGAGGTTCTTACACTCCACGCCTAAGCATACGTCAGGACGACCAATCTGAAGGTCGTCGAAGAGCGACGGTTCGAGTGTAGGGTCGTCCTCACGACCAGCATACACGAGACTGTGACTTACGCTTTTGCCCTCAGCCTTAGCTTTGACAACGGCGCGAACGATTGGGGCTATCTTTATGAAGTTGGGACGTGCGCCAACAAAGATACAAATGTTCATGTTCATTTATGTTTTCTTAAATTCTTTTACTTATCTCCAGTTTCCTTAAACAATTCCTTTATTCCACCAAGGCTGCCCAACATATTCGTAGCCTCAAACGGCAGGAATACAGTCTTTGTCTTGTCGCCCTGGGCAAGTTCCTCCATCATCTGGATGTACTTCTGAGCGAGCAGATAGTTGGCAGGGTTGGTGCTCTTGCCCACAGCCTCCGTAATCTTCTCTATAGCGATTGCTTCAGCCTCTGCCTTGCGGATGCGGGCCTGCGCCTCGCCTTCTGCACGCAAGATTTCCTGTTGCTTAGCTGCCTCAGCACGATTGATGGTAGAAGCCTTCTCGCCCTCCGACTGCAGGATCTGCGACTGCTTCTCGCCTTCTGATGTAAGGATTGCCGCACGCTTGTTGCGCTCTGCCTGCATCTGCTTCTCCATTGCCTGAAGCACGCTTGACGGCGGAATGATATCCTGCAACTCTACGCGGTTCACCTTGATACCCCACTTGTCGGTAGCATCATCGAGAACGGCGCGAAGCTTAGTATTGATGGTATCGCGAGAGGTAAGGGTCTGGTCGAGCTCCAACTCGCCGATGATGTTACGCAGCGTTGTCTGTGTGAGCTTCTCAATAGCGTTCGGAAGGTTGTCAATTTCGTAGACAGCCTTGAACGGATCAACTATCTGAAAATAAAGCAGCGCATTAATCTGCATCTGGATGTTGTCCTTCGTGATTACGTTCTGCTTATCAAAGTCGTACACCTGCTCGCGAAGGTCGATAGTGGTTGAATAGCCATAGCGTCCACGCACACTGACAACGATGGTCTTTGCACGGTCAATGAAAGGTATGATAATGTTTACGCCCGGACTAAGCGTTGCATAATACTTACCAAGACGTTCGATGATTTTTGTCTCGCTTTGAGGGATGATGACGACTGCCATCTTTACAAAGACAACAGCAAGCACTACAAGTGCAATAAGAAAGATTGTCATAAACTCCATAGTGTTTGATTTTTAGTTGTTAATATTTAGTCGTTTATATTTAGTTGTTTATTGCTAACATTTAAATACTCAGCTTACGCTTTTTCAACTTTCACAATGATGCTCTCTCTACCAATGATGCGCACCTTCGTACCCACCGGCAGATCCTCCGTCTCGTCAGACTCCGCCTTCCAATCGTCACCGTCGAGCTTCATACGGCCGTAATCGCCAGCCTTAATGATCTCCGTCACCTTGCCCACTCTACCGATGATGGCATCGGCATTGCTCTTGCGCTGACCGCCCTTGGCATCAAGCATATGTACAAGATGTGGCCGGATGCAATATATAGACAACACGGAGAACACGGCAAATATTACCACCTGTGCCCAAAACGGCAGAGCGAACAAGGAGGCGACAAGCGCACACACCGCACCAATACCAAAACAGGTGATATAGAAATCGCCTGATGACAATTCCAAGACAAGACACACCATTGCAAGTACTGCCCAAAGAGTCCAAAGATTTTGTGCAAGATAATCAATCATAAGCTTTTGTTTTTTATTTTTGGTAAAATTACACAAAAACGGCGAAACACTAAAGAGATTTCTGCGTTTTTTATTGCATATAGTGAAAAAAGCATCTACCTTTATTATATTATTTGTACCTTTGCACGTATAACATACAAACATAATGAAAGCATATACATATATAAAGAAAGGTGAGTTTGCCTTAGTTGACAAACAAAAGCCTACAATTATCGAACCTACAGATGCTATCGTACGCGTCACATTAGGAAGCATCTGCTCAAGCGACTTGCACATCAAGCACGGAAGCGTACCAAGAGCAGTACCTGGCATCACCGTAGGGCACGAGATGGTGGGCGTCGTAGAGCAACTCGGAACCGATGTGAAAGGCTTCAAAGTTGGCGATCGCGTGACGGTAAACGTCGAAACATTCTGCGGCGAGTGCTTCTACTGTAAACACGGATACGTGAACAACTGCACTTCGCCGCACGGAGGATGGGCTTTAGGTTGTCGCATTGACGGCGGACAAACCGAGTATGTACGTGTACCATTGGCAGAGCAAGGACTGAACCGCATACCCGACAGCGTTACAGACGAGCAGGCCCTGTTCGTGGGCGACGTGCTTGCTACTGGTTATTGGGCTGCACGCATCAGCGAGATAACCGAAGAGGATACTGTGCTCATCATCGGAGCAGGTCCTACGGGCATCTGCACACTGCTCAGTGTAATGCTCAAACAACCGAAGCGCATCATCGTCTGCGAACAGTCGGAAGAACGTCGCAACTTCATTAGAGCGCACTACCCGGATATTCTGATTACAACACCAAAGGAGTGCGACAACTTCGTAAAAGCCAACAGCGACCACGGCGGTGCCGACAGAGTGTTGGAGGTAGCCGGAGGCAAGGACACGTTCCAGCTGGCTTGGCAGTGTGCACGTCCCAATGCTATCGTAACAATCGTAGCCCTATACGACGAGGCACAGACTTTGCCCCTGCCCGACATGTACGGCAAGAACCTCACGTTCAAGACTGGCGGTGTAGACGGCTGCGACTGTGAGGAGGTGCTGCAACTCATAGAACAAGGAAAGATTGACACCACACCACTCATAACACATCGCTTTCCACTCAGCAGAATAGAAGAAGCTTATCAACTGTTCGAAAACAGGGAGGATGGTGTTATCAAAGTGGCTATCTACAACGAATAACGCCACTGACTCCATTGCAACAAAAAGCAGACTTTATTTTGCAATGCGCTTAATTTGCACTAACTTTGCACTTACATCACACATATTACGAAACAAATATAACAAACAAAATAATGGAAAATAAGACAAACAAGCTCATCGCAGCACAGTATCAGCTCTTCACAATCAGCGACAACGGAGAGCGCACACTCGTAGAGGAAACCACAAAGGAACAGCCTTTCGTATTCATCACTGGCTTCGATGCAGCTTTAGATGCTCTTGAGGAGCGTCTTGAAAACTTGAATCGTGGTGATAAATTCGATTTTGAACTCGACAAGGAGAAGGCATTCGGTGAGTATGAGACATCACGCGTCATCGAACTCAACAAGGAGATGTTCATTGTCGACGGACAATTCGACAGCAAGAATATATTCAAGGGAGCACAGATCCCTCTGAAGAACGAGGACGGCAACTTCTTCATCGGCACTGTTCTCGAAATTGGTGATGCTGCTGTTAAGGTAGACCTCAACCACCCACTCGCAGGCAAGAAACTTAACTTCAAGGGCTATATCATCGAAAACCGCGAGGCTACAAAGGATGAGATTAAAACTATGCTCAGCCACATGAACGGTGGCGGTTGCGGAGGCGACTGCGGTGGTTGCGAAGGTGGATGTGGACACCATGAGGGTGGATGCGGACATCACGACCACGAAGACGGATGCTGCGGACATCACGAGCATAAGGGCGAATGTGGCAACCACGAGCATAAGGGAGGTTGCTGCGGACACCACCACTAAACCCTTCCTGCTTAATGCAGATTGAAGAACAAACAAAAAAGCAAATATGCACAATACATTCGGAACACTATTCACTCTCACCACATTCGGTGAGAGTCATGGCGAAGCTATCGGTGGCGTGGTCGACGGAATGCCGGCAGGCATTCTGATCGACATGGAATTCATACAAAGTGAGCTCCATCGCCGCCGCCCTGGTCAAAGCCATATAACGACACAACGCAACGAGCAAGACCAAGTGGAACTGCTCAGTGGGGTGTTCGAAGGGAAGTCAACTGGCTGCCCCATAGGATTTATTGTGCGCAACACAAACCAACATTCTGCCGACTACGACGACTTGCGTAGTCTCTTCCGGCCATCACACGCCGACTTCACGTACACCTGCAAATACGGCATACGCGACTATCGTGGTGGCGGACGCTCGTCGGCACGCATCACCATAAGTCGTTGTGTGGGAGGAGCACTCGCCAAACTCGCACTACGACAGATGGGCGTAAGCATCACTGCCTACACATCACAGGTCGGTAATATCATCCTCGACCGCGACTACACTAAGTACGATTTCGCAGAGATAGAGCACAACCCCGTACGTTGCCCCGACCCCATCGCAGCAAAACGCATGGAGCAACTCATCGGCGAGATGAAAGCCGTGGGCGACACCATCGGTGGTGTGGTGACGTGCGTAGTGAAAGGCTGTCCTAAGGGTATCGGTGAACCCGAATTTGGCAAGCTTCACGCAATGCTCGGTGCTGCAATGCTCAGCATCAACGCTGCAAAAGGATTCGAATATGGCGAAGGTTTCAACTGCGCTACTGCACGCGGCAGCGAACTGAACGACGCATTCATAACAGAAGATAGAAGAATACGCACCGTTACAAATCATAGTGGGGGCATACAAGGAGGCATAAGCAACGGTGAAGATATCTACTTCCGCACAGCGTTTAAACCAACTGCAACCATTCTTCAAGAGCAGACAACTGTAGATAATGTAGGCAATTCTGCCACTCTACACGCAAAAGGACGCCACGACCCATGCGTGCTACCACGCGCAGTGCCAATCGTAGAAGCTATGGCTGCAATGGTAATCTTGGATTATATTATGCTCAACAAAGCAACAAATTCATAGAAAACATAAGTTTTATGAAGTTTTTTATTCTTGTTAAGATATTTTTACCAACAATATTGCGCATATAACAGAAATATTCATTATATTTGCAACCAGTAATTGAGGGCTTGTGAAAGTCTTGAATAAACTTAGTTAAGTCTAGTTTAGTTTTTGTGTTGGTTGATGGCAGTTTATTGGCTGCCATCAATTTTTTTAACGAACATCAACCACATTCAGGTTATGCTTCTCCACATTGTCCACCATCCACGCCTTACGATACTCCTTTCCTTTTACAGAAAGCTTCACATCCTGCACATCCACCTTTTTCACATTGCGAAAATACATGCCCCAAACCGGGAAGACGGGCCACTGGTCAGTAGGACGGTTCTCGAACCATGCCGGTAACCCAGGATCATCGATGCCATCAAACTCCATATCGCAACGACGCATCACAACACAATCGGTAGGCGCATTACCCCAACTCTTCACCGATAGTGCCATACGTGTTATGCCACGAGCCTCAAGGTCTTCCACCAATAAACGCCCCATCGTATTGTCATCACTAAGCGTAACGCAGAGCGGTGTTAGAACATAGCTCACCTTGTTGCGCAGAATACAAATTTTATCCATGCGTCCCGGAGCCTTACCCCATCCGCCAGGCTCAAGGTTTATAGCAGCCTCAGAACGTATGCGGTGCGAGGTGATGTGTTCAAACTTTCCAGGACCATATATCTCGTTATCAGTAATGTCCAAACCTACCGATGGCATAATCATACGTATGCCGTTACACGAAGAGTTTAGCACGTTGTGGTTGATGCTCATGCGTTCCCAGTAGCCGCCCGCAATAGCGTCGTCGCCAGTGTGCATCTCGCAGCCAGCAATCTCCACACGCTTCGCCCCACGGATGTGTATGCCGTCCCATCCGCCTTCTATATATAGATTATGAAACTGCGACTTTTCTATCTGGTAGCCCAGAAAAGCATAGTTGGCGGAGCGCTTCACACTGATACCTTCAAACTTCATACGCTTGCAACCAGCCATCAGCACGGTATGCGGACCGCGCATGTGTTCCTCACCAAGCGGATTGCGCACATCGGCACCGTCAATACATCCCTTACCCTCAATACCAGCATCACTCACGCCTACAGCGAACACCATCGCCTTAGACCACTGCGGGTCGGTAGCCGAGTTATAATTCACCGTACCTTGCCCACTCTCGTAGCGCGAGAGGTCAAGCGTGGTCTTCAAGGAAGCATAAGCATCTATATCCTGCACACCCTTCAGCACAGCACCCTGCTCAAGAAAGAGCATAACACCCGACTTCAGATATATCGACCCCGTGTAATATTCACCACATGGTACAACCACGCGTCCACCACCCTGCTCGGCGCAATGCTCTATGGCGCGGTTTATCGCCTCAGCATTGTTCACCGACTCATTGTTGCCCACTGCGCCAAATGACGCAATACTCACCACAATAGATAAAAGAAAACTTATCATACTTTATTATTTATATAGATTATACATTCTTATTATACCGATTTACGTTAATAGCATGTATGTAACACTATTCATGCGAATAGCTACGTTAACATCAAATGGTGTGTAAAGATACGAATTTATTATATAATTCGCCTACAGAAGAGAATTTAAAGTAAAGAAATCAACTTTTTCAACATTTTCTTCAAAAAAGTCACAAAAACATTTGGCAGTTTCATCAGAAACCACTACCTTTGCACTCGCTTTTAAGGAACAACACTTAAAGCTTTAAACAATGGCTCCGTAGCTCAACTGAATAGAGCATCTGACTACGGATCAGAAGGTTGCAGGTTTGAATCCTGCCGGAGTCACAAAAAGAGGATATTACTTCATGTAACATCCTCTTTTTTGTTATACATATCCACCATTTGCTATATATTCCAACACAAGCCAAAATTATAGCATACACTTAACACATTATTATATAATTATTGAACTAAAACGGCGATTATCCCACGTATTTTTACTAATTTTGCAAGTTAAGAAATATAGAATATAAACAAAACAGATACAATCAGTATGGAATTAGCAAGCAAATACGATCCACAAGCAGTGGAATCGAAATGGTATCAGTACTGGCTTGACAACAAACTCTTCAGTAGCAAGCCCGACGGACGTGACCCCTACACTATCGTTATACCGCCGCCAAACGTGACTGGCGTGTTGCACATGGGCCACATGCTCAACAACACCATTCAGGACATCCTCGTGCGCCGCGCACGCATGGAGGGAAAGAACGCATGTTGGGTGCCCGGCACCGACCACGCTTCGATTGCAACGGAGGCTAAGGTAGTAAATCGTCTTGCAGAACAGGGCATCAAGAAGCGCGACCTCACACGTGAACAGTTCCTTGAGCACGCTTGGAACTGGACCAACGAACATGGTGGCATCATCCTCAAGCAGCTGCGCCGTCTCGGTGCGTCTTGCGATTGGGACCGCACAGCGTTCACTATGGATGAGAAGCGCTCTGAGAGCGTGCTGAAGGTGTTCGTGGACCTCTACAAAAAGGGACTTATCTACCGCGGTCTGCGCATGGTGAACTGGGACCCGAAGGCACAGACCGTGCTTTCTACCGAAGAGGTTATCTACCGCGACGAGAAGAGCCATCTGTTCAACCTGCGCTACTATGTAGCTGACGCAGACGTGAACCCGGTTGTGCCGACTGGCTGCGAGGGCGAAGTGCTGCATCAGGACGCCGACGGACGCTACTACGCTGTTGTAGCTACAACACGCCCGGAGACTATCATGGGCGACACAGCAATGTGTATTAACCCGAAGGACCCGAAGAACCAGTGGCTGCGCGGACACAAGGTGATTGTACCATTGGTGAACCGCGTTATCCCGGTTATCGAGGACCGCTACGTAGATATCGAGTTCGGTACGGGCTGTCTGAAGGTTACTCCTGCTCACGACGTGAACGACTACGCACTCGGCAAGACGCACAACCTCGAGACTATCGACATCTTCAACCCCGACGGCACCATCTCTGAGGCTGCAGGCATGTACGTAGGCATGGATCGCATGGACGTGCGCAAGCAGATTGTAGAGGATCTGAAGGCTGCCGGACTGGTAGAGAAGATTGAGGACTACGACAACAAGGTGGGCTACTCGGAGCGCAACCAGGACACAGCCGTAGAGCCGCGCCTCTGCAAGCAGTGGTTCCTATCGATGAAGCACTTCGCAGACATCGCTCTGCCGCCGGTGCTCGAGGGCAAGATCAAGTTCCACCCGACAAAGTACGTAACAACATACCGCAACTGGCTGGAGAACATTCAGGATTGGTGTATCTCGCGCCAGCTCTGGTGGGGACACCGCATCCCGGCTTACTTCCTGCCCACAGCCGAAGGCGAAGAGGAGAAGTACGTAGTAGCACTCACCGCAGAGGAGGCGCTCGAAGAGGCTCGCAAGATTGATGGTTACGAAAATATCACAGCCGACCAGCTCGTTCACGACGAGGACGCACTCGACACTTGGTTCTCTTCATGGCTCTGGCCTGTATCGCTGTTCGACGGCATCAACAATCCGGGCAACGAGGAGATTAAATACTACTACCCCACAAGCGACCTCGTAACCGGTCCGGACATCATCTTCTTCTGGGTAGCCCGTATGATTATGGCTGGCGAGGAGTACATGAAGGACGTGCCGTTCCGCAACGTATACTTCACAGGTATCGTGCGCGACAAGTTGGGCAGAAAGATGTCGAAGTCACTCGGCAACTCGCCCGACCCTATCGCCCTCATTGAGAAGTATGGTGCCGACGGCGTGCGCATGGGCATGATGCTCTCGGCTCCTGCCGGCAACGATATTCTCTTCGACGAGAGCCTCTGCGAGCAGGGACGCAACTTCAACAACAAGATTTGGAACGCATTCCGTCTTGTAAAGGGCTGGCAGGTGGCTGATACCGAGCAGCCAAAGGCTAACAATATCGCAGCAAAGTGGTTCGAGGCTAAGTTGAAGCAGACCAACGCTGAGGTGAACGACCTCTTCTCTAAGTATCGCATCTCTGAGGCACTTATGGCTGTGTACAAACTATTCTGGGACGAGTTCTCAAGCTGGTATCTCGAGATGGTGAAGCCGGCATACGGCCAGCCTATCGACCGCACAAGCTACGAGCAGACACTTGCTTTCTTCGAGACTCTGCTGAAGATGCTCCATCCGTTCATGCCGTTCATCACAGAGGAACTCTGGCAGCACATCTACGACCGCAAGGAGAGCGAATCAATCATGCGCGCTGAGTTGAAGCTCGATGCTCCTACTGCCGACGACGACGCCATAATAGCAGCTATTGAGAACGTGAAGCTCATCGTGGCTGGCGTGCGCACCGTGCGCAACCAGAAGAACATCCCGAACAAGGATGCTCTCGAACTGCAGGCACTGCAGCAGAACAACTACGAGGCTTACGCTTCAGTAATAAAGAAGATGGCTAATCTCTCGGCTATCAACGTAGTATCTGAGAAGGACACAACGGCTGCTGCCTTCATGGTGGGCACAGACGAGTTCGCAGTACCACTTGGCGATATGATTGACGTTGCTGCCGAGATAGAGAAGCAGGAAGCTCAGCTGAAGCACCTCGAAGGATTCCTCGCAGGCATCAAGAAGAAGCTCTCTAACGAGAAGTTCGTGGCTCACGCTCCGGAAGCCGTTGTAGCTCTCGAGCGCAAGAAGCAGAGCGACTCTGAAGAGAAGATCGCTGCACTGAAGGAATCTATCGCAGCACTGAAGAACAAGTAAACGCTTGAGTCATCAAAAACGCTTACAATACAAAAACCGCAGGAGGCGATGATTTCCACACTATAGTCTGCGCCCGGCGACCGAAAGTCGCCACAACAGCGCAGGCTACGGCATGGAGACCATAGCCTCCTGTCCTTTTAATACAGATATACATATAAATCTACTACTAATATATATAATATGTATAAGTTCCTAAAACTCGCATTTATTTCGCTTCTGATGCTCTGTTTCAGCGCGTGCCAGGAGGAAGACCCAATCATGCCGCCAGAACCGCAAACGGCAGAGAAAACCATCTTCGTCTTCATGCCCTACAGCAACAACCTCTACAGTTTTCTACATGCGAATATCAACGACATGAAAGCAGCCATTGTCAGGAACAAGGGACTGGACAACACACGTCTCATAGTGTTCATAGCAAAGGACAAAAAGCAGAGCGCACTGATAGACATCAGATACAAGAAGGGCGTATGCACGCAGGACACGCTCGAGAAATACTCATCGCCCACTTATCTTACAACGAACGGCAGAGTAGAACTATTCAACAAAGTGAAGAAATACGCACCAGCCAACCGCTACGCCATGATTGTGGGCTGTCACGGCATGGGATGGATACCAAGCTCTACAGTGTTCAACCCGAAGAAGTCGCGCTACTTCGGCGGACTATCTGAGGAATACAGAATAGATATCGTCGACTTCGCAACGAGCATCAAGGCTGCAGGAATGAAGATGCAGTTCATCATGTTCGACGACTGCTACATGTCGAGCATGGAGGTGGCTTACGACTTGAAGGATGTAACCGACTACATCATTGCGTCTACAAGCGAAGTAATGGCTTACGGCATGCCTTACCAGAACATATACCAGCATCTGATGAGCGCACAGCCCGACTACAAGGCTTTATGCAATGGCTTTTACGAGTTCTATTCGAACAGCGGCACACCTTACGGCACAATCGGCGTAATTGATTGCAGATACGTTGACGAGATGGCTTCCATGATGAAGAGCATCAACGCAACGCACACGTTCGACCTTAGCCTTCTCGACAACGTGCAGGACCTCGACGGCGAGACATACAAGCCTACCATATTCTTCGACTTCGACGACTATGTGCGCCAGCTTTGCACAAACGATAACGACGCCTACGAGCAGTTCCACAACGTGCTGCTACGTCTTGTGCCGTACAAAGCGGCTACAGAGTACATATACTCCGGCTCTACGAACAAGAAGACCAAAGTGGACCACTTCTCCGGCATCACCATTTCTGACCCGTCTACACGCTCAGAAATTAAAGAGTCGAAAAAATACACAAATTGGTGGATACGGACCCACTAAGGCCTGTTAAAATATAGATACAAAAAAGGTGTTATCCAATCGGATAACACCTTTTTTGTACACCCTTAGGGATTCGAACCCTAGACCCACTGATTAAGAGTCAGTTGCTCTACCAACTGAGCTAAGGGT
>ENA-UEQL01001264-UEQL01001264.1-human-gut-metagenome-genome-assembly--contig:-NODE-1264-length-17800-cov-12.141737_pt1 | contig 17800 bp, 10 predicted proteins | sample MGYA00242905_ERZ507926 | MGnify/ENA primary metagenome ERZ507926 (study PRJEB26167, sample SAMN06115531) | human gut metagenome | host: Homo sapiens | place: China:Henan | collected 2015-09-09...
AAGCGGTCGACTTTTTTCTGCATGACGGAAAACTTGGGGCTTGCCACGAGAAAAACAGTCATAATAATCAGCAGCAGCGCCACCACCGCCACGCCGGTAGCCAGCGACAGCTCCAGACTGCTGTTGACGACGCGCACGACCGCCGAAATTGCCATGACAGGCGCGATAATGCCGAATTTCAACAGCATCATCATTGTCTGCTGTATTTGCATGACGTCGTTTGTGGTACGGGTAATCAGACTCGCGGTGCTGAACTTTTCCATTTCCTCCATGCTGAACGAATTTACGTTTTTGAAAATTTTCGAGCGGAGGGTGCGAGCAAGCTTGCTGGTGATGTGGCTTGCAATCAGATTGCTGAACAGCTTGCACACAAAGCCGCCCGCCACAACCAGCAGCATAAGTCCGCCCGTGCGCAGAATCTCGCGCAGCGGCTCCTCGTAAAGAGCGTTGTACTGAATGAAGCCTACTATGTCGCCCATAAGGTCGGGCAGCATGAGGTCGAGATTGACCTGCAACGCCACAATGACTATCAATAGCGCCGTAAACAGCCAATCCGACTTTTTGAAATACTTGAATAATTTAAACACTTTTTTCCGTCTCTCTCCTTCCCTCTATATTTTCCTTTGCCAAAAGAATAAATTCCGCAAACTGCTTTTTCTGCGCCTCCGTCATGCCCTCGGTAAGCAGCTTTTCCGCTTCCGTAACCTGTCTAATCGCGTTTTTGTTGAGCGCTTCCGCCTTGGGCGTGAAGCTGATTACGTTGGCGCGGGCGTCTCTTTCCGAGCTGCGGCGCTCTATGTAACCCTTTTCCTCTATGGCGTTGAGTATGCTGCAAACAGACGACCTGTTGATGCAAAGCCTCTCCTCGACGTCCCGTTGCAGAACAAACCCCTTTTCCTCGCGCAGGCGGTTCATCACGCCCATGGCGCGCAGTTGGTGTCCCGTCAGACCGTCAAGGCTCTGCCGCTCCAAAAAACTCATTATGGCGCGTTGAAGCTGCCGCAATAAATTAATTATCACTCCCTGTTACCCCGAAAGAATTTTCTCTTTTCCTACGCGCGGTTTTTTGCAAGTCCGCACCGTAAATTGTTTGAAAACGAACAAATACCCGTTTGTTTTGCAAAATATTCTATAAAATATATTGTTAGATGTCAAACAATTTTTCCTGCGGAAAATTCGATTTCACACAAGTTTCAGCCGCTTGCGCCAAGCTGTCAAATTGCTTTTCAAAACGTCAAAATCACGCTCTAAAACAACAGATTCACGCCCGAAATATTCACCGAAAACGCCGTCCGCGCTGTCGCGGACGGCGTTTTTGCCGTTTGAAAAGCATAAAGCCTTTTCTTTTAAAAAATCGGTTTCGGCTCAGTAAGCCCTTGCGAAAATTACGAGTTTCTTTGCGGGCGAGCCGTCCGCTATGCACTTGTCGTCAATAGGAGTCTGGTCAAAGGGCATGATTCGGATAGTCGCCTGCATAAGCTCCTTGACTTTAAGCTCGCACTCCTGACTGCCGCACCACATTGCCTTGACGAAATTGCCCTCGTCGAGATATTTTTTCAGCTCGTCGAGAGTGTGGGCCTCCTTGATTCGGCTGTCGCGGAACGCCTCCGCCTTGCGGTACATCGACTCGTGCACGTCGCTCAACAGGCGTTTGATTACGCCCTCAAGCTCCTCGTTTTTCACAACGCTCTTTTCTCCGTTGTCCCGCCGCACGACCGTCACAACGCCGTTTTCAATGTCGCGGGGACCTATTTCCAATCTGAGCGGCACGCCTTTCATTTCCCATTCGTTGAACTTCCAGCCCGGAGTCTGGTCGGAAAAATCCCCTTCGCACCTGACTCCCGCGGCGACAAGTCTGTCAATCACGCTTCGGGCTGCTTCCTCCACGCCCGCCTTGTGAATTGCTATCGGGAGAACAATCGCCTGCACGGGAGCGACCGCGGGAGGCAGAATAAGACCGCGCGCGTCGCCGTGCGCCATGATTAAGGCTCCGATAAGCCTCGTGGACACTCCCCAGCTCGTCTGCCATGCGTATTTATGCGTCCCGTCCCTGTCAAGGAACTGTATGTCGTAAGCGCGGGCGAATTTGTCGCCGAAGTGGTGGGTTGTGCCTGCCTGCAAGCTCTTGCCGTCCTGCATCATCGCCTCCATGCCGTAGGTTTCCTCCGCGCCGGCAAATTTTTCCTTTTCGGTCTTTTGACCTATAAGGACGGGCATGGCGAGACAGTCGCGCGCAAAATCGGCGTACAGGTGAAGAATGTCGAGAGTTTCCTTTTCCGCCTCCTCCCGCGTCGCGTGCACGGTGTGCCCCTCCTGCCAGAGAAACTCGGAGGTGCGGAGGAAGGGGCGGGTTGTCTTTTCCCAACGCACGACGTTTGCCCATTGATTTATTTTAAGGGGCAAATCCCTGTAAGACTGAATCCACCTTGAATACATATCGCAAATGATTGTTTCGCTTGTAGGGCGCACGACCAGCGGCTCGGAAAGCTCGTTGGAGCCTGCGCGCGTCACCGTTGCGACCTCGGGCGCAAAGCCCTCCACGTGCTCCGCCTCTTTTTGCAGCAAACTCATAGGTATAAGAAGCGGGAAATAAGCGTTTTTGTGTCCCGTCGCCTTGAAACGGGCGTCCAGCTCGCGCTGAATGTTTTCCCAAATCGCGTAGCCGTAAGGACGTATGACCATGCTGCCCTTGGTGGGACCGTAGTCCGCAAGGCCCGTTTTGATGACCACGTCGGTATACCATTGCGGAAAATCCGCGTTTATATCGGCTATTTCTTTGACGAATTCTTTTTTCATATTATCTCCGTGTCCGTTGAAAACGGAAACGCCGGTTGAAGCCGGCGTTTTACAAGAATTTTTAACTATTCCTCGTCTGCCAGAGCAAGCACGTAGGTTTCTATTTCCTTGTCCTTGGCAGCCTCGCCTATTTCGCTGAAATGCAGATAGACGTCGTCGTCCGTATACATATAAAAGACTTTGCCGTCAAGTATGTCATAGTTGAGCCAGCTCGTAGCGTTTACCTTGTCTGTAAGCTTGTTTGCCAAAAGGGTATCCGCATCGGTTTCGCCGCTCAGCGGAATGCTCCACAGCGCCGAATCCATTTCAAAATACAGCGTTTCTTCCTCGATAAACTTGAACGTGGGCGACGTTTCGGTGTAATAAAGATTTTTCGCCGCCTGCCCCTCTTTTACAAACTGAATATATTTGCTCGTGCTGTTGTAGTACACGAATCCGTCCTGATAAGCCGAGGCTCCCGAAAGCACGTTTCTGTAAAGCAGCGTCGCGTCGGCAAGCCTTTTGTCCGTCACGCTCTGCGAAATGCGGTACATACCGTCCCTGCCGTGCGCGTCGGAGGATATGTTGAAATATACAAATCCGTTGGCTGCCGAAGCAATGCTTACGTCGAAGTCGTAGGAAACGTCCTGACCGTCCGCGTGCTGTCCCGTCATGATTTTGGACGGGGCGGTCTGTCCCGCCTTCAAAACGTAAAGCTCGTTGTAGTCGGCGGTTGTTTCGGTACCCTGATTTTCCTTTTCCGTCACCACGTCCTTTGTGTAGACTATGGACGCGTTTTCGACGTCCAGCGCGCTTGACGTAACCTTTTCGTCCGCCTTCGTTTCTACGCCGCTTTCAAGGTTGAGGGAAACAAGATTGGCGTCGCCGTCCACAAACAGCGCGAAAACGCCGCCGTCCGTCTCGAACATACCTACCGACAGGGAATTGCTGCCGAGAGTGTAAACCCTTTTGGTGTCCGTGCCGTCAAGCTTGACGCTCATAATGTCCAGCATGGTATTGCGCACGCTGCCGTCGCTTGCCAGCGTGTCGGAGGGCGTCGTGTAGTAAAGACGGTCGTTGAAAATATAAATGCCGTTGAGTCTCGCGTCCGTCGTGTTGGAGGAAAAAACCGCCTTGGGGGCAAGCACCTCCGCTCCCAGCGCTTGGGCGTATTCGTCCGTGCCGAAATCGTTTTCCTTGACCGAATCGAGCTTTGACGCGGCGATTCTGCAAACAGAGCCGTACACAACCTCGCCGAAAACGTTTTCCGCTTCATAGGTGGAGGTTGTCCCGTTTATGAAATAAATATATCCCTTGTACGCGACGACGGAGCCGCCGTTGGACACGAGAGGCGAGTTGTCCGCCGCGCCCGTGTCGAGCGGTCCCCATTTGTAATCGGGCGAGCACGCCGCAAGCGCCATGACAAGCGCGACAAGAAGTACGAAAATCAAAAGTCTTTTTTTGTTCATTACAAGCTCCTTTTAACCGAGCGCCAAGTATTTTGGTACACGCCTTAAAAGTATATACCGAAAAAGCGGATTTGGCAAGTATTTGATATTATTTTCTCCGTCTTAGCCGCCAAATCCCGCAGCAAAACCTTCCATAATTTACCTCGCGCGGGGGAGCTTCAAATATTTGACAATTTTCCCGCATAGGATTAAAATACAAATGCAAGCCGTGTTCACTTATCATTTTGCACGGCGCGCAAAAAATCCGACACACGAGAAACTAATTATGAAAAAGGTATTTTTATTGATATTGCTAACCGCAGTCGCTTTGAGCTGCTGCCTGAGTCTGACTGCCTGCGGTCCCATCGAGCAGCCCGAAATCCCCGACGACGCCGACCTTTCGAGCAAGTCCCTCGCTCCCGACGGGAGAAGCGTCATGCAGTGCACGCCGGAAGAAAACCTTTTTATGGCGACGCACGTCATGGGTTCATTGGGCTTTAAAGCCGTCAACAACGGCACGAGCAAGGCGGTGGGCATAACTCAGAAAGTTTATTCCCAAAGGACCGTTTTGAACGGCGCTGTGTTCTCGCAAACCGCTTCGCTCGGCTTTGTCAAGCTCGGCAAGCAGTTTTACTACGAAAACGGCAGCTACGTGGTCAGAGACGCGTCAAAGGTTAAGGACGTGGACGACGTGGAATGGGAAAGCGGCGCAAAAAGGCTGAGCAAGGCGCGTTTTCAGTCGCTGTACGGACTGCCCTCCGTGTCTCTCACCGCTTTCGTCACCAACGACGACTCGGTAAAGGAAGGCGTCCTTGTCGAGGAAAATGACGGCGTTTACACCTTCCGCTACAAGCTTGACAACGTGGTAAGCGTCTACTACCTGAAATATCAGATGCGCACCTACTCCGGCTCCAAGGGCTTCCCCGTTTTCGACGAAAACGACGGAATAGTCATGACGGTAAAAATGGACGGGGACAGAAAAGTATCCTCAATATCCACCGTTTGCAGCTACAAGGTAGATATGCTGGGCGGAGTCAAGTGCGAAGAAAGGCTGGAAGAGGTCTTTTACGACGTGGGAAACGTCCCGTCAATCCCCGAAAGAAGCTTTTTCGAGCCTTACCTCACGGCAAGCATAACCGACACTCCCGACGCGGAAACCGTTTCCGGAGTGCTTATGGACACCTTTATGCCGCTGATTAAGGACAACAGCCTGTGCGCGGACGTGGAAATTTCGGGGGCGCTCAACCTCAACGCAAAGCTCAAAGCAGTCGTCGACACGCAGAATCTGGAAAATCTCACCCTCGACCTGATTGCGCCCGCGCTTGACCTCAGTGTCTCTTACAGAAAGGGCAAGCTTGCGCTGAAAACGGGAGATTTGAACGCCTATCTTAATATAAGCGACCTCACGGGTGGGGAAGAAAGCGCTTCGGACGGACAGGAGGAAAGTCTTTTCGAAAAAGCCTCTCTGATAACAAACGGAAACGACTACACCGTTCTTCTGCCTCTCGGTCCCATTACCGCGGAAATAAACGCGGTCAAAAACAAGGACGGCGGCTTTGACTTTGCCGACGCGGTGCTTGGACCTCTGGTCGTAAAAATCACTCAAACGCAGGACTTCGACGCGCCCTATACCGACGCGGAAAACGGCGTAAATCTTTTGCCGCTTTTAAAACAGTTCGTTTCCGACGACAACACGATAAACATCGACGCGAACGTAGCGGGACTTTTTAACGCAAGCCTCGGCATTTCCGTCGACGGCGGCGGTTTAAACGCCATGGTTTGCGCGGGAGAGCAGAACATTTACGCAAAAATCGACGGCAAAAGTCTTGCGCTGCGTTACGGCGAGCTTAAAATGAAGTTCGGCTTCAAGGACGCGCTCAACGCGCTGTTCAACCGTTTTTACGAGCTGAACTATGTTAAGGAACTGTTCGGCGCCATAGGCGGACTGACCGACTCGATACAATTTGGTTGGAACGGCGTTTCAAAGCACGGAAGCCTTTACGTAATTTCCCTTAATGTCGGCGAAGCGACGTGCGACGTTCTGCTTGAAGAAAAGGACGGAGCGGTTTCTCTGCACTCGGCTGAAATTCCCGTCGGAGAAAAGAAGATTGTTTTGAGCCTTGCGGAAAAGCGTGATTTTTCGCCCGTTGCAGACACGGAAGGCTATCCCGACGGAACGGGGCTTTTGGACGTGATTAACGAGCGTCTCGAAATAGACCTCTTTGCAAGCGTCGGCGACTTTGAAGCGCGTCTGCTTTTCGACCTCAAAAGTCTGGAAGCAAAGCTCGCGCTCCGTCCCGTCGGCAACTCCGAACTGAAAATGTCCGTCATGTCCGACGGCGGCGAAAAGGCGCTGTTCGTAGACTGCGGCGATTTCCGCGCCAAATTCGGCGGAAAAGAGCTGCTCGGTCAGGGAACCTTGCTTGTCAGGCTTTTGGAGCGGCACTCCGCACAACTTAAAAACCTGCTGCAAGCCGTTTTCGACGGAACCGACATGACGGTTTCGGCAGACACGGCAAGGAACGAAAACGGCGTTTCGCTCGTGCTGGGTGCGGCGGGGCTGAAAATCGAAATAAACTTCTCGGAAGCAAACGGCAGACTTGTTTTTGAAAGCGCCCGCGCCTGCGGCGGCGCGTCGGCAAGCCTTGCCCCCTTCAAAGGCGACGAGAACGAGTTTTCCTTTATCGAAAACACCGAAAATTTCAAGGACGGCTCGTCGCTGCTTCCGCTTGACGAAGCTTACATTCTCAATGCCGCGGTAAACGCGGGAGGCACCGTCGCGTATGTTTCCGTCAACCTTTGGGACGCGTCGGTAAAAGCCGTTGTGCCCGACCTTTACGAGCACAAGGCTTACGTATCCCTCAACCTCTACTCCTCGGAAATAAAATTCAAGTACGGCGGTCTGCAACTGAAAACGGACGCGGCGGGCATAGGCAAGCTGATTTCCTTTGCGGTTCCGCTCATCGGCGACGAAAACCTCGAAGCCCTGCTCGGCGCGCTCGGCTCAATCGATTTTGACATAAAAGCCGTTTTCGACAGCTTCAAAGCAACAGCCTTTGACGAAAACGGCGCGCGGGGCGTAGATTTCGGCTTGAATTTGGGCGGTATTGCCTTGAACGCACGCGTGTCGGAGACGGAAAGCGCCTACGCTCCGGAAAGCGCGGCAATAAGACTGAACGGCACGGAAATAAAGCTCGTTCCGTCAAAACAGCCCGACTTTTCCGAATTGGAGCAGGCGAGCGTTTTCCCCGAAGTCACCTCCCTGCTGGATATGTTTGCGGATTACAAGCTGGCTTTTGAAGCGGACATAAACGGCGTAAAAGCCAAAATCGGTCTGGACGTCTTGAACGGCGAGGTGCATGCCCGAGCCGCAGGCTTGTCCGTACTGTACTTTACCGACGTGCGCGAAACTGCGGCGGGACAGGAAAAATACGGCAAAGCCCTGATAAAATACGGCGCGCTGGAAGCTCAGGCGGACGTTGCGAGGCTGGCGGAGCTTTTGCCGACAATCGTCGAAAGGCTGGGCACAGAGCTGCCCAAGGCGCAAATCGTCTTCAATCCGACAGAACTTGCGGGAGGCTTTTTTACCGCAGAGAACTCCTTAACCTTGGATTTCAATATTTATGCGGACGGCAAGCCAATCAATATAAAGGTTTTGTTCAAAATTACCGAAAAGGGACTGACGCTTGACAACGCTGCCGCACGGTACGAAAACCTGTCGGTAAAACTTGTCCCCTGCCATTTCGACGGTTTTTGGGAATTCGACAGAGAAGGCGATTACCTAGACCTCAACGCGCTTGCCGACGATTACGCGGAAATCATCCTCGACCTTGTCACGGCGCGCGGCTGGCAAATAGACGCAAGCGGCAGCGTGACGACGCAAACCGCCTCCGTCGGGCAGGAGCAGACGGAAACAGAGACTGTCTCAACGCAAACGGATTTTGCGCTGACTCTCTGCGTCGGACTCTCCGAAGAAAGCGCGCAAGGCTTGCCCGACATCTTGCTTTCGCTTGTTTTGACAGATGGCGCGACGCAAACGCAAAAGACGGCGCTCACCGTCGTTTACGGCAACGGCAGTATCGGTCAGGCGCCCGCAGGCACTCTGTTTGTGGATTACAACGGTCTGAAAGCAAGGGTGGCGACGGATTCGCTCAAAATGCTTTCTCCCCTGCTCGACCGCGCGACCTTGCTTGTCCCGGCGCTCGGAGATATGTTGAAGCAGGCTACGGAAAGTCTGTCGGGCGCAGGCGAAGCGTTTAAAAACATCGACCTGCAAACGCTTCTCGAAAGCATTTGCTACAAAGACGGAGTTTTGTCGTTGGAAGTCGCGGAAAACGCGCTGTTTGACGACCACAAGAAATTTTCTCTGTCACTGTCGCAAACCGACGGCTCGCTGTCCCTTGCGGCAAACGGAGTTTCTCTGACTGCAAGCGACGGCAAAAACATAACGGCCTGCGCCGATGTTGCCGCCCGCAGTCTGGGCGACGGACTGAGCGACGGGCAAATAGAGCAGGCCGCGGGCGACGTTAAAGCGTACACATCCTTCGACTCCCTGCCCGACCTGCTGGAAGTCGTTCTGAACACTGCGGAAACGCGTCACATCGAGATGACGGGCGTCGCAAAGGTGCAAATCACCGTGCTGAGCAAGGAGGTTCCCCTGACGATAAGGGCGGATATGCACGAGGACGGCAGAATCACAGCCGTAGTGTCGCTGAGCATTTCGGGCAAAATAATAGGACTGTTCAAAAATGTTTCTTTGCTCGGCGGCTCGCACGAAGCGTATATGTACATAGACAGCGCAAGCGACTGTATTCTCATGAAGCGCATCGACACCTTGAACAAAGCCTTTGGCAAAAAGGAAGTAATCACCTCCTATTGCAAAATCGCGTATTCGGAGCTTGGAGAAAAAGGACTTGACATACTTTACTTCATGACGGATTTGTCCGACGCCATTTGCGCAGAAATAAGCACCGCCGTCGCCGAAGCGCCCGACAATCCGTTCAGAATAGAAAACGTCTTTGAAAGCTACGTTTACGAACAAAATGCGTTTAAGCTTAAAATGAATCTGAGCGACTACAACCCTACGCTCGGCGAAGTGAGTTTAACCCTCTGCCATGACGAAAATAAGCTGCTCACTAAGTTAAATGCGTCAATGGAACTCCAACTTACGGAAAATCTTAGCGGAACGGTAGAGCTAATCGACATGACTGTTTCGACGCAGGAAACCGACCTCGGTACCAAAGCGGAATTAGAAGCGGAGCAGAACGGCGGCAACTACTGACTCTCCCAAAATCCAACAAAAAAACGGGAAGAACTTTCTTCCCGTTTTTTTAATGTCAATTTATTTCGTTCAGTCCAATCAGATTGCTGTTTTTGCTTTCCATTTTTTGCAACTGATGAAAAAATATCCGAATACATCCTGCAAAAGCAAAAACGCGTTTTTACGGTTTCTCTTGCATCGACATATTCGGAAAAAAACTTTTGTCAACGGAGTCAAACGCCCCTCCTTTAAAAGCCGCAAGGCGGAATGCCCGCGGCAATGCGGAGCGGACGACTATCTTGCAAAAAAGGCGGCGTCAAGTCCCGCTTCGGCAAGCTCGTTCAAAAAACGCTCCTTGTCAAAGTGCATGGCGTAGGCGGCGTTTGCCGCCGCAAGTCCCGCTCGGCTGCCCACGTCGAAGCGCATCGCCTTGATTTCTCTCGCGCACACCGCGCGGGCGCGGCACAGCAAGGCTATGGCGTCCGACAGTCTAAGCTCGCGACCGAAACGCTGCGTTTTGTCCAACGCCTCGAAAACGGTCGGATTGAATACGTATCTGCCTGCGGCGATAAGCTGCGACGGAGGATTGTCGCGCGGCTTTTCCACTATTTCCAAAAGTTCTTTTTCTCCGTCGTCGCGCGGCTTTAAACGCAACACCCCGTAGGCGTCAAGCCCCGAATTTCTTTTAATCGCGCCCACCGTGCTCATTCCCGTCACCGCATAGCTTTCGGACAGCTGGGCGCAGGCGGGAAGCTCCCCGCCTAAAAAGAGGTCGTCGCAGTTGAGCAGGAAAAAGGGCTTGTCCCCGACGAAATCGCGCGCGCAAAGCAACGCCTCTCCGCTGCCGCCCGCGTTTTGCTGCACGGCAAACTCGACGTTGAGACGCGCAATCGCGCTTACCGCCGCAAGCTCGTTGAGTCTGTTCTGCACGGCAAGAGTGCGTTCAAGCGCTTCGTCCTTGGAAAAATGCTTTTGAACCGCGCCGTCGGGCGAAACCACAAGCAGAATTTCCCTCGCGCCGCTCCGGGCGGCTTCCTCGCACACCCACTGCACGGCGGGCTTGTCCAAAACGGCAAGCATTGCCTTGGGCACCGCCTTGGTTGCGGGAAGCGAGCGCAGCCCCATGCCCGCCGTCAGCACGACGGCTTTTTTTACCACACCGTTCATATCCTCAATGCCTCCTTTTCGTGTAATATTTTAACGATATTTTAACACAATTTTTTGATTTTTGCAATTCAAACGTCCGCAGTTGACGAAACACACTGCGTTTATTTGTCTATTTTCTTTTTCTGCTCTTTGAGCGCGGCGACAAGCCTCGACGCGCGTCCGTGCTTGACCGAGGCGTCGCTTCTGCCTATGACGAAATCGTCGGGCATTGTGTCCTTTGTCACGGTTGTGGAGCAAGCAACGTAAGTGCCGTCCGCAAGCGTCAGGGGCGCAATAAGGTTGCAGTTGCTGCCGATAAACACGTTGTCCCCGACGACGGTTCTGTGCTTGCTCACGCCGTCAAAATTGACGAACACCGCGCCGCAGCCAACGTTGCAGTTTTTGCCCACCACCGCGTCGCCTATGTAAGCCAAATGACTTGCCTTGCTTCCGTCGCCGAGCACGCTGTTTTTCAGCTCGACGAAATTCCCCACGCGGCAGCCGTCTCCCACCACGCTGTTTTGTCTAAGATGCGCGTCGGGTCCCACTGTGGTGCGGCAGCCCACCTCGCTGTCGGTCAGACGGCTTGCTCTGATTTCGGAAAAATCCCCCACCGTGCTTGACACCAGATAGCTGAAACTTCCGATTATGCAGTTTTCTCCGATACGGCAATTTTTGCCGACGACGCAGAACGGCTCGATAATCGTGTTTTTTCCTATGCGGGCGTCGGCGTCTATGACTGTGTTTTTGGGGTCAATCACTGTGTAATCCATTTTTCCGCTCCGATTCAATCTAATATATGAGTCGCGCGGCGGAAAAATACGCACGGTCGAGGCTGATATTCTGTTTGAACCGCTTTGCAGAAAAGAAAAGCAATACGCCGACAGCGCGGCGGAAAAATACGCGCGGGCGCCGCGCCTTGTTTGCCTTTTCGCAAACAAAATGGTATAATAATGCGCAAAGGAAAGATTTTCCCCGCCGCAATAGACAAGAGCTTTTCATGCGACAGGGCGGGGCAAAAGGAAAGAAATCCGCACAATATGGAAATTTGGGAAATTTTACTTTTGATTGTAGGAGTTTGGGCGGCGTTTGAAATTGTTTTTTCCGCAATCGTCTTTTTTGCGGCGTTCAGACGCGGCAAAAAGCGCGGCGTGGAGGGCACGGGCGAGGCTTACATGCTGTTTGAACCGCTTTACAGAGAAGAAAAGCAATACGCCGACGGATTGGAGAAAAGGGAGGTAAGCGTCACGGCTCGGGACGGAACGACGCTAAAAGGCGATTTTTATCCCGCACCGAACGCGCGCGCCACCTTGCTCTATTTTCACGGCTACCGCGGCACGTCTGCGGACTTTTGCTTTTGCATAAGATTTTTCCACTCGCGCGGCTTCAACGTCCTGCTGCCCGACCAACGCGCGCACGGCAGAAGCGGGGGAAAATACATTTGCTTCGGCGTCAAGGAGCGTTTCGACTGTCTGGACTGGATAAAATTTGCGGGCGAAACTCTTGCGCAAGGGCTGCCCGTAGTGCTGGACGGCATTTCCATGGGCTGCACGACGGTTTTGCTTGCGACGGAGCTTGACCTGCCCGACCAAGTAAAGGCAGTGGTCGCCGACTGCGGCTTTACCTCCGCGTGGGAGCAAATAAAGCATACAATCAAGACAAATATGCGGCTGCCCGCTTTCCCCAGCCTTTATCTCGTGAGCCTTTTCGCGCGGATTTTCGCGGGAATAAGGCTGCGCGGCTGCGACACGCGCAAGGCTATGGAAAAAAACACGACGGTGCCAATCTTTTTTGCAACGGGGACGCGCGACCGCGTGGTGCCGCCCGAAATGACCAAGCAAAACTACGAAGCGTGCCGCGCGCCCAAAATGCTGCTTTTGACGGAGGCCGCCCACGGTATGAGTTACCTTGCGGCAAAGGCGGAATACGAAAAACAGCTGGAGGATTTTCTCGAAGGCTGCCTTAAACAAATAGATTGAACCCTGTCGATATGAAAATAATAACGGAAAAACAAAAAGATTTTGTGCAAACGCTCCAAGCTATGGCGCAGGGGGAGCTTTTTGACGCGTACGCCGAGTTTCTCGCGCAGGAAAACGAGAAATACAATCTCACCGCGCTGGACGCTCGACAGACGCGGCTCAAACACTTTGCGGACAGTTTAAGCGCCGCTGCGGCGGGCATACTGCCGCAAAACGCGCGGGTGTGCGACATAGGCAGCGGCGCGGGCTTCCCCGCCGTTCCTCTCAAAATAGTGCGGAACGACCTCGACATGACGCTTTTGGACACGGCGGAAAAAAAGACGCGGTTTTTGAGCGCGCTTGCGGAAAAACTCAATATAACCGACGGAATAAAAATAAAACACTGCCGCGCAGAGCAGGAGGCAGGCGCAAACAGAGCCTTTTACGACGCGGTAACCGCGCGCGCCGTCGCGCCGCTTAACACCCTGCTGGAATACGCCCTGCCCCTGCTCAAAGAGGGAGGCGTTTTTGCGGCTTACAAGGGAGCCAACGCGGTCGAGGAGGCGGAGAGGGCGGAAAACGCCGCTTTGCTGACGGGTGCAAGTCTGAAAGAAATAATATTTTACAGCCTCGAAAACCCGCGCGACCGCGCTTTGGTAGTCTACGAAAAGACGGGAGAAACTTCCGCCCGCTTTCCGAGAAAAAACAACAACCCGCGACGCAAGCCGCTTTGAATCAAACGGGAGCGCAAAAAGCGCAGCTACACTTTCCGCAAAACTCTCCGTACGCGACAAACGCCGCAGGGCAAAAAAATCGTAAATTAAGCCGACGGCAAAATTTTTGCCGTTCTTTTTAAAACAATTTTATTCAATATTTTTCCAGATAAAACACAACGGCGCGAATATTTCGCGCCGTTGTGTTTTATCGGGTATATATAAAGGAATGTTGTTTTGACGTGTTTTTAAGCGGCATCCTCTACTTTTTCCGTCTTGGTGACAATCATCTTGTCGCACGTTTCGCAGATGTACCCGGTATACTTTACGCCGTCCACAATCCATGTGTAGGTTTTTCCGTCTTCGGATTGCTCGTGGTTGCTCATATCGACGACTATATCGAAGGTGAACGTGTACTCGACTTTTTCGCCGACTTTGTACTCATACGTATAACGTATCAGTCCCTCTTTGTTGCAGGCGGCTTCCACAATCACCTGCTTCTTGTAAGAGCTGTCGGTAAGTGCGGGAAGAGTGATTGTATGCGTTGTCTCGCAATCCTCTCTGCTGCACTCGATTACAACCTGTCCGCTCGTACTGTCCGTGGGAAGCGTCGGAGAACCGACAACAACATAGTCGTGACCTTTGGCGGGTATCTTTTCCGTGTATGTCCCGCCGCATGTCGAGCAGGTAAACTCTCTCACGCCGTCTTCCGTGCAGGTTGCGGGCTTTGTGATTTCCGAAGTGTCGTAAGAGTGACCTCTAAAAGTCTCTACAAACACCATTTCGCCGCAATCCTCGCAGATGTAGTAGCCTTTGCCGTGGTTTTCGCAGGTCGCCTTGTCGTCTGCAAACTCGAATATGCCTTCCATATCCGCGTCGTAGCAGTTGTCTGCATTTTCCCATTCGGTTGCAAGCTTGCCGTTGAGCGTATGGGCAATCTTGGGAACAACAGCCGTAACGGACACTGTCTTTCCGTCCTTGGTGTAGGTGTAAACGATTTCGCCCTCTTCGGAACAGGTCGCCTCTTTGGTCACTACTTTTTTGACGTTGGTTATATTCGTATCCTGACTGATTTGCGTCTGACATCTGTTGCAGGTGACGGTCAAAGTAAAGCTTCTTTCGTCCTCATTGGCAACAAACTCCCAATTTTCATCATGTCCGAGAGCGGGGATTTCTTCGGTTATTTCCGCGTCGCACACCGTGCAGTGACCTTTTTGTTCGCCTTTCGCCGTGCAGGTAGGCTCTTGCGTCACTTCAAACGTTTCGGGAGCGTATACGTGGCTTCTGTAAGTATTTACAAACACCATTTCGCCGCACTCCTCGCAGATGTAGTAGCCCTTGCCGTAGGTGCCGCCGTTTGCGCAGGACGCTTCCTCGCCCTTGAATTCAATAATGCCTTCAACCGTGGCGTCGTAAGCGCCGTTCTTGTCGCTGTTGGCGTAATTTGTTGCGGGATTGCCGTTGAGCGTATGAGGCTTTTTGGGGATTATTTCCTCTATGGTCAGCTCGACACCGTCTTTGACGTAGGTGTAAACAATCAGTCCCTCCTGCGTGCAGGTTGCGGGAGTGCTCTCTTCTTTGACGCCTGTCAAACCTTTTTCTGTCGTCACGTGCGAACCGTCTCTCGTACAGGTGCCTATCAAAGTGAAGGTGTTGTCGGACTCCTTCACAAACTTATATGTGTAGCTGTGTCCGAGAGCGGGAACGTCTCTTTCGACCTCCGTATCGCAAACCGAGCAATGACCGATTTGTTTGCCGTCAGCTTCGCAAGTCGCTTCCTCGTCTGTCTTGTCGCTCCACTCTTCAACCGTGTGCTCTTTGTAAGTCACAACATAAACCATTTCGCCGCACTCCTCGCACATATAGTAGCCCTTGCCGTGCTCGGTGCAGGTTGCGTGGTCGTCGGGGAACTCTTTTATGCCCGTTATGTCAACGCTGTAAGCGTTTTCGCTCGCGTTCAGCCATTCGGACTGTTTTTTGCCGTTGAGCGTATGCTCGGAGCCTGCAATCGTGACCTCAAACGAGAAGCTCTGTCCGTCTATTTCAAAGGAATACGTACCTTTGCCTTCGTCCGTGCAGAATTCTTTCTCCTGCGTCACTGTATAGGTATAGAACTCTTTACCTTCGTTAGAATCGAATGCGGGCAAAGTCTTTTTTTGCTGCGTGCCGCAGTTTTCGCAGGTGCCTGTCAACTCGCCTGCGTTCTTCGCAGTGGGAGTTGTGCTAACCGCCCAATCTTCGCAGCGGTGACCGATAGCTGCGGTTACTCTCGAATCAACAAGGTCGCAGCGCGAGCATACTCTGACGTACATACCGCCGTCCTCGCAAATGGTGCGTCCATCTTCCACAACGTAGTGCTCGTCGCTCCAATCGTGTCCGAGAGGCTCTTTGATGTCCGTCTTGTCGGCAGCGTGACCGCAAATCGTGCAGGTTTTGCCCGTGTAGCCCTCTGTCGTGCAGGTAGGAGGCACAACCTTTACATCGCCGTATTCATGGCGGGAGGAATGCTCAATCACGGCGTGTCCGCAATCAGTGCATACGCGCAGATAGGTGCCTTCCTTGTCGCTCGTGTGCTCCTCGAATACGAGATACTCAACGTTTTCGTGGCTGCATTGCGTTCCGTACGCGGGTATGGCTATCTCCTGCGTGGTGTTGTCCGTATATGTAATGACAAGCTTGGTGCCGTCTGCGCTGAACTCGACCTTGGATATGCCGCGTCCGTCGGCTCCGTCTTTTCCGTCTTCGCCGTCAACGCCGTCTTTGCCGGGGGCTCCGTCTTGACCGTCTTTTCCGTCTTCGCCGTCTTTACCGACAACAACGCCGAGGTTGTCGCTCGTCCCGTCGGTATAGGTGATGACAAGCTCGCCGTTGTCGTTGATGACTGCGGAAGCAATACCCTTCGTTTCGGAACAAGCCGCAAGTCCGAAGAGCAAAACTATCGCACAGCAAAGCGTCAGCAACAGCAGGAGCAGTTTACCAAACATGGATTTGCTTTTTCGATACATTTTATTTTCTCCTTTTGTCAATAATTTTTTTGCAAATAAAACTGCAAAGCGGATTGCTTGGCTTTGCGGAGACGGATTTTTTTAGACTACGACACAAGGAGCGTTCCGCAACACCGCAAAACGGCAGTAATCAGCCTTTGACGTATTTACTTTAACTCATTTGAGTTTGACTGTCAACTATTTTGAGTTAAATTTTATCTTAATTTTATTATAAAATGAGAGAAGGTTGTAAGCACGTATATGGAAGTTTTAGAAAAAATAGAAAAGCTGCGCAAGGAGAGGGGCTGGTCGATCAACAACCTGGCTATGGAGGCTTTGCTGACGCAATCCACCCTGAACAATCTTTATGCGCGGAAAGCGGAGCCTAAACTTTCAACCCTGCGCGCCATTTGCAATGCTTTCGGCATTTCTCTGGCGGAGTTTTTCGCCGACGACGCCGAAGAAAAAAAGGAGGAAAGTTTAAGCATCGACGCGGAAATCATAAGGTACGTCGTAGACCTGAACAAGGAACAGAAAGCGGCGCTTTTGGTTTTGCTCAAATCCATTCGCTGAGTCTTTTTTCCGCGGCAGGAGGAACAGACTGCCCCGTTGCGATTTTTTAACGCAATTGAGTTAATTTTTTCGCAAATGCGTTTTTATGTGTATATTCCTTTGAAACAAAAAACCGCGCCCCGAAAAAGGGGCGCGGACTTTTTTTGTTTTGGAACGTCACAGCTTGGAAAGGGAAAAAGCAAGCCGTCTGAGAGTTTCTTTCTTGCCGAGCAGCTCTGCCAGCTCGGTCGCGCCGCCGGGAGTGCTTTCCCTGCCGCTCAACGCCACGCGCATGGGCCACAGCAGCTGACTGTTTTTGACTCCCGTTTTTTCAGCAAGCAGTTTGAGCGCGGAGTAAAGCTCGGCGTTTTCCCACCTGTCGTCGGGTATGCCCTCCAACAGGGAAACAACGGCAGGCAGATTTTGTTTGGCGATTTCCGCGTCGGACTTCTGCTTGGCGTTGACGTACAGCGAATTGTCAAACTCTCCGAACTCCTCGAGGAAATTTACCTTGTCGGGAATTTCCGTCAATGCGTCCACCCTGCCCTGAATCAGCGCGCACAGCTTTTTGTAATCGTATTTGCCCGCAACCTTGCTCTCGTCGAGATAGGGCGTCGCCGCCGCGAGAAACTCGTCGGGAGTAAGCTCCTTTATATAAAGACCGTTGAGCCACTTTAACTTCTGCTCGTCGAATATGGCGGGAGACTTGTTTATGCCCTCGATTGAAAAAAGCTCTTTCAGCTCCTCGAAAGACAGCTTTTCGCGGTCGTTTTTGGGAGACCAACCCAAAAGCGCGATATAATTGATGATTGCGGGCTTTAAATAACCTTTTTTGAGCAAATCCTCGTAGCTTGCGCTTCCGTCGCGCTTGCTCAGCTTGTGCCGCGCGTCCCGCATAATGGGCGGCATATGCACGTACAGCGGTCTTTCCCAACCGAAAGCGTCGTAAAGCAGATTGTATTTG
>ENA-UEQL01001273-UEQL01001273.1-human-gut-metagenome-genome-assembly--contig:-NODE-1273-length-17737-cov-5.156908_pt1 | contig 17737 bp, 18 predicted proteins | sample MGYA00242905_ERZ507926 | MGnify/ENA primary metagenome ERZ507926 (study PRJEB26167, sample SAMN06115531) | human gut metagenome | host: Homo sapiens | place: China:Henan | collected 2015-09-09...
TTTATCGCCGCTGCGCTGGAGCGCAGAACGGCGAACCACCACCCCTGTCCCCTCCTCGGAGGAGGGGAACTATGGGGCGGGTAAACAAATACTTTCTAATCAGTGACCCGCAAGGAGCCAGGCCGCTGACCCATGGTTATGGTTAGCGGGGCTGGCGGTTTGCAGGAAAAGGGAGGGCGTTCCCCTCCCCCGAAGCGGGGGAGGTTGGGAGGGGGCAGATGCATCTGCGATACCTTATAAGCACCGTTTAGCCTACGATCCGGGAGGTCGCAGACCTTCCGGGCGGGCGTTCCGGTGCGTCGGGTTTTTAGGGCGCAGCCCTAAACCGTTTTTACATCCTTTTGTCGGTACAAAAGGATGCCCCCGCCGGGTAGGCGTACAGATTAGAACTTTTTATAAATCTTGCGTCGCCGTTAGGCGAGAAGAAACTGTGATGAAACCCGCTTCGCGGTGGTTGGGGTGCGGGACTGATATTTTCCGAGGAAGTATCCCCGCCGAAGGCGGAAATGGGGAGAAGCTCCGCCGCCTTGCTATAAGTCCGAATCATAGTTGGGGTCGATGGTGAGGGTGACGGTCTTCATGGGGGCGGAAAGGGAGGGGTCGGTGTAGAGGCGCCAGAGGAGTTCCCGCATACGGGGGCTGTTTTTGCCCTTGATGAGCAGCTTGTAGCGGTAGCGCCCGGCCACCCGCAGGACATTGGCGGGGGCCAGCCCCAAAAGCCGGACGGGTAGCTCCGGGTATTCGGCGGGGAGCAGGCGCTCCAGCAGGGAAAGGGTGGCCTCCCCGGCGGCCTTGACCTCGGCTTCGCTGCTGCCCCAGAAGCCGAGGCAGTACAGCCGGCAGAACGGCGGGTACAGCAGCAGCCGGCGGCTTTCCGCTTCGGTGCGGTAAAAGGCAGGGTAATCCTGCCGGGCGGCGGCGGTCAGAACGGGGTGATCGGGCTGATAGGACTGCAAAAATGCCCGGCCGGGCAGCTCCCGGCGGCCGCTGCGCCCCACCACCTGCGTGATCAGGCTGAAGGTGCGCTCGTAGCTGCGGAAATCATCGGCGTAAAGCATCTGGTCGGGGGTCAAAACGCCCACGAGGGTGACCCGGGGGAAGTCCAGCCCCTTGGTGACCATCTGTGTCCCGATGAGGATATCGTAATCCCCCCGGCCGAAGGCCGAAAGGAGCTTTTGGTGGCTGTCCTTTCGCATGGTGGTATCCTGATCCATGCGCAGGATGCGGGCGGCGGGGAACCGCATTTTTAGGGCTTCCTCCACCTTTTGCGTGCCGACGCCGGAGTAGCGCATCAGGCGGCTGCCGCAGGCGGGGCAGGTTTTGGGAACCTCGGTGCTGTACCCGCAGTAGTGGCACATCAGACGGCCGTTGGCGGCGTGAAATTTTAAGCTGATGGAGCAATGGGGACATTCCAGCGGGCGGTGGCAGCTCATGCAGGTGGCGGTGGCGGAATAGCCCCGGCGGTTGACGAAAAGGATGCTCTGCTCGCCGCAATTGAGGTTCTGCATCAGCTGCTCGCACAGCTCCTCGCTCAAGGCCTCGGCGGCCATGGGGCGCTCCCGCAGGTCAAGGATGGTGACCTCCGGCAGGGGAACGCCGCCGTAGCGCTCGGTGAGCCGGGCCAGCAGGTATTCCCCCTTTTGGGCACGGTAGGCGCTTTCGATGCTGGGGGTGGCGGAGGCCAGAACACATAGCCCATGGTGGTGCCTTGCCCGCAGCCGGGCCACCTCTCCGGCATCGTACCGGGGGGATTTTTCACTGCGGTAGGTGTGCTCCTGCTCCTCATCCACGATGATAAGGCCGAGCTGCTCCAGCGGGGCGAAAACGGCGGAACGGGTACCGACCACCACATCCACCTCGCCGCGGCGGATGCGCTTATATTCATCCAGGCGCTCACTTAATGAAAGGGCGCTGTGGATGACGGCCACCCGGCGGCCGAATGCCGCCAGAAAGCGGCGGATGGTCTGCGGGGTGAGGGAAATTTCCGGGACAAGGACGATGCAGCGGCGGCCCTCGGCCAGCACACGGTGCGCCAGCGTGAGATAAACGGCGGTTTTGCCGCTGCCGGTCACCCCGTACAAAAGCCCGGTCCTGCCGCCCTCACGGTAGCCCTGCCACAGCGTTTCCACCGCAGCGGCCTGTTCTTCGGTCAGGGCGGGGGGCGGCTCCGGCGGGATGGTCTCCCCGGTGACGGGGGTGCGCAGCACCTCCTGCTCGTAGCATTCGGCATAGCCCCCCTGCACCAGCTTTTCCACCACGCCCCGGGTGACCCCGGCAAAGTAGCAGATTTCCCGGATGCTTCCGCAGCCCACCTGCTCCAGCAGGTCGTAAACCTGCCGCTGCTTGGGGGTCAGGCGTGCCGGCTCGGCGCCGGTCAGCCGTACCATTTGCAGGGTCTTATCCCCGATGCGGCGCTCGATGAGCTCCTGCCGCTGCAAAAGACCGAGCGTTTCCAGCCGTTCCAGCGGCAGGGCGGAAAGGGTAAGCCCCAGCATTTCGGCAAGGTCGGCGGCGGGCAGCGGCTTGCGGCGGGGCCGCAGGGCGGCAATGACCTGCTGCTCTGCGGGGGAAAGGTCCTCCGGCAGGGGGACGCCGCGCAGCAGCGACCACCCGGTAAGCCCCCGCAGGCCGTATCCGGCCGGGATGAGCACCGAAAGGGCATCGAACCAGGTACAGAAGGTATTTTCCCGCAGCCAGCGCAGCAGAAAAAGCCCTTCGGCATTGAGAACGGGCTGCTCCTCCAGCACGGCGGCAACCGGCTTTAAGGCGGCATGGGCGGCGTCCCCGGCCAGCTCCACCACCAGACCGATGCGGCGGGTATGGCCGAACGGCACCAGCACCCGCACGCCGGGAGAGAGGGTCATCCCGGCGGGAATGGCGTAATCGAAGAGCTTATCGAACCGGCAGGTGGTTTTTTCCACCGCGATACGGGCAACAGAGGTCAAACCGCTTGCCTCCTTTTCGGGAAAAATGAAACTTTCCCCTGCAAAGCGGGTTTGCAGGGGGAGAGTGCGCGCCTTATTTGCGCTCGGTCATGGAGCAGTCAAAATCGGAAAGACGCTCGGCGCCGGTGGCAAAGAGATCCAGCGCCAGGGAAACGGGCTTTTCCTCCAGCGTGATGTGGTTCTCCTCGGCGTCCTCGGCGATCTCACGGGCTTTTTTGGCGACAGCCACCACGAACTTGTAATAGCTTTCGCCGGGCTTGAGAATCTGTGTCATTGCGGGTCTAAGCATTATTCAGCACCTCTTGTATAAATGATTGATTGAATTTCTTGCTCCACCGGGCGGAACGGATGATCTCCCCCAGCCGGCGGGCGGCGGTCTCTACCTCGTCATTGACCACGATGTAATCGTAATCCAATGCCATTTCGATCTCGGAACGGCCCTTTTCCAGCCGGGCGGTGATCTCCTCCGGGGTCTCGGTCCCGCGGCCGATGAGCCGCTTTTTGAGCTCCTCGAAGGAGGGGGGCACCACGAAGATGGAGAGGGCGCTGGGGAACATCCGGCGGATGTGGCCGGCGCCGTTGGTTTCGATCTCCAGAATGACATCGTGGCCCTTGGAGAGCTCCTCCTCGATGGGGCCGCGGGGGGAGCCGTAGTAATTGCCGTTATAGATGTTATATTCCAGCACGCCGTCTTCGGCGATGAGCTGCTCGAAGGCTTCCCGCGAAAGGAAGTGGTAATGCACGCCGTCTACCTCGCCGGGGCGGGGGGCACGGGTGGTGGCCGAAACCGAAAGCACGGCGGGGGGATCATCCTGAAAGTAACGCTTGAGGATGGTGCCCTTGCCGGCGCCGGAGGGCCCGGAAAATACCACAAGGATGCCATGCTCCTGGGGTGCGGTGTAGCTGCCGTTCATGCCTGCCCCTCCATTTCTTCCTCGTCCTCGTAATCTACTACACGGTTGGCCACCGTTTCCGGCTGGACGGCCGAAAGGATGACATGGTCGCTATCGGTGATGAGGACGGCGCGGGTGCGGCGTCCGTAGGTGGCATCGATGAGGGTGCCGCGGTCGCGGGCATCCTGGATGATGCGCTTGATGGGGGCGGATTCGGGGCTGACGATGGCGATAAGACGATTGGCCGAAACCATATTGCCAAAGCCGATGTTGATGAGTTTCACTGGGTTTACACGACCTTTCGCATTATTCGATGTTCTGGATCTGCTCGCGGATCTTTTCGATCTCGCTCTTCATTTCCACCACATGGCCGGCAATGGCGGTATCGCTGCATTTGCTGCCGATGGTATTGGTCTCGCGGTTCATTTCCTGCACCAGGAAATCCAGCTTGCGGCCCACCGGCTCGGTGCTTTCCATGATTTTGCGCAGCTGGGCAAAATGGCTGCGCAGCCGCACCGTTTCCTCATCCACCGCCAGGCGGTCGGCAACGATGCCGGCTTCGGTGAGGATGCGGTTTTCATCCGGGACGGCGCCGTTCAAAAGCTCGGTAAGGCGGGCGGTAAGCCGGGCACGGTATTCCGCCAGCGTCTGCGGAGAGCGCTCCTCCACAAAGGAGAGATGCTCCTCCATGACGGAGAGCCGGGAAAGGACGTCCGCCCGCAGGCGCTCGCCCTCGGTTTCCCGCATGGCAACAAACCGGGCAAGGGCATTTTGCAGCACCGAAAGGACATCGGCGGCCAGCTCCTCCTCGTCCTCCTCATCCCGGCAGACGGTAAAGACATCCGGCAGGCGGGCGACCACCGAAAGGGTGAGGTCATCCGGGAGGGAATATTCCTCGCCCAGGGCGCGCAGGGCGGTAAGATACTGCCCGGCAAGGGCGTGATCCACCGCAACGGAGGTGTGGCGGTTTTCGACGGTTTGCAGGGTGAGGGAGACCTCCACCTTGCCGCGGGAAATGGCGCTTTGCAGCGCACGCTTCAGGCGGTCCTCCAAAAAGGCGCAGCCGCGGGGCGCCCGGCAGGAGAATTCAAAGTAGCGGTGGTTGACGGAACGGATCTCGACGGTGATGCTGCGCCCGTGCAGGAGCTGTTGATCCCGGCCGTAGCCGGTCATGCTGCGTATCATGGCAAAAACATTCCCTTTCATTGGTGTGGTGGAGAGGGCATATTGCCCCACTTTTTCTATCTTTGTATTTTACCACATCGGGGCCGGGCAAGTCAATGAAAAGGGGGCGGGTTTACATCGGCAGGCAAAGAAAAAAGGCCCCGAAGGAGCAGTTCCTTCGGGGCGGGGGAGAAATCAGGCCTTGGAATTGGCGATGGCCTGCTCGATGAGCTTATTGAGGGTCTCCGCCTGCTTCTTTTCGGTGATGGCGCCGACGATGGGCTCACCGACGATGTTGCCCTTCTGATCGACCACATAGGTGGTGGGGAAGGCGAACACATTACCGGTAAGAACGCCGGCCTCGCTGCCGGAGGCAAAGGTGAGGTTGCGATAGGTGGCGCCCTTCTTGGCCAGTACGGCCTTGGCCTCGGCAATGGCGGTCTCATCGCCGTCCAGCGTGAAGGCATTGATGCCGACGACGGTGCCGCCCTTTTCGGCCAGGGACTTATTGAGGGCCTCCAGGTCGCCCAGCTCGGCTACGCAGGGCTTGCAGGTGGTGAACCAGAAGTTGACGACGGTGACGGTATTGGCGGCGAACAGCTCGCTGCTCTTGACGGGGTTGCCGTCCAGGTCCTTGCCCTCAAAGGCGGGGAAGGGGTTGCTGTTCTGCTCGATGGGCTTGCCGTTTTCCGCAGGGACGCTGCCGGTGCCGTCCGGGGTCTTGGGCATCAGCTCGGGGAATTTTTCCTCCAGCTTGGTCATCTGATCCTCCAGATCGCGGATCTTCTCGCCGCCCTCACGCAGCACGTTCAATTCATCCTCGGTGAACTGATCCTTGATCTCCTCGATGGTATCCAGCAGGAACTCGCCGTAGTTTTTGCCGTCCTCGATCATGATCATATCCTTATTGGCGGCCATAAATACCTTTTCCCACAGGGCGGAGTTTTCGCCGAGGATGGTGTTTTCCTGCGCCAGAAGGCTATCGAACAGGGCAGAGGCCTCCTCAAGGGTCTTGGGCTCGTCGGTCATGGTGTTGCCGCCGGGGATATCGGTCTTTTTGTCGTTTTCCTTTGCGCCGCAGGCGGCCATGGCAAGGACCATCATAACGGCCAGCAGCAGGGTGATGAGTTTTTTAACGTTCATTTTTGTTTCCTCCTGAAAAATCATTGGGTATTGTTCTGCGGTGCAGGCACCGCTTTTTCGGTTTTTTGGGTGTCCTTCCCCTCCCCAAAGCCATAACGGAAACGAATGGCATCGGTGGGGCAGGCCCGGATGCACATCCCGCAGCGGATGCACTCGGTGTGGTTGGGGGATTTGGTCACGTCTACATCCATTTTGCAGGCGCGGGCGCATTTCCCGCAGGAAACGCACTTGTTTTGGTCCACCTTCATCTGGAACAGCGAGACCTTATTGAGCAGGGCGTAAAAAGCGCCCAAGGGGCAGAGCCATTTGCAGAAGGGGCGGTAGAAGACAACGCTTAAAACCACCACCGCCAGCAGGATGGAGAACTTCCAGGTAAACAGGCTGCCCAGCGCCGACCGGATGCCGGCATTGACGGCGGAAAGAGGGATGGCACCCTCCAGCACGCCCTGCGGGCAGAGGTATTTGCAGAAGAAGGGGTCGCCCATACCGACGTCATTGACCAGCAGCGCCGGCAGCAGCACCACCATCAGCAGCAAAACGGCGTATTTGAGGTAGGTGAGGGGCCGCAGCTTTTTGGTGGAAAGCTTTTTGGTGGGGATTTTGTGCAGGAGCTCCTGGAACCACCCGAAGGGGCACAAAAAGCCGCAGATGAACCGCCCCAGCAAAACGCCCAGCAGGATGAGAAATCCTGTGATATAATAGGAAAAGCGGAACTTTGAGGAGCCGACCACCGCCTGGAACGCCCCGATGGGGCAGGCCCCGGAGGCCGCCGGGCAGGAATAGCAATTGAGCCCCGGCACGCAGACGGTTTTGACGCTGCCCTGATAAATGGAGCCCTTGAGGAAATTCGGAAGATGAATATTAGTTAATAGGGTGGCGCCCGCCTGGATCCAGCCCCGGAAGCGGGACAGGAGGTGGGAAACCCCGGTATGTTTTTTATCCAATGCCGACACACTCCAAACATAATTTAATCGCCTTACTGAATACCGTTGCGGCCTCGCCCCGCCAAGCGCCGAAGCACAGCATGGCAGCGCCCGCAATCAGCAGCACGACCTGCGCCGCGGCTTTTTTTGCATGAGTCATTTTCATCATCCTTTCCGAATTACTGTGCCCATCATAGCACGGGGAGGTTAAAATTTCTGTTAAGAAAGGAAATTTAACGCAAAATTTATTCTGGTCTGTTATAATAAAGAAAACCTTTACTTTATAAGTGCGCAGACGCCCTTTGCGGGCGCGCCGCAGCGGGGAGGGCTGACCCTTGGGGTCCCCGGCGGGTCGGCAGACCCGGTGGGGGAAGGCGGGCGCACCGCAGCGGGGAGGGCTGACCGGAGTGAAACGGAGGTTCAGCCCGAGGGAAGCGGAGGCTGCGCCCGCCGTAACGGAGGTTCAGCCCGAGTCAAGCGGAGGCTGCGCCTGCCGCAGCGTGTGCTTGCACACTTATCGAGAAAAGAGCAGTACATTTTATACCGAAAAAAGGAGGGGTAACGATGCGCCTTTTGGTCATTGAGGATGAGCGTGCGCTGTGCGAGACCATCGTGCGCAGCCTGCGGCGGCTGGCGTACAGCGTGGACTACTGCTATGACGGCAACAGGGCGATGGAGCTGCTGGGGGAGGAACGATATGACCTGGTGCTGCTGGACCTGAACCTGCCGGGGGCGGACGGCATGACGGTGCTGAAAACGCTGCGGCAGACCGACCGGGAGACCCGGGTGCTGATCCTATCGGCACGCAGCGAGGTGGCCGATAAGGTGGCGGGGCTGGATGCCGGCGCCAATGACTACTTGGCCAAGCCCTTTCACCTGGAGGAGCTGGAGGCGCGCATCCGCAGCCTGACCCTGCGGCAGTTCACCCAGAATGACGTGGTGCTGACCTGCGGCGGGGTGACCTTTGATACCAAGGCCCGCACCGCAGCGGCGGCCGGGCAGCCGCTGGCGCTGACCCGCAAGGAAACGGGCATCCTGGAATACCTGCTGCTGCACCGGGGTCGCCCGGTCAGCCAGGAGGAGCTCATCGACCATGTGTGGGATAACAGCGTGGATAATTTCAGCAATTCCATCCGGGTGCATATTTCCGCACTGCGCAAAAAGCTGCGGACCGCCCTGGGCTATGACCCCATCCGCAACCGCATCGGTGAGGGGTATATTATAGAGGAGGAACAGGCGTGAAAAAGCTCTCGTTACAATGGCGCATCACCCTGATGACGGCGCTTTTGATCGGCATGACCTGCGTGGCGATGAACTGTCTCATCAGCAGCTCCGGCCGGCGCTATATGGATTCCATCGGGGAGACGCTGCAGGAATACAGCATCGAGGGGGAGCCGGCCTTTTTTGACCCCGGCACCGCAGGCGAAAATGACGATATCACCATCATCATCAGCGGGGCGCAGCAGTCCTTTATCACCACCAACTGGTGCATCACCGCAGCGGTGACGCTGTTAAGCGGCGTGCTGGCCTATTTTGTGACCGGGCGGGCGCTGAAGCCGCTGCATACCTTTGCCGCACGGGCGGAGCAGGTGCAGCCGAATAACCTGGCGGAAATGAAGCTGGATGAGGAGGTGCTGCCGGAATTTCAGCAGTTCAGCCGTTCCTTTAACCGGATGCTGGACCGCCTGAACGAGGGCTTTACCGCACAGCGGCAGTTTACCGGCAACGCCGCCCATGAGCTGCGGACGCCGCTTTCGCTGATGCAGGCGCAGCTGGAATTATTCTCGGCGGAGCACCCCAACGTGCTGCCGGAAACGGCGGATTTTCTGCGGCTTTTGCGGGAGCAGACCGAGCGCATGACCCAGATGACCAAGACCCTTTTGGAGATGAGCGAGCTGCGCACCGTCCCCTGCACCGACCGCATCGAGCTGGCCCCGATGGTGGAGGAGATCTTCGAGGATATCATGCCGCTGGCGGAGAAAAAGGGCATCACGCTGGAATGTGAGGGCGACGGGGTGCTGACCGGCAGCGATACGCTGATCTACCGGCTGATCTTCAACCTGACCGAAAATGCCATCCGCTATAACCGCCCGGGCGGGACGGTGCGCATCACCGTCACCGAGGAGGGCAGCGAGCTGGTCATCCGGGTGATCGATACCGGGTGCGGCATCCCGGCGCAGTACCGGGAAAGCATCTTCCAGCCCTTTTTCCGGGTGGAGCAGTCCCGCAGCCGGGCATACGGCGGCGTGGGGCTGGGTCTTGCGCTGGTGTGGGAGATCGCGGCGCTGCACGGCGGCAGGGTGGCGGCGGAGCAGAGCGACGAAAACGGCACCACCATGGCGGTACGGCTTCCTGCCGGAAGGGAATAAGACCGTTGACCCGATTAAATCAAAAAGCCCGCAGGGTACCGGGCGGTATTAAAATAACAAGCCCTCCGTATGACTGCAATCATACGGAGGGCTGTTCCTTATGAATGATGATGTATGGCTGGCGGCAAAGGGTCAGTCAAAACCGATTGCGGAGGGGATATCAGGCAAATATTATAAGCGCAATCCCCGTGATGAGCAGAGCAATACCAATAACAAGTTCTACCAGACCTACTCTCTTTGCATATTTCTCATTCTTTCTACCCTCTTTAAAGTCCGACTCAAAACCGTTGATGAGATTATATTTCTTCCCAAAATAAATGAAGCAGCCAAACAGAAGGAATGCCAGTCCCAGCACTACGGTCAATCCCTTTAGGAGCATCATATAAGCACCTCCATAAATTCTCGGCTTGTCTATCGGTTTTCTCATTCAAATTATACCATAAAGCCTGCGAACAATTCCACCGCAAATTTTGTGGGAGATGAGAAAAGACGAACCGCCGAAAAGCCTGCCCCGCAGGGAAACACCGTGAGCCTTTTGCTTTTGCGGGCCTGTGCAGGGGGCAGGGCGGGCCGCAGGCCCGGCGGCGGAGCCGCCGAGGCGGGCGAAGCCCGCCTGTTTCGGCGCAGCCGAAACGGCCTGCGGCCCGCATTCCCCCGGCAAGCCGGCCGCCGGGAAAACCGGGCAGAAAAAAGGCTCACGGCGGGGAAATACCGTGAGCCTTTTGAGCTTGTGCGGGGGGTTATTCGTCCAGCTTGAGGACGGCCATAAAGGCCTCCTGCGGCACCTCGACGCTGCCGAGCTGACGCATCCGCTTTTTGCCCTCCTTCTGCTTTTCCAGCAGCTTCTTTTTGCGGGTGATATCGCCGCCGTAGCACTTGGCAAGAACGTCCTTGCGCATGGCCTTCACCGTCTCGCGGGCGATGATCTTGCCGCCGACGGCCGCCTGAATGGGGATCTCGAAAAGCTGCCGCGGGATGTGATCCTTGAGCTTTTCCGCCAGACGGCGGGCACGGGGGTAGGCGTTATCGGCAAAGACGATAAAGCTCAAGGCATCCACCATTTCGCCGTTCAGGAGGATATCCAGCTTGACCAGGCGGCTGGGACGGTAATCCGAAAGCTCGTAGTCAAGGCTGGCGTAGCCCCGGCTGCGGCTCTTCAGGGCATCAAAGAAATCGTAGATGATCTCGGCAAGGGGGAGGTCATAGTGCAGCTCCACCCGGGTGGGGTCAAGGTACTTGGTGTCCTTGTAGATGCCCCGGCGCTGCTGGCAGAGGTCCATCAGGGCGCCGATGTATTCCGGCGGGGTGAAGATGCTGGCCTTGACATATGGCTCCTCCGCCTCGGCGATGGTGGAGGGGTCGGGGTAGTTGGTGGGGTTATCGATGGACAGCTTGGTGCCGCCGGTGAGGGTAAGGTGGTAGATGACGCTGGGGGCGGTGGTGATGAGGTCGAGATTGAACTCCCGCTCCAGCCGCTCCTGGATGATCTCCATGTGCAGCAGGCCGAGGAAACCGCAGCGGAAGCCGAAGCCGAGCGCCGCCGAGGTTTCCGGCTCGTAGGAAAGGGCGGCGTCATTGAGCTGCAGCTTTTCCAGTGCCTCCCGCAGGTCGGGGTATTTGGCGCCGTCCGCCGGGTAGATGCCGCAGAACACCATGGGATTGACGCTGCGGTAGCCGGGCAGAGGCCGGGGGGCGGGGTTTTCTGCCCCGGTGACGGTATCACCCACACGGGTATCGGCAATGGTTTTGATGCTGGCGGTGAAATAGCCGACCTCGCCGGCGGAGATTTGCTGCCGCGGCACCAGACTGGTGGCGCCCATCACGCCGCATTCCACTACGGTGAACTGCGCGCCGGTGCTCATCAGCCGGACGGTCATGCCGGTGCGAAGCGTCCCCTGCATGACACGCAGGTAGACGATAACGCCCCGGTAGCTATCGTAGATGCTGTCGAAGATAAGCGCCTGCAGGGGGGCGTCGGGGTCGCCCTGCGGGGCGGGGATATCGGTGACGATGCGCTCCAGCACCTCGTGGATATTGACGCCGTTTTTGGCGGAGATGCGGGGGGCATCCATGGCGGGGATACCGATGACGTCCTCGATCTCATGGCAGACCCGTTCGGGGTCGGCGGCGGGCAGGTCGATCTTATTGACGACGGGGAGGATCTCCAGACCGCTGTCCACCGCAAGGTAGCAGTTGGCCAGCGTCTGCGCCTCTATGCCCTGGGAGGCATCCACCACAAGGATGGCGCCCTCGCAGGCCGCCAGCGACCGGCTGACCTCATAATGGAAATCGACGTGGCCGGGGGTATCGATGAGGTTGAAGTGGTAGGTTTCGCCGTTATCGGCCGTGTAGTCCAGCGCAACGGCGCGGGCCTTGATGGTAATGCCGCGTTCCCGCTCCAGATCCATATTATCGAGGATCTGATCCTCCATATCCCGCTTGGCAACGGCCTCGGTGGACTCCAGAATGCGGTCGGCGAGGGTGCTTTTGCCGTGGTCGATATGGGCGATGATGCAGAAATTGCGGATATGGTCCTGGTAGCTCATGGCGTTCCTCCGGTACAATCAAGCGATTTAACAATTCATTATAGCATGGGCGGGCGGGGATGGCAAGGGCGGCGGGGCGGATTTCGGGAGGGCCGGTGCAGGGGGCGGGCCGCAGGCCCGGCGGCGCAGCCGCCGAGGCGGGCTTTGCCCGCCTGTTTCGGCGCAGCCGAAACGGCCTGCGGCCGTAGCCTGCGGCTTGCCGCAAACCTGCGCAGGGGCAGCAAAAACCCCTCCCCGGGGGTGGGGAGGGGAGAGGTGCGGCGGGATCAGCCCCAGACGTTGGGCTGCTGGTGGTTGGGATTGTAAGAAACGGAAACGGGACCCATTTCCTCACCCGGGCGCAGCAGGCGCGCCATGACCACAAACCGCTGATTATCGGTATTGCCGTAGAAACGGGTGCAGGTGGAAAGGGTGATGAGCTTATCCCCGGAATTGACATCCACCCCGAAATTGTGGCGGGAACGGCTCTTGGCGCCGCTGATGACGCTGTCGATATTGCCCTCGGCGTTGATGTACCAGTCGGTCCCCTCGGTGTAGAAGCAGGCGAAAATCACAAACGCCATTTCCTCATTGGGGGTGGAATAGTAAAGATAGGGGTACTGCTCCGCCCAGCCGGTGTGGTGGTAGCTCAAAAGCGACTCGAACATCTGCTGGCCGGCATAGTAGGTGGAGGGGGCGGCGTTCCAGCGGCAGTTTTTCCAGTTGTGGCCGTAAATGACGGTATTGCTGGAAAGGCTGTCCGCCGAACCGAACTGCGTAGCGGTCTGGGTCCACAAAACACCGTAGTAGCTCTGGCCACGGTCCAGCCCGCGGTGCAGGTAGTAGTGATCCTCATAGGCATTTTGCAGGACGGGGTAATTGATATTGGTACCGGGGATCTTGAGCCAGGCCTTGACATCACTGTTAAGGGACTGGTAGTAGCCGATGTTGGAGGCACCGGTATTGCCGTTATACACCGACGCCTTGAAGTTCCCGCCGGTTTTGGTGGCGGTAAGCGCCCGCCCGGAGCCGCTGCTCTTTTGCCCGCCGGGCAGCTCGGTGCTGGTGCTCGTCGCTGCGGCGGCCTTGCGGGCCTCCTCGGCGGCCTTGGCTTTTTTGGCCTCCTCGGCAGCCTTTTGCAGGGCGGCATCGGCCTTTTCGCCGGCCTCGGCCACATAGGCGGTCAGGTCGGCTGCGGCGGCGGTGCGCCCCTCTGTGGCGGCCTGCTCCACGCTCTGGTGCTGCTCGACCTGCAAATCGGTGGCGGCGGCCAGTGCGTCAGCCAGGGCGGAATCGGCACGGGCGGTCACAACGCCGTCGATGCCGAAGGCGACCCCGACGCACAGGACAAGGCCCGCTGCACCGACGAGGAGTCTTCTGGTGCGGTATTTTTTAGCCCGCTGGGCTTTGGTCTCTTTGGTGGTTTCTGCCATATTTGTCTCCTTTTATCAGGGGGGATGGTTCTTGACCGGCAGGGCTGCCGATCGTCGGAAATAGTATAGCATATTTTTTCCGCATTGAAAAGAGCTTTCCTGCATTGGGTACATTTTCCATGCGGGGTGGTCTTTTGGGGGCGGGTGTGGTAGAATAAAGGCAGAACCCGGCAGGGGGCAGCCCGGGGCGCAGCCCCGGCGGCGCTCCGCGCCGCCGAAGCGGCCTCCGGCCGCTTAAACCGCCCGCAGGGCGGTTTGGGCTGCGCCCCGTACCGGCACCCTGCAAAGTCCGAGCCAGAGAGGAAAACCGATGAAACCGATAAGCGTCTATCTTCATGTGCCGTTTTGCCGCAGCCGCTGCGGGTACTGCGGCTTTTACAGCGGGTGCCGGCTGCCCCTGCGTACCCCCTACCTGCAAAAGCTCATCGAGGCGGTGGAAACAGCCCCGGCGGAGGGCCGCGAAATACAAACGGTCTATTTCGGCGGGGGAACGCCCACCCTGCTGGGCACGGGACTGGTAACGGTGCTGGATGCCATGAAAAGGCGGTGGCCGGTGGCGGCGGATGCCGAAATCACGGTGGAGGCGAACCCCGGCACCGTAACGCCTGCGCTGCTGGACGCCCTGCACGGGGCGGGGGTCAACCGGCTGTCCTTCGGGCTGCAGGACTGCGAGGACGACGTGCTGCGGCTGCTGGGGCGCAGCCATACGGCGACGGAGGGCGAGGCAGCAGTGGCCATGGCAAAGGCCGCAGGCTTTTCCGACCTCTCGGTGGATTTTATGCTGGCGACCCCGGGGCAGACCCCCGAAAAGGCGGCACGGCTGGCGCAGTACGGCCTTTCACTGGGGGTGCCGCACCTGTCCTCCTACCTGTTAAAGGTGGAGCCGGGAACGGCATTTGACCGGATGGGCATGGCGGCACGCTGCCCCGATGAGGATACGGCGGCGGAGTGCTATCTGGCGTACTATAAGGTGCTGGAGCAGGCCGGGTACCGGCATTATGAGATAAGCAATGCGGCGCTGCCCGGGTACGAAAGCCGCCACAATACCGTCTACTGGCAGCTGGGGGAATACCTCGGCATCGGGCCGGGGGCGGCGGGCTACTGCGGGGGGCGGCGCTATCGCTTCCCGGAGGACATCGAGGCTTTTCTGGCGGCGGAAAACGTGTGGACGCTGCCGCTGGATGACGGCCCCGGCGGGGACTGGGAGGAGGCGCTTATGCTTTCCCTGCGGCTGGCGGAGGGACTGACCCCGGCGCTGGCGCACCGCTACGGGCAGGACTACACCGCCCTGCTGCGGCGGGCGGCCCCGATGCAGCGGGCAGGGCTGCTGCGGGCCGGGGACGACCGCATCGCGCTGACCGACCGGGGCTTTCTGCTCTCCAATTCCATCATCGTGGCGCTGCTGGGGTAGGCAGCACCGGGGAAAAAGGCTGCCGTGCGGCCTTTTTGCTCTTTTCGGGCAGCTTGCAGGGGGCAGGACCGGGCGCAGCCCCCGCCGCCTGCGGCGGCGGCAGGCGTGCCTGCGGCACGCCTTGGGCGGCTTCGCCGCCGGGCTGCGCCCGGTACCCTCCCACGGCAGAACCTCCCATTTGCCGGGGACGGCCGCAAAACAGGAACCGTTCCTCCTGTTCACAAATTGGCAAAACAAATCAACTAATTTTTGTGAATTTATTCCCGCAAAATCACCAAAAAGGGGAAAACGCAGTTGCACCTGCGGGGCGCGACTGCTATAATATACATGAGTTCGTGCCGCCACACGGGCGGGATGAACAAACAAATTTTTCTGGAGGAGAAAAAGATGAAAAAGATTCTTGCAATCGTCCTGGCTCTCGTCATGGTTCTGGCCATGGTAGCCTGCGGCGAAAAACCCGCGCCTACCCCCGATCCCGATCCCACAGGCGAAGTTTACAAGGTAGCAATGATCACCGACTACGGCGACATTACCGACCAGTCCTTCAACCAGACCACCTATGAGGCCTGCAAGGCGTTCGCCGAGAAGAACAACATCGAGTTCAAGTATTTCAAGCCCGCCGGCGATAACACCGCCGACCGTGTTGCCATGATCGAGTCTGCCGTTGAGGCCGGCTTCAATGTTCTGGTTATGCCCGGCTATGCCTTCGGCGGCGCCATCGTTGAGGCTGCTCCCCAGTACAAGGACATTAAGTTTGTAGCGCTGGACGTTGCCAAGGGCGACCTGCTGGAGACCGCAGTAGCCAAGGCCGGCGAGACCTATGACTACGAGCCCGATAACTGGGAGCTTTCCAAGTACTTCGATATGAGCAACGTTTACTGCGCTGTTTACCAGGAAGAGCTGTGCGGCTACATGGCCGGCTACGCTGCTGTTAAGCTGGGCTATAAGAACCTGGGCTTCCTGGGCGGCATGGCCGTTCCCGCAGTAATTCGCTACGGCTACGGCTTTGTTCAGGGCGTTGATGCTGCTGCCAAGGACATGGAGCTGACCGATGTTAAGTGCAACTACGTTTACGGCGGCCAGTTCTTCGGCGATGCCGACATCACCGCTGTAATGGATACCTGGTACAGCAAGGGCACCGAGGTCGTCTTTGCCTGCGGCGGCGGTATCTACACCTCCGCTGTTGACGCTGCCAAGAAGGCCAATGCCAAGGTCATCGGCGTTGACGTAGACCAGGCCGGCGTTATTGCCAAGTATGCCGAGGTAGAAGGCATGACCGTTACCTCCGCCATGAAGGGTCTGTATCCCGCCACCTATGATGCTCTGACCGACATCATCATCAACGGCAAGTGGGCTGACTATGCCGGCAAGATCGTTACCCTGGGCCTGGTATCCGCCGAGGATCCCACTCTGAACTATGTTCAGATCCCCATGGGCGACGGCACCCAGTGGTCTGATAGCTTCACCGTCGAGGATTACAAGGCTCTGGTTAAGGATATGTTCGATGGCAAGATCACCGTCAGCAACAAGACCTCCAAGGATGTTTCTGCTGCCGATTTCGCCACCGTCATCACCGTGGACGATCAGGGCCAGATCAAGGGCTGATCGCTGTAACCCCAACATAACCGGAAAGACCGCTTCGGCGGTCTTTTCTTTATGCAAAACCGCCCGCAGCCCCTCATCACCGGCCCCGCAAACCGGAATTTGTATTATTGGTTATTATATTTGGCGGCTTGTTCTTTCCAGTATGCCATAATATTTTCAACCATTGTAATACATTCATTTTTAGCAGTAGTTTCATTATATTCTTGCATATTGCTGAAAATATGTCCGCATAGTTCTAAATCATCATCTTCAAAACCACCACAGACACCAACAAGCCATTTACCAAGCAACGACGCTTTGAATTTGAAAATGTAATAATGCATTTCATTAAAATCAAATTCACCTGCACATTCAATTTTGAAAGGCTTTTTTCCTAATTCATGAGGGCCAGATAACCACTCAATCATTGCTGTTTGTGCTGCGTATAGCTGTTCCTTATTCATTTCCATCTACCTCCAAAAATCCCGATTTATCTTTCAAGAATAAAATATCAAATAAAAAGCCGAAAAGCAAGGGCGGGAACACCATCAGCGATGCTCCCGCCCCTCATCACCGGCCCCGCAAACCGGAAATTGTCGGGTTCAAACTGTAACCTCAATTTGATTCCCTTCAATTGCAACAATACAGCTTTCGTAATAGCCATCTCCTGTTGTCCGGGGACCGCTGATTACTTCATAACCAGCAGTTTTCAACTCTACGGTCAAGGCATCAACCTTTTCTTTACTTCCTACACTAAATGCGATATGTGCATATCCCGTGCGAGCAAGTTCTTTAGGTAAATCAGGCATTTCTGGCTTATTCATAATCTCTAATCGTGCGCCATCATCAAACGACAGAAAATAGGAATGAAAGCTAGTTATCAGATTATGATATCCTTCGTTCGACTTGGCTCCCAGATACTTCATAAAAAAGTTGCGAGTTTTTTCCAGGTCATTTACATATAAAGCAATGTGTTCGATTTTCATAATTCACCTCCTTAAATTTCGATTTCTACGCGGTGATGCCGACGCTAATATTATCTGACTCATATTTATTTACCTTTTCTTTCAATTCTGATTTTTTAGCTGTTTATATTTCATCGTATAATTTCATATATTTTATCACACATAAATAGCCAAAAAAAGGACAAATTAATCAATTGAATTATTTCCATATTCCCTTACTTTTTCTGACATAATAATACAGATCATTTTACATAGAAAGCACCTTGTCGAGCGGAATACTCTTAAAAATCTTCATCTTCATCTTAAACCAGATCCACAAAGCTGAATATATTCCGAGCACTATAAAGCAGACTCCGGTGACAAGCCATATCATAAACTTTTC
>ENA-UEQL01001277-UEQL01001277.1-human-gut-metagenome-genome-assembly--contig:-NODE-1277-length-17725-cov-63.221328_pt1 | contig 17725 bp, 19 predicted proteins | sample MGYA00242905_ERZ507926 | MGnify/ENA primary metagenome ERZ507926 (study PRJEB26167, sample SAMN06115531) | human gut metagenome | host: Homo sapiens | place: China:Henan | collected 2015-09-09...
CTGGTGATGTCGTCCTACCCGGGAGCGAGCGCTTCCGACATCGAGAACAACCTGACGAAGGTGCTTGAGAACACGCTCAACGGCGTGGCTGACCTCAAGGACATCACCTCCAGCTCAAAGGAGAATGTCTCCATCGTCGTCCTGGAATTTGAATATGGCACTGACATCGACGAGGCCTGCAACAACATCAGGGACAAGCTGGATCTTGTCAACTCGTCCCTGCCAGACGGAGCGTCCGTGCCGGTGCTCTTCAAGTTCGGCATGGACGACATGCCTGTGCTGATCCTTTCGGCCAAGGCGGACAAGAGCCTCATGGGCCTTGACAAGATCCTCGACGACAAGCTTGTCACTCCGCTTGGACGTGTCAAGGGAGTCGGCACCATCAGCGTCTCCGGCGCGCCGGCGAGGGAAATCCACGTCTATTGCGACCCTAACAAACTGGAAGCCTATGGCTTGAGTGTCTCGGGAATATCCCAGATCATCGCCGCGGAGAACCGCAACGTGCCTTCCGGCAGCATCGACATCGGCGCCGAGTCGTTCACTCTCCGTGTGGAGAAAGAGTTCAAGGATCCTTCCGAGCTGATGGACATCGTGGTCAGCACCCGTAACGGGCAGACAGTCTACCTGAGGGATGTCGCCACCGTCATCGACGGTCTTGAGGAAAAGTCCCAGGAGTCTTTCACCAACGGTGAGAGATCCGCGATGATCGCCATCCAGAAGCAGTCCGGAGCCAACACCGTCAACCTCATCAGAAGTGTCAAGCAAAAGCTCAAGACCATTGAGCCGACCCTTCCTTCCGATGTGAGGATCACCACTGTGGTCGATAGTTCAACGAACATTCTGAACACCCTTAACTCGCTGAAAGAGACGATATTCATAACCCTTCTTGTGGTCATGCTCGTGGTTTACATATTCCTTGGCCGCTGGAGGGCGACGTTCATCATCGTGCTTTCCATCCCTATCGCCCTTCTGGGTTCGCTGATCTACCTTTACGCCACGGGCAACACACTGAACATCATTTCGATGTCGGCCTTGTCCATCGCGATTGGTATGGTGGTGGACGATGCCATTGTGGTGCTGGAGAACATCTCTACTCATCTGGAGCGTGGAGAGAAGCCAACGGAGGCAGCCGTCCACGGCACCTCGGAGGTGGGTATCTCCGTGATCGCCTCCACCCTTACGATGCTCTGCGTGTTCCTGCCTCTCACCATGGTCTCCGGAATGGCCGGAATCATGTTCAAGCAGCTCGGCTGGATTGTCAGCATCATCATGATCATCTCCACTACCGCCGCGCTTACCCTTGTTCCGATGCTCTGCTCAAGGATGCTGAGCAACAAGCCTAAGAACGGCAGGCTCCACAGGGCGATCTTCGACAATGTGGAGAAGTTCCTCAACAAGATCTCAGATGGCTATGCCAAGATCATCGGCTGGTGCATGGTGCATAGGAAAACTGTGATATTCAGTGGCTTTGCCATCTTTGTCGCCGTCCTGGCGCTCCTTGGCCCCGGACTTAAGACCGAGTACTTCCCGCACTCCGACGAAGGTCGTCTGACAGTCTCCATCCAGCTTCCGGTCGGCACCGAGCAGACCGTGACAGGTGAGTTCGCCAAGAACTTCGCCGAGAGGATCAAGTCAGAGATTCCTGAGATCCAGGTGCTTCAGTACCGCTTCGGCCAGGCGAGCACCGACAACGCCTGGGGAAGCATGCAGTCCAACGGTTCGTACATCATCTCGATGAACATCAACCTTGGCTCCATGGAAGACCGTAAGCGCTCTTCATCCGAGATCGCCGACATCATCAGGAAAGATCTAAGGGAGTATCCTGAAGTCAAGAAAGGTACAGTCTCCGAGGGCATGGGAGGAGTCGGCGGCGCCGCTTCCGTCAGGCTTGAGATCTACGGCTACGACTTCGACGAGACCGACCGCGTGGCCAGAGAGATTCAGGGCAAGATGCTGGACAACGAGAACTTCACGCAGGTTGTCCTCAGCCGTGACGACTACACTCCTGAGTATCAGGTGGATTTCGACAGGACAAAGCTGGCTCTCAACGGCCTTAACTCCACGACGGCCGCAGCGGCTTTCAGCGCCGCGATGAACGGTTCCGTGGGATCCTTCTACCGTGAGGAAGGCGAGGAGTACAACATCCGCGTCATCTACGACAGGAAGTTCCGTACAAGCACGCAGGACATCGAGAACATCATTGTCTATACTCCTGCCGGCAAGGCCGTCCGCATCAAGGATCTGGGGACCGTGGTCGAGTCCAAGGTTCCTCCTACAATCGAGAGGAAGAACCGTGAGAGGTACATCACCGTGACGGGCATTGTGGCAACCGGACACGCCCTCAGCGAGGCTGTGGCCGCCACGAACGCCATCATCAAGACCACCGACATCCCGAACAACATCTCCACCGACATCTCCGGAGACTTCGAGGACCAGCAGTCCATGTTCCTGAACCTCGTCGTGCTGATGGTTCTGATCATCATCCTTGTGTACATGGTGATGGCCTCCCAGTTCGAGTCGTTCATGAGTCCGTTCGTGATCATGTTCTCCGTGCCGTTCGCGTTCACCGGTGTGATCCTCGGTCTCTGGGCCACGAACACCGCGCTCGGCGTGATGGCGATGATCGGTATCATCATCCTGCTTGGTATCGTAGTGAAGAACGGTATCGTGCTGATAGACTACACGATCCTGATGCGAGAGAGAGGCATGAGCGTTGTCGATGCCACCGTCACCGCGGCGAGAAGCCGTCTGCGTCCTATCCTTATGACCACCCTCACGACAGTGCTCGGTATGGTGCCTATGGCTGTCGGACGCGGAGAAGGTTCCGAACTTTGGCGCTCACTCGGTATGACGGTATGCTGGGGTCTGACGATCTCCACGCTTGTCACCCTGGTGCTCATTCCGACGATCTACTGCTCCCTCGCCACCGCGCAGGAGAGACGCAAAGCCAAGAAGCTGGCGCGGATCAAAGGTTGATTCCTGTTCATTTGACATTTTATTTGCTAAAGATATATGAAATCGATATTTATATCATATAATCAAGCCTACGGCAACGAGATTGTCGAGCTGCTTGAGGGGTTCGGCCAGAGAGGGTTCACCCAGTGGCTTGACATCCAAGGCAGGGGAGGGGTTGATGGCATCCCTCACTACGGTGACCATGCGTGGCCTGAGCAGAACTACGCCATCCTGACGATTGTCCCAGACGAGAAAGTCACTCCGATCCTGGATGCGCTTCGTCAGAAGGATAAAGCCTATAAGGATCTTGGTCTGAGGGCTTTTGTCTGGAACATCGAGCAGACGGTCTGATGGATCCGGTCGCCGTGTCCGCAGAAGCGCCTTGCCAAGTCGTAAGCGTTTTTTGCTGAAGTCAGCGAAATTGTTATCTTTGTGTCTGGAACGGTAATTGTTGTTACTGTTCCGGACATTTTAATTTTATTGATTATGGAAAAGATAGCTTCTAACGAAAATTTTGCTGAGATACTCTCTGACAGCAAGCCTGTTCTGGTGGACTTCTGGGCGACCTGGTGCGGCCCTTGCCGTATGCTGGCCCCGACTGTGGATACCATCGCCTCTGAATATGACGGCAAGGTCACGGTCGTGAAATGCAACGTGGACGACTGCGAGGATGTGGCTGCCGAGTATGGTATCAGGAATATTCCTACCCTGCTGTTCTTCAAGGGCGGCCAGGTGGTTGACAAACTTGTCGGCAATGTGCCGAAGAGCGAGATTACCGCCAAGCTGGACACTCTTGTCTAATCTTATCTAAAAATCTGAAAAAATGAAAAAGTTTGTATTCGCTGCCGCCGTTGTGGCAGCCATGGTGTTTTGCACTGACGCTTCCGCACAACGCTACAATTCCGCCCGTGTCGGATTGATGGGAGGATTCACCTCATCCTCGGCCTCGATCAAGAACATGGATTCCAAATCCGTCTCCTTGTACCATGTAGGCCTTACCGCCGAGATTCCGCTTTTTGGCGGATTCGCCATCCAGCCGGGCCTTCTCTATCAGGTGAAGGGAATGTCGGCTGACAAATTCAACAGCTCTTCCATCTCGGAATCCCTTGGGTCTTTCGAGACCAAGGTAGGCTACCTTGAGGTGCCTGTCCAGGTGCAGTGGGGGCTGGATCTTCTGGCTTTCCGCCCTTATGTCTTCGCGGAGCCTTTCGTGGGCTTCCGCCTCGGACAGAGTACCAAAGGCGAGGTCGCCGACAAGCTCAAGGACAATCTTAAGAAAGTCGAGTACGGTCTTGGTGTTGGAGCAGGAGTGGATGTCTGGAGGCTTCAGCTTTCTGTCAAGTATTTCTGGAACTTTGGAAAGATCTATGACAAGGATGGCAATGTCGGCCCGATCGGCGACACAGTGAAGGACGCCGTGAAGGACGCTGTCAACAACGGCAACAATTTCAACGGTGTCATGGTGTCCGCCGCGTTCTTCTTTTAATCGCCGGAAGTGAATGAATGAGGAACGGAAGGTCGTGATTTACTGCTCGGCAAGTTACGACATTGACCAAAAGTACAATCAAGCTGCGCGGGAAGTGACCCGCGCGGCTTGTTCGCTTGGTTACACGATTGTCTCCGGAGGTGCCATCAAGGGCACCATGGGAGCTGTGGCCGATGAGGTCGCCCGTTGCGGAGGCCGTCACATCGGCGTCCTGCCCCGCTTTATGGAGCAGTATAAATTCCCGGGTCTCGATCAGGTGATCTGGACGGACACGATGGCCGAGCGCAAGGAGAAAATGCGTGAGGGCACCTGCGCCGCGATAGCCCTGCCGGGTGGCATCGGCACTCTCGATGAGGTGATCGGGACGTTGACCCTGGCGAAACTGGACAAATACGGCGGAAAGATCTATGCGTTGAACCTGGACGGATTCTACAATCCGTTGAAGGATCTGCTGGACCACTATGTGAAGACCGGAATGCTTGACGCGCGTTCCAGGGGACTTATCGAGTTCCCGGACACTGTCGCCGAGCTGGTCGGACACCTTGACTGATAAACTGAAAGACTGATGACTCTTGACGAGATAAAGGAATTCCTTGGAAATGACTGGAAGGAGACGGACGGACTGATACGTTCGTCCCTCAGAAGTGATATCGACCTGCTTAATACCACGAACGAGGCGATCCTGGAGCACAGCGGAAAGCAGTTGAGACCGATTGTGTCACTGCTTGTGGCCCGCGCCTGCGGGAACGGCAAGGCCAACGAGGACAGTGTCCGTTGCGCCGCTGCCTCGGAGCTTCTGCACAACGCCACACTCCTTCACGATGATGTCGCCGACAGCAGCTCCGAAAGGCGTGGAGCCCCGACCGTCATGGCGATCCTCGGAGGCCCGGCGTCTGTCCTTCTCGGGGATTATTGGCTGGTCAAGGCGATGGATAACATACTCGCGTCCTCGGCTCACGGCAATGAGGTCATCAGGATATTCTCAAAAACTCTCAGCAGCCTTGCCGAGGGGGAGATGCTCCAGCTTCAGAAGGCTTCGAGCGGGGACACGGAGGAAGAGGACTATTTCCGTATAATCTACAGCAAGACAGCCTCTTTGTTTGAATCGACCTGCGTTTCGGCGGCGATCTCGGTGAACGCTCCGGAAGCGTGGGTGGAGGCCGTGCGGAACTATGCGGTCTCACTCGGAATCGCTTTCCAGATCAAGGACGACATATTCGATTACACGGGAGGAAAGAAAATAGGCAAGCCTGTGGGCATCGACCTTGAGGAGCAGAAGATCACACTGCCGCTTCTGGGTGCCTTGGAATCAGCGTCCGACGAACGCGCTTCCCATATCAGGAATATGCTTTTGAATATTCAGGAACATCCAGAGTACAAGGAGGATATAGTCGCTTTTGTCAAGGAGGAAAAAGGCATTGAATATGCCGTCTCAAGGCTTGATGAATATGTCGCCAAGGCTGTCGGTGCACTTGCCACGCTTCCGGATTCGAGGGAAAAGGACTATCTTGTGAAGATCGCTGAGTTTACCGCTTACAGGGACAAATGAATCTGGACGGAATCATAGGGAATCACGATGCCGTCAGGGCGTTGAAAGGGATGGCCGAAAGCGGGCGCATTCCTCATGCCATGATGCTTTACGAGAACGACGGGTGCGGGGCTATGGCTCTTGTCCTGGCGTTTCTGAGTCAGATCATGGGAGACGAGCATAAGGTCTGCGGGTTGATTCATCCTGATGTGCACTATGTCTATCCGGTCGCGAACGGCTCGAAGGTCACTGAGAAAGTCGAGAACCTGAGGGCTGAACTGTTTCTTGAATATTGGCGTTCCTTGATGGTCTCCAATCCTTATGCCCTTGAGAATGAGGTCAGCTCCGCTTTCGGAATCGAAGGCAAACAGTCTGGAATCAATAACGCTGAGGCTAAGGAAATCCTTGAGACCGTGTGGCTTACCTCGGTAGAGGGTGGCTGGAAGGCTGTCGTTGTCTATCTTCCCGAGAAGATGAACGCCGCTTCCGCCAACCGGCTTTTGAAGGCAATCGAGGAGCCGCCGGAGAAGACTCTGTTCATCATGATCACCCACGCTCCTGAGAAAGTGATGCAGACCATCTCGTCAAGATGCCAGGCGATCCGTGTCCTGCCATATTCAAAGAATGAGATAGTGGAGATTCTTACATCCCGTTTCGGGAAGACTCTTGACGAGGCTTCGCAGGCTGCTTTGGTCGCTGGTGGCAGTGTAGGGGTCGCGTTGCGTTATCTCTCCGGGAAGGAGGACTATCTGCGCCAGATGGAGATATTCAAGGGGCTTGTTGACGCGCTTGCCGCGAAGGATCTTTCCGCCGCTTTGGGTTGGGGGGATGCGATGGCCGCGCTGCCGTCGCGTGAAAACCAGAAAGCTTTTTGTAAATTTGCAGGTGAAAGCCTTCGCAAAGTGTTTTTGATTCAGCAGAACCTGCCTCAGATCGCCGGGGTGTCGCAGGAGGAGAAAGAGTTCTTTGTCCGGCTGGCATCGCGTTGCAGGAAAAGTTTTCCGAGGATGGCGGTATCGTGTCTGGACAGGGCGCAGATGCTGATTGACAGGAACGTGAACCAGAAGATTCTTTTCACCGACCTTGTCGGGCGGTTGTATTTGAGTTTCTGACAATAATATTGAATACGTATGGAAAATATTGATAACGAGACAGTAAAATTTGACTGTAACCGTGGCTGCACAATCTCCCAGGATCAGGAGACCGGGGAATATGACTGCAATTACCGTCAGGGTTGCTGTAAACTCAAGGATTACGACTGGCTTCACGGCATCCGGCAGGAGCAGTACAAAGATCTTTTCGAGGTGCGCTTCAAGAACACCAGAAAGGGGATTTACGTCAACGCTTCCGGACAGGGGATCAAGGCCGGGGATCTGGTCATAGTCGAGGCCATGAATGGTCATGACCTTGGAATCGTCACTTTGGAAGGCCCGATTGTGGGACGTCAGATGAAGTGTAAGGGTGTTGATCCTGAGACAACACAGTTGAAAAAGATCTACCGCAAGGCCAAGCCTTTCGACATCGCCAAATGGCAGGAAGCCATAGCCCGTGAGCAGGACACCATGATTCAGGCGCGCAGGATCGCCGCCGAGCTTGGTCTGGACATGAAGATCGGAGACGTGGAGTTTCAGGGTGACGGCACAAAGGCCATTTTCTATTACATCGCCGACGGGCGTGTGGATTTCCGCCAACTGATCAAGGTCTATGCGGAGGAATTCCGCATCAGGATCGAGATGAAGCAGATCGGGGCACGTCAGGAGGCCGGTCTGATCGGTGGCCTCGGAGTATGCGGACGGGAATTGTGCTGCGCCAATTTCATTACGAATTTCCAGTCGATCTCCACTTCGGCGGCCCGTACGCAGGACCTGTCCCTGAATCCGCAGAAGCTGGCTGGTCAGTGCGGCAAACTGAAATGCTGCCTGAATTATGAGGTCGCCAACTATCTGGACGCCCAGTCCCGTATTCCTAAGGTTACGGAACCGCTTGAATTCCAGGATGGCCTGGCCTATCTGGCCAAGACTGACATCCTTCAGGAGATAATGTATTTCACTTACGAGAAGGGCTCTCTCTCGAATCTCTATCCGGTGGCCGCTTCGGAGGTCGCGCAGATCATAATGATGAACCGTAATGGCCAGAAGCCGGAGTCTTTGAAGAGCGAACCGGAACCTGTCGGCCCTCAGTTCGTCTCGGCCGTCGGTGATGACAGCATCACAAGGTTCGACAAGCCTAAGAAAAACAAGAACAAGAACCGTAACAAGAACAAGGTTAAGCCGGTCGCTGACCAGGCCGCCCGGACTGCCGCTCCGGCGGATAACGCCGAGGCACCGTCCAAGCCAAGATCTGAAGGTGGTAATTTCAGAGGCCGGAACAATGGCCCTCGTCGGAACGGAGGGAGCGGACGCCCTCAGCAGCAACGTCCCCGTGGCGACAGAAAGCCTGAACAGAAGCCTGTAAAGACTGATGAGTAAAGGTTTTCTTACACTTGTCTTGATGATGGCCATGGTGTCATGCGCGCGTCCTTCCTCCTACGAGCCGTTTGTGGTCAGGGAGAAGGCCGAGTATGGCGACACCTACATATTCAATTTGGATCTTTCTGACTCGGCCGTGTCCTACGGATTGGATTTCTACACAAGGTTGGAGCGTCCGGCGTTCGGGACTTTTCCGGCTGACAGCATCTCGCTTGATCTGAGGTGGATTTCTCCATCGGATTCGCTCATCCTGTCGGACACTACATTCATCCGGGTTGCCCAGCCGGTGGACTCATCGTACTATTCGAGGGATTTTATAACTGACTATAAGCCTGTTCTGGATCTGCCGGAGCATGGAATGTGGCGTCTCAAGGCACGGGTGTTGAATGATTCGGAGGCGATACGTGGATTGGGTGTGATATTCACAAGAAAGGAGAATGGGACACGATAAACTTAGAAAATTCGCGGAGAACGAAACTTTCTCCTGCCTTCTTCAACCAGAGGCATCCTCGGTGCTGGATAAGGTCGAAGGCAGCAACAGCTTGATACTCAGAGAGCATCCGATCAAGGGACATTGGAACGAGAGGATGTTCGCCACCGCGCAGCCTATAGTTCTGGAGCTTGGCTGTGGGAAAGGGGAGTACACGATTGACTTGTCACGCCGGGAACCGTCGCTCAATTACATAGGAGTCGATATCAAGGGCGCGCGTCTTTGGAAAGGTGCGAAGTTCGCCACGGAGAACAAACTACCTAATGTGGCTTTCCTGCGCACCAGAATCGAGTTCATCGAGGCTTTCTTCGCTCCGGAGGAGGTTTCGGAAATATGGCTGACGTTCTCCGACCCTCAGATGAAGAGCGAGAACTGCCGTCTCACAAGCCCGCTTTTCCTGGAGCGCTACCGCAAGTTCCTGAAAAAGGGCGGGATAGTCCACCTCAAGACTGACAGCCGCTTTCTTTATGAATATTCCAAAGCGGTGGCCGAGCAGAACGGCCTGAGGATTCTGGCAAGCACCAATGACCTTTACGGGACAGGCAGACAGGATTTGTCTGATTGTGCGTTACGTTCTGTCGCTGGAGAATCCGCCATCGATGCCTTGTTCGAGGTGCAGACTTTCTACGAGAGGATGTTCACAGCCCAGGGCTACAAGATCACCTATCTGAGTTTCGTGATAGACCACGACGGCCCGTACATCCACCCCGAGTTCGATTCCGACTACTGGCGATCCGTTGAAGGTCCCCGCCACTTCTCACATCAGCCGGAAAAGCGACGCTGACCGGACACCGGACATGTCAACGTGACCGCACCGCGCGCCTAAAGCGTCTCCACAGTCACATTTAGGCCTTTAAATGTTCCCGCAGAGGTCATTTCGACTCTTCAAAGGAGCATTTCCGTCCAAAAACGTTCCCGCAGATGCGTCCGTCCAGACCGTGGACAGCCTTTCTGGGCTTACCCGGCTTTCCGGGTCATTTTCACTGGCGAAACTTGAGTTAATTTCAAAACAATTCGTATCTTGCGGGCGGTAAATTAACCATGCATATATACCCCCCCAAAAAAAACCGAAGTCATGAAAAAAGCCATTCCCGTCATCGACGGTGACACTGGTACGGTCATCGAGGCCAGCGACTACTACCCGTTCGGCAAGCGGATTCAGGTTACTGCTCCGGTCTCCGAACCCGTTGAAGGGTCACAACATGCCGCGGAGCCAGGATGTACAACCCGGCCATCGCCCGCTGAACCGCTGCCGACCCGCTGTCCGAGAAGTACTACGGCATAAGTCCGTATGTATATTGTGCAAATAATTCTATATGTCTTATTGATGGTATGCGTGACCATACTTTGCATATTATGACAGGCAGAAAATACGATTACAGTAATGAACTGGCGCAGGATGCGCCACAGAGTGAGAACGAAGAACGCAAGGTGGAAGCACGAACCCGACGGCTTGAAGAACGCAGTACTTCATTGGCTGACGAGTTCCGTGACCGGAAACCGGAAATCGGCAGGGTTTACAATCTTCTGCAAAAGCTTGTCAGTCAGACAGGCGCATTCGCCACCACCATGCTCAACCTGCATGACCTGCTCAAAAACGATTTGCCGATCCGTTTTTCGGAAGAGGACAGGAAAATAATGCAGGATGAGCTGACAGATATCGTTAAGAAAACCGCAGAGGATATTCGTAAGAACGAGAAAAGGGTATCAATACCACAAGCAGTTTTCTCGAGCATGGTTATATTACTGATACTACTTTCCGTATTCTTTGCTTTGGTCATTTTTGCCAACCGGAAGTTGATTCATTCCGACATACTGACCTAACTGGTGTTTTTGCATTCCATACTCATCGTTCTGATTCTTGCTGCCGTTGCCTATACATTTTATAGACAGAAACATTAAAAAAAGTACAGTTATGGCAACAGTAAAATTAAAATTTCGCCCGTCAACGGTCGCAGACCGTCCGGGCACTATCGTCTATTTTATAGCTCACCGCCGTATCGTCAGACAAATCACAACGGAATACAAGGTGTTCCCCGATGAATGGGATGAAAAAATGTCACAACTTGTAATCACGCCCGACAACGGACGTGCAGAATTTGTCCGGACAATTGAGCAGAGAATCCATCGGGATATAGAAAGACTAAACGGAATTATAGAAAAATTCGATCGTAGGCGGCATGAGTATTCGTCCGAAGATATAATTACGGATTTCAGGAACACCGCAAACAAGAACACCCTTTTCAGGTTCATGGAGGATGTCATCGGACGGTTACGGCAATTGCAACATGTCGGCACAGCAAAGAACTACCACGCTGCACTCGGCAGTTTCAAAAGGTTTCGGGATAACGAAGATATTACATTGGATGCAATAGACCAGATTACGATGGAAGATTATCAGGCGTATCTGAAATCGACCGGACTGTCATCAAATTCCATATCCTTTTATATGCGTATTCTTCGGGCTGTCTATAACCGTGCAGTTGAACAGGAGTTGACCAGGGATCGCAAGCCTTTTCGTACGGTGTTCACTGGAACAGAGAAAACCCTCAAACGAGCAATTTCAATCAACGACATCAAACACATCAAGAATCTTAATTTGTCTCTTAAGCCCAACCTCGAATTTGCCCGTGACATATTCTTGTTTCTGTTCTTTTGTCGAGGGATGTCTTTTATAGATGCAGTATTCCTGAAGAAGACGGACATTCAAAACGAAGTGCTGACCTATCGGAGACATAAAACGAATCAAGTACTTCACATCAAAATCATAAAACCCATCAAGGAACTGATTGACCGTTATTCGAGTAAGGATTCTCCTTACTTGCTTCCTATTATAGACTGTTCTGTCAGCGATGAGCGCAAACAATACGAAACGGCTTTGCGCCGTATTAACAACACCTTGAAAATCATCGCCGATATGGTGAAACTGCCGGTTACGCTTACAACGTATGTCACCCGACACACTTGGGCAACCATTGCCAAAACGAAGAATGTGCCTGTCAATGTCATTTCGGATGCGCTCGGTCATGATTCCATTGCTACCACACAGATATATCTTGCCTCGATAGACACGTCTGTTATCGATCGGGCGAATGAAATGATAATTAAGGATTTATAAAGAAAATCTGTTGTGTAAATGTCTCCGTTTCCTTGCAAGAAACGGATATGACATACAAAGATATAAAAAAATCCGAAATGGCAAACCATAGGAATATGAAAATTTTAGTGATTTATATTAAAGAACATATTTTTATTTATCAGGTTGATTAAAAACAAGAATGCACTTAATTGTAGATCAGTTAATTATCTTTCATATCCGTTTCTTGCAAGGAAACGGATATGAAAGATTTTTTGAATGAATGTTATAAATCATTGATATTAGAAACTTTGATGATATGCGAAAGATGTGTTTCGTGATGCTAACATATAGATGTAATCTTAATTGCATCTATTGTTATCAAAAGTATAAAACGTCTCAAAATATGACTTTGGAAACTGCAAAGTCCGTTGTTTCAAGAGAGGTTCAATTAGCCCGAGAATCCAATAATAAAGATGGTATAAGGTTCGACCTTTTTGGAGGCGAGCCATTACTTCAGTTTGATTTGATAAAGGAATTATGTGCATGGATATGGGAAACCATTACAGATGTGAAGATTTATATTTTCATAACCACCAATGGTACTTTGCTTGATGATGAAAAGAAAGAGTGGTTTAAGGCGCATAAAGAAAAAATCAATCTTATCATGTCTGTTGATGGGAGAAATGACGTACAAGAAGGTAATAGAGGGTGTCATTCTTCAGATTTACCTATAATGTGGATGATAGAGACGATGCCAAATTATTTGCTAAGCATGACTGTTTCTAGAAAGGCCCTTGCAAATTTTGCAGATGAATTAATCTATTTCCATGAGCAGAACTACCGCATAGATGCGAAGCCTGCTCAAGGAGAAGATTGGCAAAAAGGAGATGGAAAGATATACGAAGAACAGTTGAACAAACTCGCTGATTATTATTTAGCTCATCCGGACATAACTCCTATGTATATCTTCAAGGAAACCTCCTATGTTCATTTATTAAATAATGAACCTAATGAAAAATATGGAAAGACTTGTGGCGTAGCAGATGAATTAGTCGCATATGATGTAGAAGGGCGGTTGTTCCCTTGTCATCATTTCTTGCCAAACGTTAATGGGAAAACTGACATATTGGATTATCTTAATACGGTTGATTTCACTGATTCTTCAAGATTCGTTGATGATGAGTGCATGAAGTGTGAGATATTAAAAATATGCAGGACATGTAGCGCACGCAATTTTAATGAAAGAGGGGATGTCAGCCGTAGAGACAAAAGGACTTGTCAAATAATGCTTGCAGAAGGTAAGGTCGTAAGTTCATTCCAAATTAGGAAATATATGCAGAACAAGGACAACTTAACTGCTCACGAACTTTTAAAACTTAAAGCAGCTATCAAGTGCCATCAACTCTGTTGTGATTTCGAGAAGAAACTTTATGCAACAGAATAGTAAAAACGGAGAAGCCGATAGCCGTAAAAGTGGAGGCGTTATTTTTAATTCATTTATAACATGTTAAACAATGAATTGCTGATGGATGCTGCCGCATTGGTAAACTCTAATGAGGCAAAGATCGCACAACTTCAGGCTGACGTTGAGTGCGCTTCTGGTTGCGGAATGTGTGGTTACGGTAGTAACTAGTATTTCGTAGAGAGCGACTCCTTTTCGGGATCGCTCTCATTTTATTTGTATACTTATTGGTGTTTGATATCAAATACCTAATTCGTTATTCTCCATTTTCTCATACATCTATTCAACCTCTATTAAAACGATATACTACATGAAGTTAGACGTATTATTGGTTCAATTGTCTGCCAATCCTTATTTTGACCTGCTTTCTTCCTACTGCATAGGTCAATTAGGACTATATTATCTTGCGGAATATGCAGACAAGCATGGGTATAGTGCAAAAGTTAAATATTACAATTCATTCGATGTAGTATCTGAAGTATTGCCCAAACTAATAAACAAAACTTCATGTCGTATTTTAGGATTTTACGTGGATAGCGAAAATATATGGGCATTAAGAGTCTTGATACCATTATTGCATAAAAGTTGTCCACAGCTTCATATTATCCTTGGTGGCCCCCAAGTTACAGGAGACCCGTATGGGACAATGCAATTAGTCCCTAATGTTACTTGTGGTATTATTGGAGAGGGTGAGATCCCATTCCTCAAACTATTACAGGCAGATACAATAAATGAGGACGTTCTTAAGACTATAAACGGGTTGATTTATTATGACGCTTCTCGAAAATTATCAGTAACAAAGCCACAAAAGCAAAATCCCAATATAGATGAATATGGTTATCCTAAAAGAGAAAAGTATTGTCTGGATTCGGACAAAGTAACTTTCCCACAATTGATTACGGGGCGAGGCTGTATGGGGCATTGTGCTTTTTGTTATGAAGGAGGCCGCGAACATACTAATTTACGGGTTCGTAACATTGAATCTTGTCTTGAAGAAATTGACTACCTTGTTAGAACATATGATATTAAATACATCAACCTTGTAGATGATACATTCATTCTAAACAGAAAGCGAACAGAGGAATTTTGCAATAGAATGATAGAAAAATATCAAGGTAGAATCAAATGGTATTGTGAGGCCCGGGCTGACATCTTGTCTAAAAATATAGATGTTTTACCCTTATTAAAACAAGCCGGATTAGTTAAAATCCAATTAGGAGGAGAATCGGGTTGTCAGGAAATATTGGATGCATATAAAAAGGGTGTAACTATTGAGGAACTAGAATTCGTCACCAAGATAATTGCCGAGGCCGGAATTCCATATATCTATGTAAACTTTATTATAGGTGGTGCCTTTGAAACAGAAGCTACGTTCATTCGGACATTGAATTTTGCAAAAAAGTTAATGCATATCGCTCCGGGGCATGTGGAAGTTAGTTCATCGGTATTTACGCCAACCCCAGGATCTCCGATGTATAATCATCCTGAAGAGTATGGTTTAAAAATTTTAGATAAACGAAGTATACGAGGAGCAAGTTGTTCCTTTGTTTTTGCTGAAACCGAGCAATTAAATCAATATAAGATTTGGCAACTGCGTAATAAGTTTAACAATGAGATAGATAAGGAATACGCTTCATTGTTAGAGAATATATCCCATGAACAATTGAAAAATATATTCTATCTATCAACAAAATTCTCCATAGATACTTCATGGTCAAGTTTGCTTAAAAGCAAGGCGCATTATAGAAATTATTTTGAACCCTTGGCAAGAGGAGGATTCTATTCTTTTAGTGAAATATCTATCAATAATATATTCTCTGCTATTCCTTTAAGGACTACACATCCGAGTTCTGATGGAGTCGCATTTTATAGGATTAAACGGTCAGGCGAATATGTAAAAAATAGTAATCTGGAGAATGCTTTGATTACGCTATCTGCAGGGAAATTAACATTCCATGATATTTTTAATATGATAAATGCCAATCCGGCCTTTATTACAGAAGGAGGCAATCTATTTGATGAATGCCTATCAATCTATAAGGAATTCGAGCGAGATTTTTCAGTTATATGGAAAAAGATTTAAAGATTAAAACTCGGTATTAATATGCAGTCCATTGATACATTAAAGACAATTAAAGATACTCTTTTGAATGAAGGGCATCTCGGGAAAATACAAGAATTTACGCAAGAAACAGCTTCCAATACAGCGTTTAGTTTTTGGCGTGAAGCGGATTTCTGGGAGTATATAGCAATTGGCCTATCAGTTATAGCAATTTTTTTAGCTGTAATTACTGCTATTGCACAGTGGACTATATCCTATATTATTTAACATCATACTAATTTACAGTAATTATGGAAAATAGATTTGCCGGAGAATCGGCTGTTAACCAAGAGATGAAGTGTCTTTGCGTATTCGTTTTGGATGTTTCCGGTTCTATGCGCGGAGCAAGAATTGAAGCCCTCAATCAGGGTATGAGAGATTTCTATAGTGAGATTCAGACAGGTAATAGTGTATCTGAGAAGCTTATAGATCAGCTTGAAGTTGCAATCATTCAGTATGACGAGGAGGCCCAGATTCTGCGCAACCCAGCCCTGCTTGATGAGGATGAGGTTCCACCAACACTCGCTGAGCGAGGTTCTACTACTGAAACCGTTGTTGCAATGGAGGAGGCTATCCGTATGGTAGAGGAACGTAAGGAGTGGTATAAAAAGACGGGACAAAAGTACTATCGTCCTTGGATTGTTGTTATGACAGATGGCGAACCTTATGGGGATCGTGCTACAGCTGCGGATATCAATGCTATCTCAAGCCGAGTAGCTGTTGAGACAGAAGGCAAGAAATACTTTGTCATGGGCATTGGTGTGGGTGAGGCTAATATGGATTTGCTTCGCAAGATGTGCGGCAAGGCTCTTCCTTTGGCAGGAACCAAGTTTACTGAGTTTTTCAAGTGGCTCAGCAATTCACTTTCAATGGTATCAAAGAGCAAAGAAGGCGAGAAGGTCAATATTAGCGAGGGCAGTGATTCTTGGATGAACTCTTTCGAAATTTAAGTATAGTAACATACTTACACAATTGAGGTGTAACCGTTTAGGCGGATACTCCTTTGCTGTGGCTAAATGAACTTCCTAAAATAACACTAATATGAGTAAGATACGTGCTATAATAAGGTCTATAGTAGAGATTCTTAAATCAGATGATGCCGATGCAGACATTAAGGCAGATGTTACGCCTGCTGATGAGCCGAAGGATGAACCTAAAGATGATAAGGATACTGCATCCCCTCAAGATGATGCGTCTGATGCTGAGCCAAAGGATGATAATCCAGCACCCGACATTGATCCTGTAGCAGAGCCAAAGGAGCCTGCAAAAGGGGGCGATTTGGATAATCCTGAGCGTAGACTGGTTACCACTTTTGCAGATAAAAATGGCTATATTGTAGGTTTCTCTATTCAAGGAAGAAGTCACATCTCTGATGGAGTTCCTTGTGAGGATTATCATGCATACACTGAAATTGCACCGGGCTGGAAACTGCTTATAACCTCTGATGGCGCGGGATCTGCACGCGAAGCAGCTCGTGGTTCAAAGGCAAACTGCGACATGGCAACTAACTTCATCAAGCAATTGCTTGTGCAAAAGGGCTGGATAGAAAAGAACTACATGCCTACAGAACTTGAGTGGTATGTCGAGATTCGTGAGATATTCCTTGCTATGAAGGGCATTATTACCGTTCAGGCAGCAAAGCAGGCGCCACGATACAAGGCTTCAAAGGAGGCGGCCCTTGCCGAACTTGAGGCTGAGATTGCCAAGGCTGAGGACAAGGTTGTGATTGATAAATTAGAGAGCAGGAAGCAGGATCTTATTGAACACATAAATAAGCCTCTTACTGCGCGCGATTTCAACGCTACTATCATCCTTATGCTTATAACTCCTAAAGGTATGCTCACTGCCCATATCGGTGACGGAAGAATGGGTTATAAGAGTAAAGATGGGAAGTGGAAGGCTTTGATGACACCACACAAGGGAGACGAGGCATCGTCAACAGTATTTATCCCTAACGATTGGGAACAGAATCACGTACCCGCATTCACTATGTCTAACGCTTACCTGCCAGATGTAAGGGTTGTCCACGAGTTGCCTGAGGTTGTGGTACTTATGAGTGACGGTTGTGAAAATATCACCTGGAGTTGCTATGCTAGCAATGAACAGACCGGTTATTATTACGATCCTAATATTCCATTTGCAGGTTTCTTTGAGCC
>ENA-UEQL01001282-UEQL01001282.1-human-gut-metagenome-genome-assembly--contig:-NODE-1282-length-17691-cov-3.573351_pt1 | contig 17691 bp, 10 predicted proteins | sample MGYA00242905_ERZ507926 | MGnify/ENA primary metagenome ERZ507926 (study PRJEB26167, sample SAMN06115531) | human gut metagenome | host: Homo sapiens | place: China:Henan | collected 2015-09-09...
GGTTGCATGCGAGGATCAGTTCCTCCGACATCCGGGCGACCGGGTCTTCGTGCGGGAGCCAGTTCATGTGGACCACGGCGAGGAGTCCGCCGGGAACCATGATTCTGGCGAGCTCGGCGGAAAAACGCTCCGGATCGAAGTATCGGATGCACTGGCAGGCCGTCACCGTATCGAAGCTTCGGGCCGGGAACGGCGTCGATTCGGCCGGAGATACGCGGTATTCGATCGCTTTTCCTGCCGACAGGGCGCGGGCCGCTTCTATCTGTTCCGGGGAGAGGTCGATGCCGGTGAACCGGGCGCCGGTGCCGTACATCGCGCGCGGCAGCACGCCGGTGCCGGTGCCGACATCCAGCACCGAACTGCCCGGCGTCACCACGCCGAAGGTCCGCAGCTTGCGGTACAAACTCGCGGGGTAAATATCCCGGTAACGTCCATAATCCCCGGAGGTCCGTCCGAAGTCGAACGGCTTCCCGGCGTCGATACGGTCGATTTTCTGCATGATTTCCATCTCCTTTTTTCTACCATATCCCGCCGGAAATCTTTTGTCAACCCCGTTGCGCAGCTTGATATTCCGTTTTGACCGGCTACATTGGACAAAACAATTCCATGAAATGTGAAACAGGAAAAAATCCCGATGAAAATTGCCAAGCCGTCAGTCGGCGGCCGCCTCGCCGTCCGTGAAAGCCTGCGCGAACTCGTTTCCGAAAGCCGCCGTGAAGAGTGCGACGTGTTCGACTGTCTGATCCGGGGCGTTTCCGCAGCCGGCGAGGAGTTCGCCGAAACTCCGTTCGAGCATGTGATTCTGGAAAACTGCCGCTTTTCCGGCTGCGACTTCACCCATTGCGATTTCACCGACACGGTGTTCCGCGAATGCGATTTCTCCAACTGCCGGTTCGCGGAATGCGGCTTCCGGCGGTGCGAATTCCACTCCGTCAAAGGACTTGGAGCCGACTTCACCCGCGGCCGCTTCCGGGACGCCGCCGCCATCGGCTGCACGGCGGCGCTGCTGCAAAGCAACCACGAGGGGGCGCTGATCGACGCCATTCAGGGGGCGCAGGGTGTATACGGCGGCATCGTCATCAACCCCGGCGCCTACGCCCATTACAGCTACGCCATCTATGACGCGCTGCGGGCGGTGGACGTCCCGGCGGTGGAGGTGCATATCTCCGATATCACGGCGCGAGAGCCGTTCCGGGCGGTGTCCGTCACCGCGCCCGCCTGCGTCAAGACCATCTGCGGCCACGGGCTGCGGGGGTATCTGGAGGCCATGGACTATCTGAAGGAGACGGTGCGCTCATGAAGCAGCTGTTTGTGATCGGCGACCCGGTGGCACACAGCCTGTCGCCGCTGCTCCATCAGGCTATGATCGACCAGACCGGCGCGGCGTACCGCTACGATGTGCGGACGGTGCGCCCGGAGGAGCTTCCCGCCTTTGTCCGGTGGGCCAAGGACGGCGGCTGCGCCGGCTTCAACGTGACCATGCCCCACAAGGAGGCCATCCTCTCCCTGCTGGACGAGGTGGACACGACGGCGGCGTCCTGCGGCGCAGTGAACACCGTGTGCATCCGGGAGGGACGCGCCATCGGCCACAACACCGACGGCGCGGGATTTCTGGACAGTCTGGCCGGGCAGAGCTTCCACCCCCAGAGACGAACGGTGCTGCTGCTGGGCGCAGGCGGCGCGGCCAAGGCCGTAGGCCATGCGCTGGCGGCAGCCGGTGCCGACCGGGTCATCGTGTGCACCCGCCGCTTGGAACGCGCCGCGGCGTTGGCCGCACAGATCCCCAACTGTGGGGAGGGTATCGCGCTGGCGCAGGACGCCCTACAGCAGGCGGCGACTGCGTGTGACCTGCTGGTGAACGCCACACCGCTGGGCATGGCGGGCAGTCCGGCCTTTGCCGGGCTGGACTTTTTGCAGGCATTGCCGCCGCACGCCGTGGTGTACGATCTGGTCTACCACCCCCGGCGCACGGCGCTGCTGGAGGCGGCGGCGCGGCAGGGGCTGCGGACGGTAGGCGGTATCGACCTGCTGATCCGGCAGGCGGTGCGGGCGTTCACCTTCTTCACCGGCGAGACGCCTGACACAGCGGCGCTGTACGACGCGCTGCACGAGCCGTTGGGTTTGGAATCGCAGTTTACATAAAAAGAACCGTGCCTTGCGGCACGGTTCTTTTTATGTTTTTCGTTTGCAGCCGTCACGCCAGAATATCCGTCAGGTCGTTCAGCCCCATGGACTGGGCGATGACCAGCACATGGTCGCCCTCCTCGATGGTGGTCAGGCCGCCGGGGATGATGGTCACATCCTCCCGGACGATGGCGGCCAGCAGCACACCGCTGCGCAGGTCCAGATCCTTCAGCGGGATGTGCAGCAGGCGGTCGGAGGGCCCGGTAGCCAGGAACTCCAGCGCCTCCACCTGTCCGCCCAGCAGCTTGTACAGCGACTCCACGGTCATGCCCTCGGAATTGGCCAGCGCACGGACGTAGCGGGTGATCTGGTTGGCGATGATGTCCTTGGGGCTGATGATGCTGCCCAGACCGGTGTCCTGCAGCAGCTCCATGTAGTTGGGACGGGTCATCTTGGCCAGCACCTTCCGCACACCGGCACGGCGGGCGGACATGGCCATCAGCAGGTTCTCCTCGTCACGGCCGGTCAGGGACACAAAGGCGTCGGCGCCGAAGATGTTCTCCGCCTGAATGAGATCGTTGTCCGTGCCGTCGCCCTCGATGATCATGGCGTCCGGCAGGTGCTGGGACAGGGTCAGGCACTTCTCATGATCCTGCTCCACGATGCGGACATGGGTGCCGGTGTGCGCCAGCTCCCAGTACAGGTACATACTGATGCGGCTGCCGCCCAGCATCGCCACCGTCTTGACCCGGTGCAGCGTGCGGCCCATGGCCTTGAGCATTTTTTGCAGCTCCGTCTTGGTACCCACCATATACAGCCGGTCGTCGGCCTGCGGCACAAAGGAGCCGTTGGGGATGATGCACTCGTCGCCCCGCTGAACGGCGCAGATCAGCACATTGGCCTTGCGGTCGCCGTGTGACTCTCCCAGACTGCGGCCTACAAGGAAATCCCCCGGCTGCGCCTGCAGGCCGATCATGTCGATGAGGCCGCCGGCAAACGGCTCCACGGAGATGGCGGCGGGGAAGCTGAGGATACGGGCGATCTCCTGCGCCGCCGCCAGATCGGGGTTGATGACCATATCCAGCCCGATCTCCCGCTTGAGGATGTCCGCATCCCGGCGGTACTCTGTGTTGCGGACACGGGCGATGGTGTGGCGGGCGCCCAGACTCTTGGCCATCAGGCAGCAGACCATATTGGTGTCGTCCACGCCGGTGACGGCGATGACCAGATCCGCCGACCGGACACCGGCATCCATCAGTACGCTGATGGATGCGCCGCTGCCGTGGATGCACATAACATCCAGCGTGTTGTCCGCCTTGGTCAGATGGGCGATCTCGTTGTCCACCATGACGATGTCATGCTTTTCCTGCTCCATCTGGCGTGCAATGGCGTACCCCACCTTACCGCAGCCTACGATGATGATCTTCATGCTTCCTCCTCCCCGCCCGACGGGGGCGCGGCGTTTTTCTTTTGCTGGGCCAGAGCTGCCGACAGCTCCGCGCCCAAAATCAGCACCTGCCCGGACATATACAGCCACAGCAGCACCACCACGATGGTGGCGATAGAGCCGTATAGCCGTGCATATTGAGCCACGTTCTCCACATAATAGGAAAATGCCATACTCAGCAGCATCCACGCGGCAAGGGAGCTGCCCACGCCGGGCAGCACCTCCCGCAGGGGACGGCGCTGGCCCAGCGCCAGCTGATACAAAAGCCCCAGCGAGATGGCCATGATGAGCGCCAGGATCACGAAGCGCAGATAGCCCCACACGCTGATGAACGTCTCCGACAGGGGCAGCAGGCGGGATAAGAAGTGCAGGGCGCGGCGGCCCATCACCACCAGCAGCAGCGTCAGACCGATGACAACGATCATCCAGACGGTAAATAGCAGATTCCGCAGCTGTCCCAGCAGGATATTCTCCGGCGAGCTGCGGTGAAACGCCTTACGCAGCGAGTGCATCAGGCAGCCGGTGGAGCGCATGGGAAACCAGATGGAGAAGACCAGGCTGAACCACAGCAGCTGGCGGCTCTGGTTGGCGGCCACATACTCCAGATAGGAGCGCACCACGCCCACCACGTCGGATGGCAGCAGAGGCGCCAGCACCGCCGTGATGCTGTCGATATCCAGTTCCAGAATACCCAGCAGCGTGCTGACGAAGATCAGCAGCGGGAACAGGGCAAACAGCAGATAATATGTCAGCGCCGCGCTGTCCCGCGCCACATCGTGGGCGTAGTAGCGGCGGATCATGTCCTCCGCCAAGCGCCCCCCACGGGTCTTCGGTGTATAGAGTTTCGGTGTTTTCATAAACAGAGTTCCCTCCGAAATTTTATTCTAACACAGTGCGCTATAAATTAAAAGGGGCATTTACGGCGTCCAATTTCCGCTATGCACAGCGCCTGTATAAATTCCAAATTGTATTTTATTATTTTTTTGTGAATTTTCACTTTTCCTATTGGCTTGCGCGGAAATTCGTGTTATACTCACCATGTCGCAATTGGAAATTCTTTACAGAAAAGCGAGGTTCTGATATGGATAATCTTACAAAGCTGGTTCGAGACGAGATCACACGGCAGTATCGGAGCGTGCGGCAGTTCGCTTTCGCGGTGGATATCCCCCTGTCCACCATCAACAGCGCCCTGCACAACGGTGTCGGCGGTTCCTCCTTCGACACGGTGATGCGCATCTGCAAGATCCTGGGTATCAAGGCCATGTCCGACGACGCCGCCCTCTACCTGACGGACGACACCGAGAAGCTGCTGACCCAGTATGCAAAGCTGGATGAATACGGCCGGCATACCATCGCCTCCGTGATACAGGTGGAGTATGACCGCTGCATAGGCATGGAATGATTCCCGCCGGATAGATATTCGTTTTTTATAAAGCATAAGCGCCGTGAGCCGCCGCCCCATTCGGGCGGCGGCTCTTTTGCTGCCACAAGGCAGGTGTTTACATAATGCCGGACTTCTCCTTGCTGGCGGCGATGGCCGCATTCAGCTTGCGGGCCGGATAGTAGACCAGCAGGCCAAAGACGGTGAACAGCACGCACATTCCCAGCAGGGCCAGCGCACAGTGCAGATATGTCTGGCCGTACATTCCGCCGATGGTTTCGCGGATCATGTCCATGCCGTAGTGGAAGGGCATAAAGGGATACAGGCTTCGGAACAGCGCAGGCAGCACGTCGATGGGGTAGGAGCCGCCGGAGCCGGCCACCTGTAACACCATGATAATGACGGAGATAGCAAGACCCACGTTGTCCAGCGAGTAGACCAGCGCATAGTTCATAAAGGCAAAGTTCAAAGAACAGATGCAGCACGCCAGCACAAACAGCGCGGGCTCCGCCGCCTCCATGCCCACAAAGTGCAGACAGCCGAAGGCCGTCACCAGCGCCTGCGCGATAGCCATGAGGAAGAAGATCATGAATCGCCCGAAATACCGCTCCACGGCGCGGCACTGCTGGAATTTCGGCTGGGTCACCGGCACCTTTACCATCACCGCCGTCAGGAGGCTGCCTACAAACAGAGCCAGCATCACATAGTATGGGGACATGGCGGCGCCGTAGTCCTTGATCTCGTAGATGATCTGGGTGTTCATCTGCACCGGGGAGGCCAGATACGCCGCCATGCTGTCGGAATCGCTGGCCATCAGCTCCACAAAGCGCTTGAAGGCATCGCTGTCGGTGATGCGGCGGATGTCCTCCTCCATATCCGCCAGATAGCCGGACACGCTCTCCGCCAGTGTGACGCTGGCTGCCAGCGTGGGCTGGGCGGCGGAGACGGCGTTGGAATAGGAGCGCAGGGTGCCGGACACGCCGCCCAGCGCGCCGGAGGAGGCGGTCAGGATCTCCTGCACGGAGCCGAGGGTGGACTGCGCCCGCTCTCCGGCCCTGTGGATGTAGGCGTTGACCTGCTGATTGGTCTTGACGGCGGCGGTACGCAGCAGCTCGCGCACCTCCCCGATCACCTCCCGCAGCTCGTCCTGCACATGGGACAGGCCGGACTGCTCCACGGCGCTTTTCAGCGTCTCCAGCCGGTCGATGGCGGCCTCCAGCCGATCCACCAGCACAGCGTCATCCGTTCTGCTGCAGACTCTTTGCAGTGCGGCGATCACCTTGTCGATCTGGGAAATGACCTTTTCGTGGGCAATATCCTCGGCAGGGGTCAGATCCACGCCGTTGAGCATATCCTCCAGATCGGAGAGGACGGTATCGGCGGCGTTCAGCACCTGCAGCAGGTCGTCGGAGGTATCGTCCGCCGCCTCGATCCCGGTGTCAATGAGCTGCACGGTGCTGCCAACGGCGGCAGAGGTGCTGTTCATGGTGCTCTGCGCGTCGCTGATGGTGATGGCGGAGGCGGCCAACAGGCTGCTGGCGCCCTCCATCACATTTTGCAGAGAGCGGAACACCTCCGCCATCTGATCCATATCCTGCTGGGCGGAGGACAGCTTCTCCAGCAGGTCATTGGCAACGTCCTGCCCGTCAAGTCCCATGGCCTTGAACACAGAACCGGCGGTGGTCAGGGCATCGGCCACCTTCTCCAGAATGGTGGTGTTGATCTCCTCCTGCACGGCGGTTTTGGCCTTGCCGGTGATCTTGGGGGCAATGGCGTTCTTTTTCTCGTTCTCGTAATACTGGATCTCCGGATGGCGCAGGTCGCCCTCCAGAATGCTGACAAAGTCGCCGGTAAACTCCGGCGGCAGGACCAGCGCGGCATAGTAGTCGCCGGCGTTCACGCCGTCCAGCGCCGTCTGGGCATCGTCCACAAAGACCCAGCCCATCTGGTCGTTGGTCTCCAGCCCCTGCAGCACCAGCTCGCCGATGTTCAGGTGGAGCCCCAGCACCTCGTAGCCGTCGTCCTCGCTGGCTACCGCCACCTTGATACGGCCGGTGGAGGCAGGGCCGTAGGGGTCCCAGTTGGACAGAATGTTGAACCACGCATAGAGGCAGGGCACCAGACACAGGCCCAGCATGACCACCACCGCCACCACGCTGGCAGTCAGGCGCTTCCAATCGGCGCAGAAAATACGCCAGATATTTCTCATCTGTCCACCTCCTCCTGCTGCGCCGCGGCGCGGCGCAGATCGTCAGACAGTCCCTGCAGCGCACGGGTCAGCAGCTCCAGATCGCCCGCCAGCTTCTGCGGGTCGCGCAGCAGCCCCTCCAGCAGCTGTGCGCTGTCGGCAGCGCCGCCCTGCGGCATTTTCTGCACGTTCTGCGCTTCCTGCACGTTCTGCGCTTTCTGCGTATCCTGACGATTCTGCGTTTCCTGCGGCTTCTGCTGCTGCGGCGTCTGTCCGTGTACCTCCTGCAAAATATCCTCCACGGAGTAGCTCTCCTCCGCCATCGGTTCCTGCGCATCCTCGGCGGAGACAGGCTCGGACTCGATCACGATATTCGCTGTGGTCTCCTCCCGGCGGCCGTGGTACCGGCGGTCAGGCAGACGCGGCATACGGGGCAGCTCCGGCAGCTCCAGCAGCGCCCCCATGCTCTCCAGTTCCATCTGGGTGATCTGCTCCAGCTTTTTTTGCAGCTCGTAGTCCGCGTACTCCACGGCGATCAGATACGCCGCCACGGCGAACATGGAGAAGATCCACAGCATCAGGGTGAACACCTTGTTGCCCTGCGCCAGAAACATCAGCAGCATCAGCCCCACCGTCACCACCAGCAGCATCCGCATACCGTTGCGGATGCGCCGCCGGTTGTTCTTGTGCAGCGTTCTCACCTCATCCAGCAGGCGATCGTACAGCTCCTGATATTCTCTTTCCGTTGTCATGGTACATCCGCCTCCTTTCACAGCAGCTCCGTCTCCTCCAGTTTCTCCTCCATAAAGTGGTTCAGTCCCATGAGCGGACGACGCACCAGCAGTCCGATGAGCAGTGCGGCAGCGGCGAACAGCAGCAGGAATGCAAGCTGCGTTATGTAGTAGTCGCCGTACAGCCCGCAGATACACTCGCGCATGGCGTCAATGGCATAGGGGAACGGGAAGAAGCGGTAGATTTTCTGATAGATCTCCGGCAGCAGCTCGATGGGGAATGTGCCGGAGGAACCTGCGATCTGCATGACCATGATGACCACCACCACGGCCTTGCCCATGTTGCCGAAGGCGATGGCAAGGGAGTAGATCAGCAGGCTGAAGGTAAAGGCCGTCAGGGAGGCTGTCAGGTACAGCAGCCCCGGGTTCAGACATTGTATCTTCAGCAGGTACAGGTCGCCGGTGACGATCACCGCCGCCTGTATCTGGCTGATGAGGAAGAAGAACAGGTACCGGCCGAAGTACAGCTCTGTCGGCTTGGGGTCGATGAGCCCGTCGGTGCGGGCATGGATCTTCACGATGGACGACAGGATGACGCCGCCCACCCAGATGGCCAGCGTGGTGTAGAATGGCGCCATGGCGGAGCCGTAGTTCTCAATGGGATAGACCTTGTTCACCGTGGTCTGCACCATCTCCGGGAAATACTGGCTGTACGCGGCGGGGTCGCCGCCCAATATGGTCAGCAGCATATCAGTGTACTCGCTGGTGGTGGCGCCCTCCAGCCTGTCGATGGTCTCGGACAGCGATGTGACCATCCGCTCCGCCGCCGGACGCAGCAGCTCCATGGTAGTGCTCAGCGCCTGCGTGGTGTTGGCCATCGCCCCCCGCAGAGCCTTGACGTCGTTGGACAGTGCCTTCACACCCTCCATGGCGTCGGACACATCCGACACCACCGTATCCAGCTGATCCCGCAGCTCATGCTCCGTGACGGGGATCTGGTCGGTCATCTCACGGATGGCCGCCACCAACGCGGCGCAGTCTTTTTGCAGGCCGCTGATATCACTGGCGGCGGCCAGCTCGTTCAGCATCTTCTGGAGGGCAGAGCAGCGGTCAGCCAGCCCGCGGAGATGCCGGACCTGCGCGGTGACCAGGTGGGTGCCGGAAATGGCGGTGGACTCCAGCCGGTCGGCCAGCGCATTGAGCCGTGCGCTGAGCTTGCCCATCTCGGCGGCGGCGTCCTCCAGCTCCTTCCGGATCTCCGGCAGGAGCTCCGGAAGCTGGGCATCATTCTGCTTCTGCTCCAGACGATCCAGCGCGCGCTCCACCTTTTCCAGCGCCGTGTACAGCGCGTGCTGTACGGCGGCGGCGGTGTCCGCCGCCGCCTCGCCGTCCGGCAGGTTCTGGTTGATATGGGCAATGGCGGCGGACAGCGCCTCGGCATCGGCGGCGGAGATACCGCCGGAGCCGCCGGCGGCGCGGAAGGCGTCCATCATATAGCTGCACCCGGACAGTACATCCTGTGTCTGGTACAGAAGGCCCTTCACCGCGGTCTCCGGATCGGTCTCCGTCAGATCGGCGGCCAGCAGATTGCTCTGCTCCATGATGCCGCTGATGACCACCTCCAGATAGTTCTCGCTGATGGAGCGCTTCAGCGTCTCCACCGCCGTGTCGGTGATCTTGGTGGCCACGGCGTTTTTCTTGGCGTTTTCATAGTAGGTGATGGCGGGCTGGCCGGTCCAGTCCGTGAACATCCGGTACATCTTGTGGGAAAAGTCCTCGTCGATGACCACGGCGGCATAGTAGTCGCCGGCATACACGCCGTCCACCGCCTCCTGCTCCGTGTCCACGATGACCCAGTTGATGGACGTGGAGGTCTTCAGATCCTCCTGCACGTCCCGGCCCTTATTGACATACTCGCCGTTGTCGGTGTAGCCCCGGTCCAGCGACGCCACGGCGATGGAGATGCCGCCGGTGTTGCCGTAGGGGTCCCAGTTGGAGTAGATGTTCAGCCATGCGTACAGGCTGGGCAGCAGGGCAATGGCCACTACCACCACGCTGGCAAAAAAGCACTTGCTCAGCGTGCGGATGTCCGTTTTGAATATCTTCCAGATATTTCGCATATGTCCTCCGTCAGCGGCGCAGGAGCTTTCCGCGCCGCACATCACATAGTTCCGATCCTAAAACGTCCGCAAAAAGGGACATTTTCCATTATACAGAATGTGACACAGAAAAAACCAAACACTTTTCCGTTTTTGCCCGAATTTTGTACAGTAGGGGCGGATGGACGAGGCAAAACATCCCGCCGCGGGCGTAGCCGCGGCGGGATGTTCGTATAGATGTTATTCCAGCACCATCAGAAGCTCCTTGGCCTTGACGGGCTGCCCCTCCTTGACGCGGACGGTCTTCACCGTACCGGCGGCCCGGGCGGTGATGGCGGTCTCCATCTTCATGGCCTCGATGATGATCAGCACCTGATCCTTTTCCACATGGTCACCCTGCTTCACGCACAGCTTGGACACCATGCCGGGGATGGAGGTGCCCACCTGCAGGGGATCGGACTCGTCGGCCAGCGTGGCCTGACGGGTCTGCTCGGAGGCGTGGGGATCGCGGACGGTGACCTCGCGGCGCATGCCGTTCAGCTCGAACTGGACGTTGATGGTACCGTCGTTGTTGCGGTCGCCCAGACCCAGATACTTGATGACCAGTGTCTTGCCGTCCTCGATGTTGATCTTGTTCGTCTCGCCCAGCGCCATGCCGTTGAAGAACACATGGCTGCCCATGCGGGTGATGTAGCCGTACTCCTTGCGGTGGCGGCAGAAATCCTCATAGACCTTGGGATACATGGCGTAGGAGATGAGGTCCTTCTTCTCCGGGTCGTCGCGGAACTGCTCCACCTCGCAGCGCAGCTTGTCGAAGTCCACGGGGGGCAGCAGCTTGCCGGGACGGCAGGTAATGGGCTCCTCGCCCTTGAGCACCACCTTTTGCAGCTCCTTCGGGAAGCCCCACGCGGGCTGGCCCATCATGCCCTTGAAGTAGGACACCACGGAATCGGGGAACGCCAGCGCCTCGCCGCGGCGGACGATATTCTCCGGCGTCAGGTCGTTCTGCACCATGAAGATGGCCAGATCGCCCACCACCTTGGACGAGGGCGTGACCTTCACCGGGTCGCCCAGCATATCGTTGACGGTCTTGTACATCTCCTTGACCTCCTCGAACCGGTCGCCGAGGCCCAGAGACTCCACCTGCGGGCGGAGGTTGGTGTACTGACCGCCGGGGATCTCATAGCGGTAGATGTCGGTGGTGGAGGACTTCAGGCCGTGGTCGAAGCTCTCGTACCGCAGGCGCACGTCCGCCCAGTAGTTGCTCAGCTCCTGCACACGGCGCAGGTCAAGACTGGTGTCGCGCTCCGTGCCGTGGAGAGCGGCTACCACCGCGTCCAGAGACGGCTGGCTGGTGAGTCCCGCCATCGGCGCGCAGGCCACGTCCACCACGTCCACACCGGCCTCGGCAGCCAGCAGCAGCGCCGCCACCTGATTGCCGGTGGTATCGTGGGTGTGCAGGTGGATGGGCAGCCCCACCTCCTGCTTCAGGGTGGTCACCAGCTTCTTGGCGGCGTAGGGCTTCAGCAGGCCGGACATATCCTTGATGGCCAGCATATGAGCGCCCCGCTTTTCCAGTTCCTTGGCGAGGTTGACATAATATTTCAGAGTGTACTTGTCCTTCGTCTCGTCCAGAATATCGCCGGTGTAGCACATGGTTGCCTCCAGCAGCTTGTTCTGGCGGAGCACCTCCTCCATGGCTACCTCCATGCCCGGCACCCAGTTCAGGGAGTCGAAGACGCGGAACACGTCGATGCCGCGCTGGGCGGCCTCCTCCACGAAGGCCCGCACCAGATTGTCGGGATAGTTGGCGTAGCCCACCAGATTGGAGCCGCGCAGCAGCATCTGGAACGGGATGTTGGGGATCTTCTCCCGCAGCAGGCGCAGGCGCTCCCACGGGGACTCGTGGAGGAAGCGGTAGGCCACGTCGAAGGTGGCGCCGCCCCACATCTCCAGCGAGAAGCAGTCCCGCAGGATATCCGCCATGCCGTCGGCGCCCTTGACCATGTCGCGGGTACGCATACGGGTGGACAGCAGGCTCTGGTGGGCGTCCCGCATGGTGGTGTCGGTGAGCAGCAGCTTCTTCTGCCCCAGCACCCAGTTTTTCACCGCCTCGGGGCCCTCCGCATCCAAAAGTTGCTTGAGGCCGGGCCCCAGCGGCTCCTTGGCCTCCGGGAAGCGGGGGATGTCGTACTGGTGGCGCTCGGCATCGGGGTTGGCCACCTGGATTTCGGAGATATACCGTAGGACGCGGGTGGCGCGGTCACGGGAATCCATGATCTCGAACAGCTCCGGCGTCTCGTCGATGAACTTGGTGTGGCACTGGCCGTTGACGAACACGGGGTGTGCCAGAATATTGGTGACGAAGGGGATATTGGTCTTAACGCCACGGACGCGCACTTCATTGATGGCGCGGGCGGACTTGCGGCAGGCGGCGGCGAAGGTGCGGTCCCAGCTGGTGACCTTCACCAGCAGTGAGTCGTAGTACGGAGAGATGACGGTGCCCACGCCCACGTTGCCGCCGTCCAGACGGACGCCGAAGCCGCCGGGGGAGTGGTAGGCGGTGATCTTGCCGTTATCGGGGGCGAAGTTGTTGGAGGGATCCTCGGTGGTGACGCGGCACTGGATGGCGTAGCCGTCGAAGTGGACATCCTCCTGCTTCGTCAGGCCGATCTCCGGGCAGCTGAGGGGATAGCCCGCCGCCACCAGCAGCTGGGCGCGGACGATATCCACGCCGGTGATCATCTCGGTGACGGTGTGCTCCACCTGGATACGGGGGTTCATCTCGATGAAATAGTGGTGGCCGGACTTGTCCACCAGGAACTCCACCGTACCGGCGCTGACATAGCGGACGGACTTGGCGATCTTCACCGCGTCACGGCGCAGCGCCTCCACCGTCTCCTTGGGCACCGACCACGCAGGGGCGAACTCCACCACCTTCTGGTACCGGCGCTGGAGGGAGCAGTCACGCTCGCCCAGATGGTAGACGTTGCCGTACTGATCGGCCAGGATCTGCACCTCGATGTGCTTGGGCTCCACCAGATACTTCTCGATGAAGATATCGCCGCAGCCGAAGGACTTCTCCGCCTCGCTGTGGACCAGCTCATAGGCGGTCTTGACCTCCTCGGGCTTGTCGCAGCGGCGCATGCCGCGGCCGCCGCCGCCGGCAGCGGCCTTCAGGATGATGGGGAAGCCGAAGCTGACGGCCTTTTCCAGCGCGTCATCGGCGTCCTTCAAAGGCTCGGTGCAGCCGGGGATGATGGGCACGCCGCATTTGACGGCGATCTCCTTGGCGCTGAGCTTGTCGCCCATCTTGGCCAGCACGTCGGAGGACGGGCCCACAAACAGGATGCCGTTATCCTCGCAGGCGCGGGCAAAGTCGGCATTCTCGGACAGGAAGCCATAACCGGGATGGATGGCGGTGACGCCCCGGCGCTTGGCCAGGCCGATGATGCCGGGGATGTCCAGATACGCGCCCAGCGGGGACTTCTTTTCGCCCACTAGGTACGCCTCGTCCGCCTTGGTGCGGAACAGGGAATAGGTATCTTCGTTGGAATAGATGGCTACGGTATGGAGGCCCAGATCGTAGCAGGCCCGGAAAATGCGCACCGCGATCTCGCCGCGGTTGGCAACCAGCACCTTTTTCAGTTGTGTGATCTGCTGCATGCGATTCTCCCTTCTGCCGCCCTGCGCGGCTTATAAAAATTTAGAAATAATTATACACCCATTTTTCCGCCGCGCCAGAGGGAAAAATAACCAAAATATTCTTAAGCAACACTTGTAAAACATGTCACTTTCATAAGCGGTGCTTTTGTGAAATCTTTGGCAACAGCAAAAGCGGAGGCACGCTGTGCCTCCGCTTTTGCGTCAGAAAGGAAAACCAGGGATCACGAAGCTTTGATTACCGCTCCTTGCGGTTCTTCTTGGCGACCCATGCGCCGCCGGTCAGGGACAGCAGGCTCAGGCCCACATACACCGCGATACCGGCGTCATAGGTACGGCCGGATTCCACGGGCTTCTTGTCCGGCGTGGCAGGCGCGGGTCTCTTGCCGCCGCTGGTGGGCAGCTTGGCAATAGGCTCGGTCTTGGTCGCCTGGCACACAGTGCAGGTAAAGGTCTTGACGCTCTCCTTGGCCGTGGTGGGCTGGGTGGTGACCTTACCCTCATCCCACTTGTGGCCCGGGGCCTTAATGGTCTTGGTCTCGCGGCTCACTTCCCCGCCGCAATCGGAGCAGTAGACGACCTCGTCATAGGAACCGTCCTTGGTGCAGGTAGCGGAATTTTCATTCTCCTTAACGGAAGGCTCCAGATTCGTATGCTGGCAATAGGTCACATCCAGCGTGACCACGCCGCTTACCAGACGCTTACCGGCCGCGGTGCCGTACTCGTTCTCGCCTACGCCGTAGCAGAAGCGGATGCTGCCGCTGTCATAGGCAGAGGCGGCAAGCTGCTCCAGTGTCTTGGCGCCGGAATCCCACGTTAGGGCCAGGGCAGCGGGCACCTCTTCCTTATTCTCCGCGTCGGTGAAGTAATACTTCAGGGCATTCATGTTCTCATAGGTCAGCTCAGCAGCAAAACCGGTCTTATCCGCTGCCGCAATGCTGTCGCCCTTGTCGAAGTCGATACCGGCGTCGGTCAGCAGATCCACAATGGTCACATACTGGGTAGTCACGACCATCTGCTCATTGCCGCCCTTCCAGTACTGATAACCGAACTTGCCCTCCTGCTTCAGCGCATAGAGATCATTCTTGCGATAAATCTTTTCCACGGCCTTGCCGTCCTTGTCCAGACCCTTCACCGTCAGCACCACGGGATTGGTGGCGGGGATGGTCTCCTGCTTCTCCAGAATGGCACCGCAAGTCTCGCAGTGCTTGCCCTCGGTCAGGCCGGGCTTATCCTCGGTAGGCTCCACGGCGGGATCGGTCACAGGAACATGCGCCTGCTCGAAGGACAGCGTGGTGACCTTGCTGACCAGTCTGAAGCCTCTGAGACCCACGGTCTCGCGCTTGTCATACTGCTCCTGGCTCACGCCGTACTCCACTGCCGCAAAATTATAGGAGCCGCTCGTATAGCCGGACTGCCACTGATACAGCGCGCTCTTGCCGATGCCGATGACGGTGAAGGTCCAGTCCTCACCGGCCACCTTGGTGGTGACGGTCTCGGGGATGGTCAGAGTGCCGCCGCTGCTATAGCTCACATACTTCAGCTCAACAGTGCCTTTCTTTTCGGCGCTGTCGAGGTTGATGACATGGAACGCAAGATACTCGCTCGTATCGTTCGCGTCGGGATAAACCTTGAAATCGGAGATGTAGGCCACGGTGCCGCCGGGGCCCTTCAGGGTGATGTCACCGGCCAGGTCGATACCGGCGCTCAGCATGGCATCCCACGCCTCGCTGTAGGTCTCCACGCCGGGCACGTTCAGCACCAGGCTCTGGTAGCCCTTGAAGGGATAGCCGCCGTACATACCGCTGTCATTCTCCATCTCGGGAGCGGTCTCGCTCTGGAAGGTAACATTCCGCAGTGCGGTGCAGCCCTCGAAGGCCAGCTTGCCCACCTTGGTAACAGTGGCGGGGATGGTCAGCGCCGCCAGCGCGGTGTCCTTGGCAAACATGCTGGCGGTGATCTCCGTCATGCCGGAGGGCAGGGTGACGCTGGTCAGCTTGGGGTTGCTGCCCAGAGCGGCAGTACCGAAGGTGAAGTTCTCTGCCTCAAAGACGATCTCCTCCAGATTCCATGCGCGGGTCATATAGCGGCCCACATAGTTGAAGCCTCTGGCCTCCACGTTGGTAATGGAGGCGGGCACGGTGATCTTGGTGATCTTGGACAGCGCCTCGGCATCGGTGTTGCTGTTGTTGCCGCCGCCGTTGAAGGCGTCCGCCGCCACAGTGGTGACGGTATAGGTCACGCCATCCTTGGTATAGGTGCTGGACAGAGTGATCTCGCCGCCCAGGCCGGTCTTATTGTAGCCGATGATGGCCGCGGTCTTGGCGTTTTCGTCAAGCACCTTGTAGTTGAACATCCCGGCCTCGCTGCCGTTTACCTTAGCACCGCAGGCGCAAAAGCCGCCGGTATAGGTATGCGCTTCGCTGGCAATGACCTCGGTGCAGCCCGCATCCTGGCACACGGCGCGGTGGGTGCCGTCACCGTTGTCGGTGTACACCCAGTTGTGGCTGGGAGCCGCAGGATAGGCGGGGTCGGCCAGGCTGTTGCTGATCGTACCGGAAACCGTGAAATAGTCGCCTAAGGCGTCCTCGTAGTCGCTCAGATATTTGCCCTTGCAGTAAACGGTAACATCCGAGTTCATATCCCAGGTGGCGTTATCCAGATTGGTCGGAAATGCGCCGTAGAAATACAGTGCTTCCAACGGAGAATAGTCGAAAGCGTAATCGGCCACATACGTCACCGTGCTGGGAATCACGATGCTGGTCACGTCCATCTTTGACATAAACGCGGCCTGGCCGATCTTGGTAACAGCCACGCCACCGATGGCGGCGGGAATGACCACGTTGGTATCACTGCCGACATAATCCGTGATCTCGCCGTCGCTGAACGCGAAGGCGTCTGCCGCCGTAGGCTCCGGCGTCTCAGTCGTAGGACTGAATCCAACCGCCGATGCCACCACCACTGTCTGCGCCATCATCACCAGGCACAGCAGCAGCGCCGTCAGCCGCCGCAGAGAATTTTTAACTCTCATCGTGTTGTTTCCTTTCTGTTTCACTTTTTGCTCGTTATTCCCCGCCGGGAACAACGATGTATAAAAGTGACAGGGCATAAGCTGCCCTGTCCACATTTTACCGTTTTTTGCCTTCCGCCGTCAACGCGGCGCATTCCATAATACAGAATTTTTGTTCCGCATTGCAGAATTTTACGTTTCTGACGCGGCCAGCAGATATTCGTACAGCCACTGGACATCCCCGGCCGTCACACCGCCGTCCCGGTTCGCGTCCGCAAGGAGCCGCGCATAGTCATCCGTCAGCGGATCGAGCCCGTTCAGGTCCTCATACAGCCGCTGGAGATCGTACACATCCAGCACGCCGTCCATGTTCACATCCCCGGCCCGGCACAGCATGACCGTATCCAGCAGACCGGTAAAGTCCTGGAGAATGACGATCTGATGGGACACGCAGCCCTCCGCCTCAAACAGCAGGCTATAGCTGCCGTTGGCCCGCAGGGAGAGCTGGAAATCGTCGACAATGCCGGTCAGCGTCTGCACCGTCTGGCCGCTCTCCTTCAGCGTGACCGTCACGCTCCGTCCTCCCGCGTCCACCCGGCCCCGGATGGCATAGGCGGCGGGGATCGTGCTCAGCTCCGGATAGCCCTGCTCGCCCCGGGTGAAGCACCCGTTCACGTTGAGGGCCGTCCACACCGCGCCGCTCTCCAGCTGCGCCGCCGTACAGGCGGTGATGGCAGCGTTGGTCGCGCTGCCGCTGGCGGCGGTGCAGGCGCTGTCCAGGTACCACAGGTTTGTGCCGCTGCTCTTGGAGTTCGTGCCGTCATAGCCGAATACGCCGCCCGCCGTGCCATAGGTACCGCCCACGGACACCGCGCCGCCGGTGAAGCAGTTGGACAGTGTATAGACCGCCGCGCTGCCCACCAGGCCGCCCACATAGGACTTGGCGTATGTCCCATGGCCGCCGGTGACCGCCGCCGAGCAGGAGCAGACGCCGGACGTCCGCGCCGCTGCATAAGGTCGGAGGACGGTGGTGTAGGGGAAGGGTGTA
>ENA-UEQL01001283-UEQL01001283.1-human-gut-metagenome-genome-assembly--contig:-NODE-1283-length-17689-cov-4.845901_pt1 | contig 17689 bp, 16 predicted proteins | sample MGYA00242905_ERZ507926 | MGnify/ENA primary metagenome ERZ507926 (study PRJEB26167, sample SAMN06115531) | human gut metagenome | host: Homo sapiens | place: China:Henan | collected 2015-09-09...
CATGCCTGCATCATCTGGTGCCGCTGGGGAAGATATTGGGCATGGTTGTAGGCGAACCGGGAAGTATTCTTTTCCTTGTGGGCCAGCTGACGCTCAATCCAGTCAGGCTCAAAGCCCTGTTCATTGAGCAGGGTTGAGGCCATAGCCCGGAAGCCATGAATACACATCTCTTCCTTGCCGTATCCCATAGCGCGTAACGCCTGTAAGGGCGTGGAGTAGTGGATAGGCTTCCTCACACTGTTCCTTGAGGGGAAAAGGTATGTTCCGCCTCCGGTGACGGCGTGAAGCTCCTTGAGAATGGCAACGGCTTGTGATGACAGCGGAACAATGTGCGGCTTTCGCATTTTCATGCGTTCGGCCGGTATGTGCCATTCCCGCGTTTCCAGATTGAACTCGCTCCATTCGGAACGGACAAGTTCGGCGGAACGGACAAAGAACAGGGGAAAAAGGCGCAGCGCGCATTTGACCTGAAAATGTCCGTGATAGTTGTCCAGCCTGTTCAGAAGCACGCCGATTTTTTCGGCGGAAACGATGGTGGCCCTGTGCCTGCCCCGATGCGGACGTATGGCTCCGCGAAGATCGGCGGCAATGTTGCGCGGCACTCTGCCTGTGGCAACCGCATAGCGGAAAACCATGCCGCAATACTGGATGATTCTGTGGGCGATAAGTTCCTTTCCCTTTCTTTCAAGCGGCTTGAGTATCAGCAGCAGGTCTTGCGCCGTGACCTCGGAAATGGGCTTCCGTTTCAAGGCGGGGAAAAGATAGTGTTTGAACGTGTGCAGTTTTCTCCCTCTGTCTTTTTCGGAATTGTGGACTGTCTGCGTATCGTGCCATTCACGGACAACATGCTCGAAGGTATTGGCTTCCGCGAGGAGGGCGGCGTTTTTCATCTCCTTCTTGCGTTTGCCCGGATCAATGCCGTCGGCAAGCAGCTTTTTCGCCTCATTTCGCTTTGTCCGGGCATCCTTCAGGGAGACAATCGGATATTCCCCGAAGCTGAGCAGCTTTTCCTTATCGTTGAAACGGTACGCCATACGCCAGAGTTTTGAGCCGGTTTTGGCGACATAGAGGTACAGGCCGCCGCCGTCCGCGTACTTTTTCGCTTTTTCAGCGGGCTTCAGATTCCTGATTTGCGTGTCGGTCAGCATGACGTACCTCCCTGACTGGATGTATCCTGCAACGCCTTGTCCCGCAGAAGAAAAAGATATCTGGCCCATTCCCGCATCATGGTTTTTCTTTCCGACAGATGCCGCCACGGGTCAAAACGTGTGCGCCCGGAGTGTGCCAGCTGCACGTCGATGATGTTCTGTTCGTACCCAAGGTCGAACAGTAATTTGGCGACAAGAGAGCGGATTCCGTCAAAGGACAGTTTTACGCCGTCATATCCGCGTCTGCGCAGGGAAACGGTGATGGTGGATATGTCGATGGGGCGTTCAGGAGAACGGACGCCGGGGAACAGCAGGGTTCCATGACCGGAGTATTCCTTCAGTTCCCTGAGTATTTTGACTGCCTGTGGCGCGAGAGGCACAACATGCTCATGTTTCGTCGCCATGCGTTTCGCGGGGATAACCCAGAGCCTGCGGGAGAAATCAAATTCATTCCATGCCGCACAGCGCAATTCACCGGAACGGACGAACAGCAGGGGAACCAGCCGCAGGGCGCACCGCACAGGGAAATAGCCGTCATGCCGCTCAAGGTTCAGCATAATCTGACCGAGTTTCCCGGCGTCGAGCGCGGCGGCTCTGTGCCCTGTCTGTCTGGAACGCAGCGAAGCGGGCAGGTCTTCCGTGGAGTTCCGCGCGGTCTTGCCGGTGGCGACGGCATAGCGGCATATCTGGCCGCAGACATCCGTCAGCCTGCGTCCTCCGCGCAATTTCCCGGATTGCCGCAACGGTTCGATGGCGCTCATAATGTCCTCGGCGGTAACGTCTGTCATGGCCTTGCCGCCGAAGACGGGAAAGAAATATTCCGTCATCCCCCGCATCATGAAGGAGCGATAGCGGTTTTTACAGTGAAGGGTTTCCCGCTCGTACCATTCCATAGCCACGGATTGGAACGTAGCGTTGGAGGCGGATGTCCGTGCGGCCTTCCTGTGTTCCGCCGGGTCGATGCCGTCCTTGAGCAGGGCCTTGGCTTCATCCCGGCGTTGCCGTGCGGCGCGGAGTGATACCTGAGGATATTCACCGAAGGAAAGGAGCTTGGCCTTTCGCTCAAAACGGTACGCCAGCCGCCAGAGTTTTTTGCCGCTGGTCGGAATGAACAGGAACAGCCCACCGCCGTCCGCATACTTTTTCGGTTTGTCGGCGGCTTTCAAGCCTTGAATAATGTGGTCATCCAGCATGATTTTCTCCGTATTCGGGATACCCGTAAATCCCCATGAATCCAGTGGTATCAGATACCCACAAATAAAAATATTTGTAGTATTATCAATTGACTATATGAGAATATTTCAGAATGCCAATTTGTATGGATACCCTGAATAATACCCGGAAAACAGCGGGATGCAAGGCGCTATTTCTGGACTTCTCTGGATGACTGTTTTAATATAACATATTGAAATATAAAATATTATAACTCTAAACAAGTCTATTTGGACGTAAAATGAGAGTTTGTAATTTACCCCGGTAGCATCAAGTTCCCAGCCGTTGGTAATCTGGCCGAACGTGGATGCCCAGGCATCAAAATGCTCGATGCCCTTGGCCTGCAATTCCTCATACTGCATGTAGCGCTGGAGCGTGTAGACTTCGGCTATCGTGTTCGATATTGGCGTACCGGTCAGGAAATAGACGCCGCGCCCTTCATTCTTGCGTTGTAGATAGCGGCACTTGATGAACAGATCGAGGGCCTTGGCAGAACCGGTGATATTACCCAGACCGGAAACATTCATGGTCGTCTGATAGGCAAGATTCTTGAATTCGTGACTTTCATCCACAAAGAGCGCGTCAACGCCCAGATCGGCAAAATCAACGGACGTATCTTTCCTGCCCGTCCCGGCCAGAAGAAGCTTATAGCGAGCCTCCATCTTTTCCCGCTGTTTCTCAAGCTGCTTGATCGTCGCCCGTCCACCTTCGGCTTCTTTGACGGCCCCGATGGCGTCCACGACAGCGTCAATCTGCTCCTTCAGAATTGCCTGCTGAATGTCACGGGGCATGTCAATCTTGCGGAAGGAACTGTGCGCGACCACAACGGCATCCCAGCCTCCCGTTGCAATACGGGAAAACAGGCGCTCCCGGTTCTGTTTGGTGAAGTCCGTCTTGTCTGCCACAAGGATATGCGCATCGGGATAGAGCTTGTAGAACTCATCCCGCCACTGATGCAGCAGATGGTTGGGGACGACGACCATCGGCTTGGAGACAAAGCCCATGCGCTTGGATTCCATGATGGTGGCAATGCAGGCCATTGTCTTGCCCGCGCCGACAACATGATCATAAAGGGCGGTTCCTTCCTGAATGGCTCTCCAGACAACGTCTTTCTGATGCGGGCGGAGCTTCACTTCTGCGGAGGCTCCGACCAGCTCAAGGTGGGAGCCGTCATAGCGGGGCGGCACATGCGTATTGAAGCGGCCATTATACAATCTGGCCAGACGCACCCGCCGGTCGTCATCCGTCCATATCCAGTCCACAAAGGCCTGCCGGATTTCATCGGCCTTTTGCATGGCAGCCGCCGTCAGCTCCTGATCCAGCTCCATAATCGGCCTGCCCTGTTCATCCCTCTGGCCGGTATCCTTCTCCACCTTGATGGGCCTGTTCATGAGCAGGGCTTCGATAATCCTGCTTGCCGGATATTCGGGAATGCCCCAGACGCTGGTATTCAGGGCGCCGTCGGTAATGCCCACATGCGCATTCCACCTGCCGAGCGTCGGCAGATATTCCACGCGCTGAAAGCCGTGCCCGCCATGCAGATGTTCAATGAATGCGGATACCACGTCAGGCGGCAGCCAGGTTGAACCAAGTTTTACCCCTATATCCACGGCTTCGATGTCGGGGGGCTGCGCAGCTGTCAGGGCTTCCACATTGCTCAGAAAACGGCTGTCCGTTCTGGCGGCTTCCTGTGCCAGCCGCAACTTTTCCCGGACATTGCCGGTCAGATACTTGTCGCGTATCTCCCAGAGTTCCGTCCCCGGATTAAGAAAAATCAGCCCCTGCCCCTGCAACTCCTGCCGCACAGTGTCGGCAGGCTTCCCAAGGAGCTGCTCCATACGGGCAAAGTCCACCTTGCCGCTTTCCCTCAAGGCAATAAGCAGCGCATCCTTGGGACTGTCGGCAGTCTGCGCTGTTTCCGCCGGTTTAAGAACGCGCTGCCGGAAGATGGCCGCCTTTCGTGCGGAAGCCGGTCTGGCGGCCCTGCCGGTTTTGCGGGCCATATCCGGGGAAATGCCCTTGTCATACTCCATTTCCAGAGATTCCAGCAGGGCATGTTCCGGGTCTTCCCGCATAAGACTTCTGTTTGTCTGGGAATTGAGATGGCCGTATTTTCTGACAAAGGTGTCATACTGCGTATTGAGCCTCTGTCGCAGCGAGGCCATGCGCCCTTCATCGCCGCTCCCCTTTTCCTCATTGAGCAGCTCGCGCACGCTGTCCCTGATTTGAATCATGGAAATCAGACGTTGCCGGGCAGCCTCGCTCTTTGTGGAAACAGGTTCATAGCCGCCGTCGCCAAAGTTGCCGGAGGTCTTGAAAACGATTTTTCTGCTTCGGGGTTCGAGGCAGAATGCCCCCATTTTCAACGCCTGAAAGTAGGCGGAGTCAATAAACTCCTGGTTCAGCGTCTGTGAGGCGGGCGCTTTTTCCTGCTGTTGCTCTCGCGGCCTAAACTGTGCCGCAGGCAGGATCGCAAGGCGAGCCCCAATCTCCTGTCCCAAATCCGTAGCGGGACTGTCTTCGACGCAGTTCAGCGCATCGGCAAACATTCCCCCGGAGTAGACCATTCTCCCGATGATCTGCTCCGGGTGTGCGGCAAAGAAGCTGTTGATGACAGCAGGCCGCCTGATACCTTGCTTGAGGTCGTCAACCTCAATTCCTGACGTGGTAATCCAGTCCCGACTACGCTTGTTTTCGCCGTTGTGCTTCTGGAAAAAGACAATATCCGTCGTAACGTCCGTCAGGGCATTCTGACGGAATGCCGTCTCCGGCAGGCGCACAGCCCCCAGAAAATCAGCCTGATCGGCAATATACTCACGAGCGGAGGAGTCCGCCGTATCCATGAAATAGCGGCTGACGACAAATGCCGCTATGCCGCCCTCACGGAGCAGCCGCATGGATTTGGCAAGGAAGTAATTATGAATGGAAAACTTTTTCAGTTCCGGGAAGTCCGGATCATACAGGGACTGTTGACCAAAGGGCGGATTCCCTATGATGAGATCAAAGCCTGCGGCCCGTATGCTGGTATTCTGAAAGGCATTATTGAGATGGTGCGCTTGCGGGTACAAATATTTTGCGATAGCCGCCGTCGTGGGATCAAGCTCCACGGCCAGAAAACGCGCATTGAACTCTTCCGGGCAAAGGCCGATAAAATTACCGATACCCGCCGACGGCTCAAGGACATTCAGCTTTTTCCCGGAACCGACGCCCAGCCGGGAAAGTCCCTGATACATGGCCCGGATGACGGCTTCCGAAGTGTAATGCGCATCCTGGGTGGAACGGCGGGCGGCAGCATAATCACCCGGAGAAAGAATCCCTTGCAGTTCCCGATATTCTGCCGCCCACTGCTCATTCTTCGCATCAAAGACCTGCGGCAGGCCACCCCAGCCGACAAAGCGCACCAGCGTCTTCTTCTCTTCCGGTGTGGCCAGTTTTACGCCGCCAGCCTGTAGCTGTTGCAACAGGCGAATGGCGGCCACATTGTCCGCGTATTTGCTTTTTGCGCCGCCAACGCCAAGCCGGTCTTCCGGCGTTATGCGGTAGTTGACAGGTTCAGTTCCACCTCGCAACTCTCCAGAATTTCCCAATCTGACATCCCCCGCAGACTCGCCTGCCGGGCTGTCTCGCTGCACAGCACTCTGTGCTCCCTGTTCCTCTGCTGATCCAGACGCACTATCAAAGCCAGCTCTCCTTTCGCTTCCAGCTCCTTCAGCTCGTCCGGGCAGTTCAGCGCCCAGCGATCCAGAATCAAATAGGCTGAATTGGTGAATCCCCACATCTTGATTTCGCTGATTGTTTCCGGCTTGAGTACGGTTCTTGCGATGTCCAGCGGGTTTGTCGGCTTGTCCAGCATGTTGTCGCTCCAAAGAAGGGGAATGTTGTTGTCTGAAGGCTGCAATTTCCTGAATCGTCAGGAAGTTGTGGTTATTTTGCAGGAACAGTTCTTCCGGGGTGCTGCCGTCTCCGTCAACGGTCTGCATGAATTCGGGATTACGGCTGTACATCCGTACCCCGTTTTCCATTTCATATACCGTCTCTCCGCGTCCGTTGAGGCCAAGCGGTCTCATCGTTTTCGGAGAATCGCCGAGCAGCTCGAACCAGCCTCTGGAAGGCCTTGTCTGCCTGTCTTCCTGAATGTTCTGTTGGTCTGATGCGGGAATAACGCTTGCAGGCCGCTGTTCATCCCTTGGAGAAGACGCCGGCTGCGCCTCTTCCCGCATGTCATCCTGAATATTTTCTTTTCGTATCTGCTCAATATGATGCACCATCGCGTCGAACAGAGACATCTGGCGGGGATCATGGGGCTGCTTGCGTCGTCTGGCCATCGCTTTCGTCCCTCAAGGCGCAGGAAGCGAAAGCGCGTGGCGCGGCCTGTCGATTCCTATTCGCCGGAATTCTGTCTGGGCGCGACTGTCAGCTTTGCGGCATTTTCCACAACAATGCGCCCGTTTTCTTCATAAAAAACGACTTTATCCCCTTCCTGCACCTCAAGTTTTTTCCTGATGGCCAGGGGCAGGGTTATCTGTCCGCGAGACGTTACCTTGGCAATTTCCATGACCTTTTCTCCCTGAATCTTACTTAAAAGATTTTCATTGAAAGTAAGATTTACAGGGAGAAAAGGCAGGTGTCAACGGGAAGGGTCACATCAGGGCTTCATGCAGCAGACCATGCGTAATCATCTCAACGATACGCTCCCCGGCTTCCGCATCCCCGGAACGCGCTCTGTCGGCAAGCTCCAGAGCATGGCGAAGCTGCGCAGCCGTAAAATCGCAGGCAGGGAAACGGATTCCCTGCAGCACATAGGTAGGCGTCGAAGTGATGCGGGAACGCGCGGCAAACATATCCGCGCTTACCAGCGTGGACGCCTTGCGCAGGGCGTCTCCAAAGGCTTCTGGCGCAATGGCCGCTTCCTGCAGCGCCGCTTGAAGGATGCCTTCATAGGGGGCGGGAATCCCCAGTTCCGTTCTGGGAACAACAGCATCCCAGAACCGATGCGCGGCATTGGCTGAAAAGCTGTGCAAGGCCTCATAGCAGAGCGCCTTTTTCAGGGATTCTCCATAGGCCTCTGCGGGCGCATGGCGCACCACAATGCACAGATTGATATCTTCGCGCTGTGCCCTGATGACTTCCTGAATGCCGCAGTAGGAGCATTCAAGATTTGCCCAGTATTCGACGACTTGCCCCTGAACGCCGTCCACGGGCCTGCCGTCAAGACAGCGTCTGCCGGAAAGATCGGACAAGGCCGGAGGCGGCAGGGCCAGATCCTTTGCAAGCTCCGTTCGTACTCCGGCCTCCACGGCAACACGATCCGACATCGGCGTTCCGGCCCGAAGCGACGACACAGGCAACACGAAAGAACAGGCAATCGCCAGTATGAACAACACATTACAGAGCGGATGCATGACTGGCCTCCTGAGATATTTGAAGAAGCTGGGGGATTCGCAGCTGCGCATTTTTCAGGGGAGGATTGGCAAAGAACATATCCCCGCGAACAATCTGTCCGTTGAAGATGAAATGTGCCTCGCCTTCGATCTGCTCCTGCAAATCCCGCAGGACGACGCGGTCTTCCATCTCCACTGTTGTGGCGTTGGCATCCCGGTATTCAGGACTGATTTTTTCATCAATACTGTAGCCGGTGGTGCGGAGAACAGTGCTTTGTCCGGCTTGTCCGCGCAGTAATTCCCAAGTTTTCTCGGCATCCTGCATCTTCATGAAGATTTTGACGCAGGTATTGGCAACCATCTGCTGCGCCCCCTTCTGGTCAGCTTCAAGGATGCCCGCATAATCCTGACTGGCCACAATGGCGGCGATGCCCAGCCCGCGTCCCTGAGTGAGGACAACTTCAAATCCGGGAGTGACAATGGCTGCATACTCGTCCACGATGCAGAGGTAAGGCCCTATGCCTATGGTATCTGTGGGCAGAGACTCCAGCACATCGGCGGCATTACCTTCGATACGCGCCCCAAGACCCACAGAACAGGCATTGCGAATGGCGGAAAGACTGATTTTTCCGAGGCTCTCAAGTTCGGCGGGAGCCTTTTCCAGAGAAGGCAGGAGAACAACCAGAATCCGGCGCTGCATGATGGCATCAGCAAAGTCTACTTCTCCATCTTCCACGCCATAGATATGGGAATAGGTATCCGTCAGACTGGCCAGCGTCTTGCCGAAATATGACTGGGCATAGCCGAACTGCTCCGCAAAGGACGGCGGCTGATCCTTCAGCTCCCGTCCGGCAATCCAGCTGGTGCTTCCCAGAGCTGCCTGAATGGAGGCGCGGGATTCCTCGTCCAGCTCCGGGCGCATGGCCAGCTCTACGCACTTTTCCAGCGTCAGCGTCTCACGGAGGACTCTGGTGGAGAGCTTGATCAAGCCCTTGTCGCGCAAATCCACCAGCGCATACATGATGCCGGTGATCAGAGTCTGCGCCTTGTCGGCAAAGATGCTGTTTGCTCCATCCGAAACCGACATCAGGGAGACAAGAAGCTGGGTCAGGCCCTCGGCACTGCCGAATGTGAAGGGATTGTTCGTGTTTGACAGCCGTTCCGGCGTCTTGTCCCGTGTTTTGCCGCTGGTGCTGTAGTTGAGAACCCGGAAATCATCGTCACGTCCCAGAAAACGCGCCATCTGCCAGAGTTGCACAGGGAGTTTGGCGCTCGATTTGGGATCGATGTAAAAAAGGCCGCTTCCTGTGGCCAGCGCATTGTAGGAAAGCGAGACAAGCGTTTCCGTCTTGCCGGAACCGGTTGTGCCGAACAACAGGCAGTGCGTGAGAATATCCTTGGCTTTCAGCCAGAGTTCCTGCCCGTCCTGCGTGCGATTGCCCAGAAAGAAGATTCCTTCCGGCGCAGCGTATCCGCGCCGTCCGGGCAAGGGATCGCCCCAGTCCTTTCCCCTTTGTCCCAGCGGCATACGAAAGGGCAGATGCTCTCTGGGGATGGCACAGCACCGGGCGGCAAAGAAAGCCATGCCCACACAGAAGAGCGGGATGGCATAGCCGGGAAAGAGGACAAGACACAGCCCGGCCGCACAAATACCGCCGGTCTGAACCTGTCTCAGCTTGAGCGTATCGTTCAGACGCTGCAAGGGAGAACGCACATCCCGAAGGAGCTGTTTGCGCTCCTGGGTTTCATGATCTTCAAGACCGCGTATTTTTCTGGTCATAGACCACCTCAGTACTGTTCCTGCGCCAGAGTCTGATCTTCATTGGCGTCATATTCGGGATCGTCTTCAGCTTTGGAAAAAACGATTTCCGGCAAGGATGCGTCATGGGCGCCGGACATGGGAGGAATAAAAATCTCCGTCAGCCAGCCCTGGGCATTGAGCGCCGCCCTGAGACTGGGCACGACAGCGGCCACATGCGGCTCGGAAAGAGCCTGTCCGGCCTGTTCTTCCGCATGGTAATGCGCCCATGCGGCAGCCCCTTCCATCATGGCCGTGCGTCCCCCGCATTGGCAGAGCGCATACCAGAGGGGCCGATCCAGCGGACGCAGCCAGAGAAATTGCGAATTGGCCAGCACCCCCTTGCGCCGTGCGCGGTACAGCAGGGCCATGAACCACGGCAGTTCAAAGGCTGCATGGCGGGAAAGGCAGCGCTCGGAGAGCAGCGCGTTATGCCGCTCCCAGAGTTCTTTCAAGCGATGCTGGAAGGTTTTCTTTTGCAGAATGGAGCACGTCGCCTGCTCTCCCTTTTCGACGTAGGACAGGGACATGGCATCCAGAATGGAGACGCCGCTCTTTTTGTCCCCACCCGCGTATGTCAGGAACGCAACGGCCAGAGCCTGACGGCATGGCGCAAGTTCCGTATAGCTTTCAAACGGTTTGCCGAGTTGCGCCCGCAGCACCTCAAGCGTTTTTGCCTCGTCCAGACGGGCATTGCCCCAGACGGGAAGTTCCGTATCCGGGAGTCCGTCACGCAAACCCTGTTCGGGGGAAAACGGCTGTCCGTCCGCATCAAGCAGCAGCCCCTGCTCCAGCGCAAACTGGGCGGGCGTGCGGAATGCGCCACAGTCCGCTATCAAAGGATTTCTGTGAAAGCAGATAGCTGCCACGCCCGACGACAGGCCACAGACAGGGGAAGGAGGCCGCATTGTTCTTCAGCAGACGATTCATGTTGAAACGACGAACAAGACGCCCGACACGGTCATGGAAAAAGACATACAGGAAGCAAAGGGCAAGAATCAGTGCCAGCGGCCAGCGTATCCAGGAAGCGGAGTAATGCAGGATATGCCGCATTTGCTCCCAGTTCAGCGATGCCGGGTCTACGTCGGACAAGCGGGCGAGGCCCGTCCGGGCTTCTTCCGAAAAAGGCGCAAATATCTTGACCTGCGCCAGAGCCAGACGGAGCAGCGGCCCGTTGATACTGCCGCAATGAGCGGCATACAATCCCGGAATGACGACACAGAACAGAATAAGCAAGGCGCAGCACAGGAAGATCAGATCATCCCTGTTATCGAAAGGCTGACTCATGGACGCGCCTCCTGAAGGGATGGCAGCATGGCAATTCCCCGGCGATGCAGCTTCTCCAGATTGGCCCGCACCCGCGCCATATAGGCATCCCGGCGATGGGGTGTTCTGGAGTGATATGCGCCGATGGCCTGCCAGATGTCTCCGGTGCGCAGGTATTCCCTGCGCAGCAGCCAGGCTGCCGCATACGCATTGACGCAGCCGTCCTGAAGGACGGCTTCCGGGGCGATGCCCATTGCCGCCAGCGTATCGACATGAACCGTATTGATTTGAAACGGCCCCATATCCCATGTGCCATTGGTGTTGCGCAGAGCTTCGCCCGTCTTGCCGCCTTCTGTCGCAAGGATGCCAAACAGCGCGGCTGCGGGCAGGCCTCCGGCACGGGCCGCATCAAGAACGCAGGCCGCCGTCAGGGGGCGTGTCTGCGGCAACGTGACTCTGGCGCGTTCGGCGGCACAGGAGATGCCCGCCAGGAAGCACAGGGCCACAAGCGAAAAAAGCATGGCCGGCACTTTCATTTGAGGCCCCCTTTCAGCTGGAGGAGAAATTCTCCGCTTGTGCCATAAACCTTGAAGGGGTTGTTACCGCCGATGCTGTTGACGCTGTTGAGCACCTGATTGTGGGCGTCATTGATCTTCTGCTGGATCAGGGAATCCATCTGATTGCACATGCCCTCGATAAGCTGATCCATGCCCGGCAGGGTGACGCCGAGATTGAAGGCATCGCCAATGTCATTGACGCAGTCCAGACAGGTAGCCAGAGATTTCCGTTCGGACTCAGGATCAGGAACAAGGGTGTTGTAGACATCCGTAATACGCCCGTTTCGCTGCTGCATGGCCGTGCCTGCAACGTCCTGAACATCCTGACACGACGAGGCAGGACAAGGAGAGGCGAAGGAAAGGCAGAGGACAGAAAGGAGGAGAATGCGCTTCATTTCCTGCTCCTTTTTCTCGTGTCGGGAGCGCCATTTGCGCCGACAGGATAGATTTGCTTGCAGGCGGGATAGCCCGAACAGCCAAAGAACTCGCCTTTTGCACCTGTCCGCAGTATCAGTGCCTTGCCACAAACGGGGCAGACATGTTCAGATAGGACCGGTCTGGCCCTGGGAGCGCCGGGTTTGCCCTTGTCATCGGGCAGCAGACGCTTGCAGGCCGGATAGGCGGAGCAGCCCCAGAACCATGAGCCGTCCTTTTTGCTTTTGCGGCGCAGAAGGGCCGCGCCGCAGTCCGGGCAGGGATAAAGCGGCTTCTGTTTACGCTCCAGAATCGGGGCCAGCAGTTCGGGCAGAATGCGCTTCTGCTCCTCAAGGAAGGATTCCAGAGATTCCTTTCCCTGTGCTATGGATTCCAGTCGCTCTTCCCAGGCGGCTGTGGTGACGGGGTCTTTCAGGGCCGGGGGCGTCAGGTCGATGACTTCTCTTCCAAGAGGCGTGGAAACAAGCGATTTCTTCTCAACAGCCAGATAGCCGCGTTCCTTCAGGGTTTCGATGATGTTGGCGCGAGTGGCTTCTGTCCCGATGCCCTTGCTGTCCCTGAGTGTGGCTTTTGCCCGTTCATCCCGAACATGGCGATGGACATTGGCCATTGCCTCGATCAGGCTTCCTTCTGTAAATCTGGAAGGCGGAGCAGTCTTTTTGCGCACGCTTTCCGCAGTGTCACACCGCACGCCGTCCCCCTGTTCCACCAGAGGAAGAAGGGGCTGTTCCTGCGCATCTTCGTCTTCCTGCTCTCTGGCAAAGGCCGTCCACCCGGCTTCCAGCAGACGGCGGCCCGTGGCTTCCCAGCGGGTATCCCCAAGAGCAACCACGATTTTCTGCGATTCATGGCGCATGGGAGGATGAAATTGCAGGCAGAAAGAAGTGGCTATCAGCAAAAACAGAGAGCGTTCATCCCCGGAGAGCTGTTCCGGGCATTCGCCGGTGGGAACAATGGCATGATGCGCTGTTACCTTCCGGGTATTCCAGACAGCACTCTTTCTTTTGCCGTCCGCCTTGCCCGCGCACTGTTCCAGACCCGGAATCGAGGCCAGCGCCTTCAGGACTCCGGCGGCTGCCTCGAACTGTTCCTCCGGCAGATACCGGCAGTCAGTTCTGGGGTAGGTGGTCAGCTTCTTTTCATAAAGGGATTGGGCGGTATCAAGGACGCGCTTTGCGGACATGCCGAACCGGGAAGATGCGGCCTTTTGCAGCGAAGACAGAGAGTGCGGCAAGGGAGCGGGAGTGCTTTTCTTCTCCCGCAGGGATTCCAGAATAGTCCCCTGTGCCCCATTGACCTGCTCAATGATGGATGCAGCCTGCGATATGTCCACAAGACGGCCGGCGTCATCCAGCCCGCCCTGTGTTTCAGAAGGCACAAAGACGGCTGAGAAGTTGCCGCTGGCATGAGCAAGCCCGACGCGCAACACGAAATAATCCGAGGGGGTAAAACTGGCGATTTCCCTGTCGCGGCCAACGACCAGCGCCAGTGTGGGCGTTTGTACGCGCCCCAGGGACAGCACTTCCGCTCTCCCGCTTTCTCTGCCCGAAATGGTCAGGGCACGCGTGGCATTCATGCCCACCAGCCAGTCGGCCAGCATCCGGGCGCGTGCGGCATCCCGCAACGGGGCGTTGGGCGCATTGTCCCTGATGTCGTTCAGCGCGATGCGAACAGACTTGTCATCAAGAGAGGGAAGCCAGATACGGAACACCGGGCCGCGATAGACGAAATGTTCAAGCACCTCGTCAACAAGAAGCTGCCCTTCGCGATCCGGATCGCCGGCATTGACAACGGCATCCGCGTCACCCAGCAGTTTCCCGATGAGCTTGAGCTGGGCAGCCGCCTTTTGCTTGACGACGTATTTCCAGGAAGAAGGAATGATGGGCAGATGCTCGCGCCGCCATTGTGCGTATTCCGGCGCGTAGGCTTCGGGCCATGCAGGTTCAAGAAGGTGTCCGAAGCACCAGGTAACGCAATCGTCACCGCACCTGATATGCCCGTTTTCCGTATGACCGCCGCCAAGTCCTCTGGCGATGGCCTTTCCAAGACTAGGTTTTTCGGCAATGAAAAGTCTCATGCTACAACCTCATGCGCTGCGCGGCAGCCGCCCGCTGTTCTTGCAGGGGGTCAGGATTTTCCAGAGTTCCCGGAGCCGTGCGCATTTTTTCATCCGCTTCCAGATGAAGAACGTGCGCCATACGGTCACAAAGCCGGGCCAGATCAAGCATGGAATGGGGGTCTTCACGAAGCGCCAGATCAAGAAAGTCCGGGCTTTGCAGGATGATGCGGGCCCTGCTGACAGGGTTGTCCGTTCCCTTGAAGGCAACAGCGGCCTCATCAAGCGACAGCGGCTCCGCAGGTTCCCTGCTCTGAGGGGTTCGCTCGAATATCTGTGTGCCGGAGTCTTCCTTTTCATGGACAAAGACGCCGCTGGCCACATCACGCTGCATTTGCAGCTCAATGAGTTCCGGCCACGACTCACTTTTGGGAAACCACCGGGCCGTGGGCTGCTCGCCCACTTCAAACTGATGCAGCATGGTCAGGATGCGGGCAGCTTCCGATGCCGCCTGAAAAACAGCTTTGGCATCGCCGCCGGAAAAGGTCTTGTTCCAGTGCGCGATGTAGGCCGCGGAATTGGTTTCAGGCATGGGCAGCCGGAGATGCGCGCCTGTCAGCATGGAAAACATTTCCGCCCGCATCTCCTCGAAGGCATAGCCCTTGAGCGTCTGCGCCTTTTTCTGCTGCCGGTTCTCCCGGCTTTCGTGTCCGGTTGCATGAAAGAACTCATGCAGTTTGGCGGCATAGTATTCATCCGTGCCGCTGAATCGGTCAGGATAGGGCAGAGACACTTCGTTTTTCTCGTAGCTGAAAAGGGGATCGCCGCCGTAGTGTCTGACGATAACGCCGGAACTGGCGATGAAGCGTTCCACCAGCTCGTTCCGTTCGATTTCCGTCATGGTGTGCGCGGGCTGTTCCTTGGCGGGGAAGCCTTCGATCTGGGCGGCATTGAACACCGTAAAGGGATAGAAAAGCGTCCTGCGCTCCACGTCGGGCACAACAGCCCCCTGCGCCCTGAGTTCCTCAATACGGCGAAGTTCTTCCCGGCCAAGAAATTTCCAGCTCCCGTCTTCCTCTACGATGTAGGCAACCTCTTCAGGGCGCAGAACCTTGACGCCATGCTCTCCCTTGCGAATATTCATCTTCAATTCGGGATGAGCTTCCTGAAGGGTCTGGAGCTGTCTGAAGGTCATCCAGCGGTCATCGGCATAGCCTCTGGCAATACTGGCCAGCAGCAGACGCACCATATTTGCACCGCTGTATTCCCTGCCGGTCACAGGACAGAAGGGCATCCCCACAGGCGTGTCGGAAGTCCACCCCTGCTGCCATTTACCGGCCTTTTCCGCCAGCGAGAGCATGGTTTCGGCAATGCCGTTGACGAACTCCTCCTGAACTTCGCGGCTGACCTGAAAGCGATTTTTCCTTTCTTTTGCAGGGCTCACTGGTCGGCCTCCCTGATATCGATAATGACGCAATCCTGCATATCCTGCGGATTGAGGAAACCTGCCGCGACGGCTTCTTCCCGCGACAGCAGAAAGGCTCCGGCATCAAGCTGGCGTTCAATATCTTCGCGTGAAAAAAGCACGCATTCCTTTTCGGCAGAGCGCCGGGAAGCGTCGAAAAATCCGAGGCTGTTACGCTGATTGTTCTGCATACGCAAAATCTCCACGAAGCAAGGCGGCTTACCACCGGCACCGCTTGCGCCAAAGGGTTTCGGAATATCTGGTTTCCCGCCTCCTGCCCATAATCGCCGTTCGGATGGCGCGAAGGCAGGCAAGAGGCGACATACCGGTACGCTGAACAAGATACAGACCGATGATGCCCAGCATCGCAAGGCTTGCCGTCCACCATGCCCAATGGAAAAGCCACAGAAGCAGCGGAAAGACGGCGCGGGCATCCAGAACAAGGATTTTGGGCGTAATGCCCGTATCCCGCCAGAGAATGTCGCCGGTCATCATGCTTTTACCTCCCGTCTTTTGCGTTCCGCCAGAATTGCCAGATAGTTCTCCCTGCCGATGCGCCCGGCGGCATAGGCGCGTTCCGCAGCGTCCTGAATCCGCTGGCCGTATTCGCCCAGCAGGATTTCCGCCTGCGGAATCAGACGTTCCAGCGGCGTGTCCAGCAGTCTTTCCCGGATTGTCGGCGTGAAGGCCAGATATTCGCGCAGGGCCGTGCGCCCGCTGTTGTCCGGCAAAGGGACAAGGCGCTGCGAAATGACAAGGCGCAGACTGGCCAGCAAGGTGGCAGTAACCTGAAGACGTTCCGCAACGGGAAAGACATTGATGATGCGGCTGAGCGTTTCCGGCACGGAACGGGTATGTACGGTCGAATAGGCGGCAACACCGATTTCAGCACTTTCAATCATGCCCCGGAGCGTATCGGGGTCGCGACTTTCCCCGATCAGCACCACATCCGGGGCTGTCCGCGTGCTGTTGCGCGTCGCAGTCAGAAAAGACTTCAGATGTTCCGGGATGGTGCTTTGCGATACCGGCCCGCCGGGATGGGGAATGGCGTCAAAATCGAACTCAATGGGAGCTTCATAGGTGCTGACGTTGCGCCCGCCTTTTTCAATGATGCGGCGAAGAATAGCGGCAAGCAGCGTACTTTTTCCGCTTCCCATGACGCCCGTGACCAGAACCAGCCCATGAGACGGCATGGCATGTTCAAGAATCTCCTCTTCGACATGCAGGTCTTCCAGCGCAGGCGGCATGGAGGGAATTGCCCGAAAGACAATCTTGACGCCCGTGGAATATCCGTCGGCAACGGGCGTGGCATTGCCGCGATACCGAAGGCGAACCCCGCGCGATTCCTCTATTTCATGGGCAAAATCATAGTCGGACTGACCGGACTTGATCAGGGCGGCAACGGAATTGTTGCGCGTCAGCCGCTCCAGCGCTGCCAGCAGCTCATCTGTGGAAATGGCCTTCTTTGTCACAGGACGCCATGTTCCGTTCAGGCGCATCCATGCTGGAAGCCCGGAACGCAGGCATAAATCAGACATGCCGCGCTGTGTGGCCCAGAGCAGGAGATTGTTGAATTCGCCATGATCCCAGCGGATACGCGGCTCGTATGGATAGTAGTCCGAAGTCATCTGCCCGCCCCCTTCTTCCGGGAGGTCGGCAGCGAAACCGTAAAGGCCGATGGGGCGGTAATCCTGTAGACGCGCTGACCGATATGCAGCAGGTTTCCCTTCCCCGATGTGCGTATCCCCGTCTCGGAGGATGCCGTGCGGATACGACTCAGAAGATGCTGCGCTGTCAGAAGGTGATAGAGCATGGCTCCGCGATAGCTGCGCGTCATGCGGGCCACATTGTCCGCATAGAGCAGATCCGCTTCCGCCAGCCCCTGTGCCCAGGCTTCACGCACGGCACTGCGCCAGATGGCCCGCTCTTCGCTGTTTCTGGGCAGCACCGCAGGGTGGGGACTCTCCGGCGCGGGGAAGTCATCCATCATCAGAAATTCGCGCCAGTGCGGCGCAGCAGCAATATAGCGGGCCGGTTCCAGCAATTCATAGGTGGACGTTGCCGCCGTGGCCGTCATGCTGTCTTCAATCCTCATGGACGCGCCGGATCGCGCAATCAGAGGTGGCATAATCAGCGCATCTCCCTGCGTCAGCAGCAAAGGGGAAAAATTGAAAGCGGCATCCATGACGGAGCTATGGCGTTCCGTCTGCCTCACAAGCTGGCCATAGCGCCAGGAAATGGCCGTCTGAAATGTCACAAGCTGGGCAGCCTCTCTGATGGCATTGGGACGCATCCGGCTGACAGCCGTGTTGCCGGCGCTTTTTTCTCCCTTCATTTCCAGAAGATACGAATTGTTGATAAACACGTCGCC
>ENA-UEQL01001286-UEQL01001286.1-human-gut-metagenome-genome-assembly--contig:-NODE-1286-length-17661-cov-8.476968_pt1 | contig 17661 bp, 9 predicted proteins | sample MGYA00242905_ERZ507926 | MGnify/ENA primary metagenome ERZ507926 (study PRJEB26167, sample SAMN06115531) | human gut metagenome | host: Homo sapiens | place: China:Henan | collected 2015-09-09 | study...
CGGCAGCAGAATTCGGGCGATGTTCTCGATCTCATGCTGCGGGATGCCGCTGTTGTTGGTGAGCTTTTTCCGCCTGCTCAAGTTGCACCTCCGAAAAAGTATTTTGCCGCAGCTTTCTCCCGTGCGGCGGAGGAATGGCGTCTTGAGCGTCTTTTGTCGTCTGCTCTTCTTCCCTTCGCATCCTTCCTTTCCTATCTGAAAATGAAAACGCAGCCGCCGGTCAAGCCTTTCAGCCCGTCTGCGTCTGCATGGTGTCCTGTGTCTGAAATTGTGTTTTCATTATAGCAGCGATGGGGCTGCACGTCAATACCACGGGAATGGAGCGGCTGACAGCGTAATTTTGGCAGCGGCTACCAAAATTGTTCTGTGGCTTGCAAATTGGCAATGGCAGTAGCGCAGCAGCCGCCAGCCGTCAATGGCCAAGATGAACGCTTCGCGCCATTGACTGCCGCCGCCCGCCGCGCTTTTTGGCAGACAAGGCGGGCAGACACAAGCCGTGCCTGCCCGCCTGTATGGATTTTGAGATTTCGCTTACGGCCTGGTGAGAATGGCACTCACATCCGCCATGCTTTCGCCAAGCGTGAACGTGACAGCCTTGCCGTCGTGGGTGAGCCGGTAGGCTTCGCCGCCCTTGTCCAGCAAATCGGAGAGCAGGAAAGCAGACGTTGCGCCCTTGGTGACAAAGACGAGCTTCTCCACGCCCTGCGCCTTGAGGGTACGGATGCCGCTGAGCTTGCCCGTCAGCACGGCGAAGTCCGCGTCAACGGTGACGGTCAGCACGCCGCCCGTTTGCTCCGCCGTGTAGGCGATGTCCCTGCCGTCCCTGTCGGTCACGCGGTAGAGGGGCGCGTCCATGCCGCGCTCTGCGCCCGGGTCGATGGGCTTCTCCGGCTGGGAAGCCGTTCCGAACGTGGTGCTTGTCGGATCATCGGTTTCCATGTCCGCGCCGGGGGCGTAATACTCAATCCAACCGGTCGTCAACAAATCGGAGGTGTCCGGCTCGACCTCTGCACCGGGTATCGGGCTTCCGTACGCGTTCCTGCCGCCGTCGCCTATGCCTGCGCCCGCTCCGTCAACATCGTCTTCAACGCCGCCCTGCACCTTCAGCTTCGCAGCACCCGAAACGGTGATGTCTTTTCCTTTGCCCTGCAGACCACCGCCTATGCCCGCGCCGTAGTCGCCGCCGGTGGCCTTGATCTCGCCGCCGGTGATGATGATGTTACTGCCATCTCTCTGATTGCCGCCGCCGATGCCGGCACCGTTAAGGCCGCCCTCGGCGGTCAGCTTGCCGTTCTTGTCCTGATCCGCGATGGTCAGGCGGCCGCCGTTGTTCTTTTCAAGGCCGGCATGCTTTTCACCGCTCTTGAGCGTGCTGTCGCCGTCCAGCTCGATGCTGACATTGCCCTCGCCGGTGGTGGAAACGGCTGCCTTGCCCTTACCGCTCACGTCAATGTTCACGCCGGAGAGGGTGACGCTTGCGGTCTGGTCCTTCTCCGCGTTGATGGTGAGGGTGTTATCCGTGGAACTTCCCATAATGACGGGGGCGCTGTCCACTACGGCGGCTCCGCCTCCCTGCGTGACCGTCTGCCCGCCGCTCCCGGCGTTTACGGTGATGTCGCCCTTGCTGATGTCCCACTCCGCCGCCAGCGCCGACACGGGAACGCCAGTGAGAAGCAGCAGCGCAAGGAGCGTTGATACGATTTTCTTTCCCTTCATGTGCAAAAGCCCCCTTTGTTGTTCTGATTGATCGCCTCGATTCCTTTTTGATGTGAATCCTTATACACAGTCATTTTACCAGACAATGCGGAAATTTTCAATGACTTGTTCGGACAAGGACCTGCTTTTGATGCGCCGCCAGGGGGAGCGCAGAAGGAAATAGCAAGCAGGGCAAAGAGGACCCTCTTTGCTGCTTGTCATGGAGAACCCTGAAGCCCCGAACGATTTTTGCAAAATCGGCTGCGCTCCTGCGGAGCTTTCTTCGCCTGCGGCGCGTCAGAAAATTACGGCATAATAAAAGCCGTGATCCACGCCCGCTATTCCTCGGACAGCCAGTGCGAGGAAAGTATTGAAGGGCAGCTCCGCGAGTGTACCGCCTTTGCCGAGAAAAACGGCATCACGGTATTGCGGCATTTGATAAACAGCATTGAGGACTATTTTTCAAAGCTGAAAGCCTAAAAAACGGCTCATCCGATCGAAACGGATGAGCCGCTGTTTCTTTATTTGTCCTTTTCTGCGGCCGTGCTGTTCTCCTTCTCCGGGGTGATCCCCGCGCCGTGTTTTTTGAACGCGGGCTCGGTGAAGAGCGACCAGAGCAGCATCAGCACAGCCGGCATAAACGCAAGCGGGAATATCCACTGCACGCTCAGCCGCGCGATCTCCGCCGTCATCAGCACGAGCACCACGGTCGACGGCAGATGAGCCACGGCGAGCTTCAGCGCTGTTTTGTTCAGCGCGCCGAAGCCAAGCGTGCAGCGCGAGAGGATCGGAAATACCCAGCACGCCGCACCGAGCGGCAGCACCAGCGCGACATAGTACGCCGCGCCCGCCGCCCCGGCAGAGGGCGACTCGGCACTGTACTGCCGCAGCAGCGCAAGCATCCAAAGCCCCAGCGCGGCGACCGCGCCCCACAGCAGCGTCAGCAGCGCGCCCGGCACGAGCTCATTTTTGAATGTGCGGAAAAAGCGCTCGTAGGGCCGGGGTATTTTATAGCGTATGCACCGCACGACGCTATCATAGAGCGCCGTCGTCGCCGCGCCCAGCGTCAGCACAGGGATGCTGCACAAAAGCCACAGCACGCTCAGCGCCAGAATGTCCGTCAGCGTGTTCAGAGCCCGCCAGAGCCAGCCCTGATAACGGAATACGCGGCCGAACATCAAGTCAGCTCACGCACCACCGGCGCGAGCGCATCGGCAAGCTGACGATGCCCGCGGCGGCTGAGGTGCATATAGTCCACGGTGTTGAACTCCGCCACGCCTTCGGCGTCAAGAAACGCCCAGCCGTGCGCTTCGCACCGGCGGCGGTACTCCTCCGCCACGCCCATGGATGTTGCGTGGCAGGATGCACCCATGGCGGGGTCGTTATGTCCCGCGCCGATGTGCGGCGGCGCTACGATGAGAAGCTTCGGCTTTCCGCCGCGCCACGCGGCGACGGTCTCCGCCTTCATGGCAAGGCGCTCCATGCCGATGCCGATGCACGCCGGGCTCGCGTTGAAGCGCTCCTTCGTGTCGTTCGTGCCGAGCATGATGATCAGCAGATCGACCGGCTCGTGCGTCATCAGCGTGGAATAGATTACATCCAGCCCGGACATGCACTCGTGCAGCGGATCGGGAAATACGGTCGTCCGGCCGGAAAGTCCCTCTTCCAGCACAAGATACTCCCCGCCCAGCGCCTTCTGCAAAAGGCACGTCCAGCGCTCGTCCTCGTTGAAGCGGTCGGTATGGCCGGCGGTATCGTTGGGATCGGCGCAGTAGCCATGGGTATTGGAATCGCCAAAGCAGACAATGTGTTTTTTCATGCGCGTTCTCCTTATAAATGAATGTATTTTTATTTCCGAAGCTCGGGCAAAGACGCGGCAGCGGCGGATTGGCCGACGCGGCGGAACTTCTCGTCCGGCAGAGCGAGATGGATGCAGTCTGCCAGGTCGCTGTACTCGTCGCGCAGCACGCGCTCGCACTCTTCTATCACGAGCTCGCCGCCGACCCCGGACATGACGCGCCCAAGCAGCAGCACGTGGCGGAAGTGGTACATATCATGATACAGCGCGAGCGAATGCGCCAGATATACGCCGATGCTGCGGTATATCGCGGCGGCGCGGAGGTCTCCCTCTTCCATGAGCTTCTGCACGACCTTGAGCTTTTCGGCCGGGGACAGGCTGCTGTCCAGCGCGATGCCCGCCGCCGGGGCAAGCTTGATAACGCCGTCCTGCGAGAAGTATTTTACACCGCAGCCGATGTCCAGCGACCATTCGTCCTGCATCGCCTCGGGGTTTGCGTCCACCGGGATGAACGCCAGCTCGTTGAGCCAGCCGGTGATGTATCCGTTCTCGTCAACATAGCCGCCCGCCTCGCTCGTACCCATGGCAATGCCGAGGATGTTCGTGTCCTCCAGACTGATCGCCCCGGCGAGCGCCGTGACATCGCCGTCGTTGAAAATGCAGAACGGCACATCGCCGAACGTGTCGGTGATGGCGCGGATGTATATATCCTTGACCTTTGCGTCAAACAGAGCCTGCGGCACCTTGAGGAAAAGCGACGCGTTCATGGTGCGGTTATTGATGTATACGCCGGCGCTCGACACGCCCACCGCGTCCACGCGCGGCATATGCTCTGCCGCCGTCCGGAGCGCGGCGACGATGCCGTCGTAGTGATAGTCCGGGTCCGCTGTCGTCTTGGGAAACCACACAACCTCCTCGGAATACACGGTCTCGCCGTCTACGACGGCGGAGACCTTCCGGTCGCTTCCGCCCGCATCAAAGCCGATGCGGCAGCCGTTGAAGTGTCCGCCCGCGGGCCGGGGCGAATCCTTTGCCTCGGGCAGTGTGTCGGTATAGACGACCTCGAACGGCCTTTCATATATATTGGAGAAGTAGTCCCAGTCAAACGCCTGGCAGCCGTCCGCACTGAAGCATTCACGGATGTAATCGTACATATCGTGATCGCCGCTGATGTATACGCGCCAGCCGCCCTTCATCCAAAGTATAGACTTGACGAGACGGCGGATATAGTACCGATCCGCTTCGAGCCGGTCAGGTGTACCGTGCAGGAACGTGCGAACCGATGCCATCTCACCGCCGCTGCGCTCCACGGCAATGCCGATGGGCTTTTTCGCCGATGCAAGAAAGGCGTGATTGAACTTATAGAGCGGGAAAAAGCTGCTGTCAAGCTCTGGAAGATTTTGAACGTTTGCTTCAATTCCAAGATAGTTCATGCTGCGCACCCTCCAAATAAAGAATATTTACCGGTGTGTCAAGCGTCGCAAGGGTATTATATCATGGCTTTCCACGGCTGTCACTAAGAAAAGCGAAAATTATTTCGAAGTTAAATACACTTGAAAATTATTTTCTTTAATGCTACCATAATACTACGAATGAAGGCCAGACCCGCTGAAACCAACAAATCGGAAAGGGGCGTTTACGATGGATAAGCAAAAACTGGAAAACGCGAGAGGCTGGATACAGTCCGAGCTGAAAAACTGTATTGATTTCTGGCTCAAAAACGGCATGGACCCTGTCAACGGCGGCGTATACACCTGTCTCGATCGCAAGGGCGAAATATATTCCACAGATAAAAGCGTGTGGATGCAGGGGCGCTGCGGCTGGATCTTCGCGTATCTCTGCCATGTATACGGCACGCGAGAGGAATGGCTGCGCGCATCGAAGAGCTGTCTCGATTTTATGGAGGCGCACTGCATAAACCGCGCGGCCGGGAACCGGATGTACTTCACCGTCACCGCCGAGGGCGCGCCGCTCCGCCAGCGCCGGTACTGCTTTTCCGAGGCGTTTTACGCCATGGCGAACGCGGAATACTACGGCGTGACCGGCGAGCGGGAGCATCTCGAGCGCGCTCGGCGCGCGTATGACCTCTACTGGGATCTCAACCACGGCATGCCCGACCCGACCGGTCTCGGGCCGAAGACCGAGCCCGCAACGCGCACGGGGCGCGCCTTCGGCATCCCGATGATATACCTCAACGTCACCGCCGTGATGCAGCGCGTCGATCCGGAAAATGCGGCACTCTACGCCGAACGCGCCGCCGCCTGCGTAGACGAGATATTCCGCTACCACGTCCATCCGGAGCTTAAATGTGTGCTGGAGAACGTCGCGGTTGACGGCACAGCGAGATTGTATTACACTGAAGGGCGAACTGTTAACCCCGGACACGATATAGAAGGCGTGTGGTTCCTGCTCGAATATGCGCGCAGAACCGGCAATGCAGAGCTTGTCGCCAGAGCTGAGGAGATTTTCCGCTGGGCGATAACTGCCGGGTGGGATAAGGAAGACGGCGGACTATTGTACTTTGTTGACGCGCTCGGCAAGCCGCCCGAGGCGTACGAGCACGACATGAAGCTCTGGTGGCCGCACGATGAGATACTCATATCCTCGCTCATGCTCTATAGGGATACCGGTAGATTCTGAACATTCGGCTATTTTCCAGTGTCTGGAAATGAACAACCCTGTGCATAAGGTGATTCTGACTGCATCGGGAGGTCCTTTCCGTACTTTTACTATGGAGCAGCTTCAAACGGTTGCGAACTACTACGAGTGGAATTTTGAGAATGATGCACTCAACGATACGGAAAACGGTGTTTTCCAAGCCAACACCGGAAGCTGAAATTATACGGAAATGATGTTTACCGGAAATTAAAAGCCCCTATCGATACAACCCCCGCTCGGGAAGTGGCTATACAGACGATGCAGGAATTAATTTTGAATAACCATAAACAGTTGATAAACAATGGAAAATAAATTCACAGAACAGAAAAACACGACTTCCGATTTAAACGAATTAAAAGGAAAATATATTGCTGAACGTGTATGCAAAAAATGGACAGAAGATTTCGTTGTCCCTGAATCGAGTGAAGTGGTGCAAGTTGAAAGAAGGGAAATCCTTTTCGAAAAAGGGACCGAAATCACACCGGACGTCCTATCGGAAATTAATTTTTATTTGTCGGCGGGTGACATAGAGAGTATCCCTTATTCTAATCAGTGTAGAACCGCTTCGGAGTTACCCGCAAATTATAAGCATCCTATATATTTTACAATAATCCTTGGCAGAACTAAAAAGAAAATAATTGCCTATGGAGATTCGATAAGGGGAGCATTAGCGGCTGTTGTCGATTGGTTAGAACTAAATTGTAAGGATAACTTTGGCATTGAAAGTGCTAAAATCATGAAAGCCATGACGATAATTAAATCTACGATTAAAAGGCCGGAAGATTTAGCACAGGAAGAGGCAAACGAAAAAGAATTAGAAGAAAATGAAGGTGAAGAGATTGGATTAAAAAAATATCTCTTAACTTTGGATATGTTTATTGCAGACGAATTGACTGCGGAACATGACTTTTTAGTTGAAGGAGCCGACATTGAAACCGCTAAATTTAATGTCGAACAATATTTATACAAGTCTTTGATTGATAAATTAGAGGGAGACGATGTGAAGATAGAAGCATTTAAAAAAAGTTGGCAGGATCGGACAGTAAAGATTATTGCTGCTAAAGAATTTAAATACGACTTTATTATCGATCCCGAATTTTGTAAAGCATATGACGGATACGGATTTGAATAACATAGTAGCGATCTTCTTACCGCAGGTTAAAGCGGCAAAAGAAGGGTATTTATGGGCTCAGTATGGCATTGGTGGAATAGAGGGTGTACACTCTCTATTTTACTGTGCTAATGCGGAAATAGCCTACGAAGTAATAACAAACCAAATAAAACCTTTTATCCAAAGAGATGAAGGTTATTTTGTTATTTTCCCCATGTCCGATCGGTCGGAGATCAACACCACGAATCCCCATCTTACGACTTCTTTTTCTGTGATCCACTTCGGTGCATACGACACCCCTAAAGCACAAGCAATTGCCCGGACCCACACGGTACAGATTTTGGAAATGTTTTGGAGGACGCAGCGCCGATATATTTCTAATATTGTGCTGGGTAGTTCTGACTTCCAAAAATGGAGCGATGATAATTCCGTATTGCAACAATATACTAGCTATGTAAGTGTAAATTATGTTCAATCCTATTTGATTGGAAGGCCATGTTAAAAATTTATCAGACCCCTATATTCAGAAAAAAATACATCGATTCAGACGGTTCGACTAAAGAATTTGTTTATAGAACCGTAGCAACTTTAAATAATATTTCGGTTGTGTTTGAATCCGTACAAATCCCGGTTAACAAGATCGGGAATAATGGAACAGGCGACATCTTTATTCAGGTCGAAGGCGATTATATGACACAGATTTTGCAAGTGCAGAATGAAGTAGGGGCCGATAATTTTAATGTGTATCTGTTTGATCCGGTTGATGATGGGTATAATTACTCAGCTTTATACCGAATTTACAACATTATCTACAATGATGGGAAGACACAATTTTATTTAAAAAATATAGATAATAACGCCGCCGCATTTTTTGGAGATAAGTATTTCGAAAATAGTCAGGCTCAGATCGTATATAAATACCTGAATAATATTCAGTATGATATATACGATGCGACATTGGTCGGCGATGAACGAGTAGGTAAACTTTTGCTAACTACTAATCAGCCACAACAGGCGAACGGATTATCGGTTTTAAATGTGTCCGAAATAGTCAGGGGGATAATGGAGGTAGAAGGCTGTAAATCGATTTACATCGTTGCTACTGAAAAAGACTATTTCGGGAACACTTCCACGATTACAAGTTCTATCCTGAACTTTATAAATGGCTACATGATAGGGGGAAATTACCTAAACTATGTACTATATAACCCGTTCGATTTAGGTAAACTTTTACCGAACACTCAGGATCGGATTTACTACGATTCTAATATGGTCATGCCCTTTTGGGTAAATTTTATTTTACAGGATATCGGATACGATACCGCGCAAATATTCGGAAGAATACAATTTAATTTGTATATAGATGGGAAGATATCTAATATATATCAGGAAGATATAGAATTGATAGAGGGATTGAATACCATAAATATTTGCGACATATCTCAGCTATGCTCTACAATTATAAGTGTTAAACCCGATACAATCGGCGTAATCGTTACCTATGCGAATAGGGATGAAAAAGAATTTACTGAGCAATTTACTGATGAATTTTATATCGGAAATACCGAAACGCCAAAGGCATCGCAGGAATATTTTATACCCTGTGAGCAATATACTTTAAACAATAGACGCGATTTTTATTTTAGGTATAACAACAGCTACGGCGGTTATTCTACAATGCTGTGCAAATTGTATAAACCGAGTACTGATAATGAAATCGTGTCGCTTCGAAATCAGTACGATATTTCTAACGTCGTAGCCCGGCAGACTGAAACAGTAAAATTGCAATGGAAGCAATTAGATATCGATGCCTTGCAACACTTGTTTGGGTATGATATCGACGCAATATTTAAACAGAACGGAATTTTCGAAAGCAAGGAGATTGTACAGATTTCGGCAGAACTAGAAGAACGAACCTTCATCATGAAATCCGTTTCGTACGGCTACCAAAACGGGGACATCTTCCACGATATCGAGTTTGATTTATATCGTCCTCTTAACGCCGGATTTGAAAAACATGGAGGGATAAAGTTAGATTTAACCTACATACAAAATAACATTGAAAATGCCATAACCCTCTCAAATTCCGAACAACAAATTATAGTAGCATCTAGCACAAATGTCTATAACTCAAAGTTAATATTAAGTGTACCTATTGCTCAGATGCAAAATTCAACGGTATCATGGTTTATAGGAGAATTAAAATGTACTGGGAAAAATTATGAATTATTTACTTTAAGGTGTTTGTATGCAGATGCCGATGGTGTGGCTATCGATGGAAGAGTACAAACACAAAAAGTAGGCAAAAATATAACCGGAAATCAACCAATGCCTGCCCCCCCGGAGAATGCAGCATATTTTAGAGTTTATATTTATGCGGGTGAATTAGGGAAAACACAGGGACAGGGCGCCATAATACAAAATATCATGGTCGCTTGGGGAAATCCGAATAATCTTTACTATCATCCTACTCCGGCCGAAATAAAAAGTAGTGGGATGGATACGATATTAGCGCATTTATCCTATCAAATTTTAACCAAGAACACTTATCAGAATGGTTATGGTGTAGCATACCGATCCGGTGCCACTTACAATGAAGTGTTGTTGGAAGATGAAAATACCGAAGCGGATATTATTGTCCCCATCCTAGCCGATAAAACGAAAGTAGGCACAATTCAGGGGTTCGTGAACACCAACTACGGCCAACATAAAAGCAATAAATTAAATGTAACCTATACGGGAGAGGAGTTATGAGAATAAAGCTAGACATTATTATAAACGGTGACATTCATCTGTATTTGCCTGCCGAAGGGATTAACATTCAGGTTCAGCGGAACGAGTATAATTTATTAACGACAGATCGAGCACAAGCGCGCCCCCTTTATATAACGCAGACATTTAATTTACCCTTGGATGGGAATTTACAAATATTCCAAAATTTAGAAGGAGTAGAAAAAAAATGCCAACTACTTTACAATGACGTGATTGTGATTTATGGCAATTTGGTAGAATACTCTATCGACAATCAGCAACGGGTTATAACTGTTTCGATCGTGTCTGCTTTTAAAGATATGGTCGATTACATGGGAGACAATGTTTTGTATTTGGATAAGATCGATTTGGAAGAATACAACTACATTGTCCCGGAAGAGTTTAACGCCAGTTTGGATACAGATATGTTGTCTTTTGGATATTATAACCCTATGGACACGAATACTGGTCAGCTTCAATTTTCTCAGTCGAATATAAACGACTTCTGCAAGCCCTCTCTGAATATCTTAAACTACTTCAAAAAGATTTTTCAGCTAAACAAATGGGATGCCGACTGGGATTCGCTTCCGGAAGGATTCAAAAATTTACGATTACTTCCTACAGAACCCTACCGATGTGCTAGTTTTGTCTTGGGAGAAAACAACGCAGAGTATATTATACAGCCCGGAGAGCGTCTGTATATGAATTTAGGTGCCGACAATTGCCTTTTTAATTCAGTGAAAAATGGAGTAAAAGCTATAGATTATCCGGGGACTCCATCGATGGGTTTGGTCGGAGAAATGTATTTGACCGACGTAATCATGAATGCTACGGTTAGTAGAACGGAATTGATAGGATTAGGGCAGGAAGATGCTATAGCGGCAGGATACGGAGTTTTTACAGATTCTCAGGCTTTGGAGGTTTTGAACGCTAATAAAAATAAAACCCTTCTACTAAAAGGGAAATTTAAACCAAGTCAAGCCGGAGGAATAAGCTTCGGGTTTTACGTAACGGATTATGATGAAGGAGTTTTTGGGGGGAGTGTTTTATTAGATGGGGGTGTATGGAATGATGTAGAAATAGAGATAGAATTTACACCGACCGTAAGTTCTATTACTAGTTATGGCCCTGTTATATTTTTAGAGCCAAACATAAATACTGCCACTTTGGAATATAAAGAAATAGGTTTATACGATCCGGCTACCGCTAAAAGTAGTACACCTATTCCGATGAATGATGAGGAAATAACCGCCGTACAAATACGTCAGCCTAATCGATTACAAAGTTTCAAACTGAAAGCTTTATATGAATGTCCCGATCCGGTGGTATTTGGCATCGAGGAACAGGGGCAACCTGATCTCCTTTTAAATGTTTTGTCTCTAGGGGATAGTGTAATTAATCAGGTTACGGATTCGATTAATACCAAGGAGGGGTTGAACCCGCTTTCGGTATTCTTGGAAAATCCAAACAATTATCCGATATCGGTAAAAATAGAAAAATGGAGGTTCTACAATCTTTTTAATATCTACGAAACCAATCAGGACGAATATATCACCCCGGTTGATTTCATGTATCCGGTAGTGGATAATTACCCTAATATCACGCCGTTGGAATTATACCGCGAATTATTAATCTTATTCCAAATCGCCCAGCATTCCGACGATGTGATTAAAAAGGTTAGCTTCTACGAAATCAACAGGGTATTGAGAAAACAACAACAATTCGTTGAAATCGATAGATACATTCAATGGAACGGATACGAAACGATCGGAACCCCGGAGGGATTAAATAAACTAAACCTGATCCGGTATAAAGACGATGTAAAGCGGCAGCAGTATTTTAAAATAAAATTGCCTCAGCTTCCGGCCAACGGTATATATTTCGAAAGCATATTTTCACACTGTGAACTAAATAACCCATGGAGCGCCTTGACTTTGCCTGCTTTAAAATATAAGGTCAAAAAAGTAGACGATGTTTCAGTAGAATATTTGGAATGGAGTGATATAAATCCGGCGATCGGGATGTATAATCCAAACGGAGTGAATATAATAAAGCCTTCTTTAATACAGCCTCAATCCGGGATTAAATTAACTGTAAATAATTACGAATATAAGGCGGAGGCTAATAATTTATATAATGTAGGTATCTTCTTAAATTACGAAATATGGCTAAATGAAGGGAAGCCAAATTTTGTATTTAGTTATAAAATAAAATATGAATCGGGTGACCTACTAAATTTGGGTGGACATTTCTTGGGGAAAATCTCTAAATGGTATTTTGATGGGGTATTACAAACCAATACTTATCAGAATACGATACCGTTCCCCCAAGATCATGAATGGCATGATGTTATAATTTACGTTAGTTCATTCCCGACTAATCCTTCCTTAAATCGAAATCTGTATATACAAGGAAATAGAGCAACAGTTGAGAAGAAAAACTTCGTTTTTAGTGTAAAAAACATAAAAATAACGATGGGCGATGTACTATATCCGTGGTCTCCTTACGGTGTTAATGGTATGCAGTTTAACAATTTGGTGATGACTAACGTAGTAAAAAAATACTGGAATAACATTTTGACTTTCTTATCCAGTAATCAGCTACAGAATCCGAACGTATTCAAGGCTACCCTACGAATGTCCTACTACCAGTATTACAATTTAATGAAGCAAAGTAATTTGTTTTTCTATAATGGTGACGCGGTGCTGATTGACGGTGAGTATGATGTATTAAATCAGACATTTGTAGGTACCTTTATAAATTTGAAATAAGATGGAAACGGAAAGCAAGATAGTAACCCTTTTTGAATTTACGCAGCGCGGTTATGAAGAGACACAACAGCAATTAGAAAAGCTAATCGATACGCAAAAAAAGTTGGTGTCTGAGCAAAGCACTTTGCAGAAGGTTTTAGAGGACAGCGATAAGGAATTAAGCAAGCTTTCTAAGACCTATTCAAATTTCAACAAGACCTTAACTGCTGCATCCGGGAAGGAGGCCCGTGAAGCTTTCGAGGCTACTAAAAAACAGATTGTAGACCTAGAAGCGGCTACCAAGAAGTACGAAAAGGAATTAAATAGCCTGTCTCAGCAGCAGGCCAAAACTACTAAGCAAATAAAAGATACGGAGGATGTTGCAGCTAATTACAAGAAAGTAATGGCTGAACTTTCGAAAGGCATGGATAATGCAAAAACTAGTATGCAGAATTTATCATCCGCCCAAAAATATTTGCAAGACCAGTTAAATAAGACAGAACTCGGTACGCCAAAATATACTAAACTATCGCAAGAATTGGCGAAGGTTTCTACTACTATTAACACCTTACGTAGGAATCAGCGCCAACAGGCCAAAGAGATGGAAGCGGAAGCCGGATCGGTAGAAGCCCTCCGGCTAAAAGTGTCTAGCCTTAAAAACGAATGGAAAAGTCTAAACCAAAACAGCCCCGAATTTGCGAAAGTCCGCGATGAACTAAAGGCCACCACCGAGGAATTAAATAAGGCTGAACAAGCAGTCGGAATATTTAGCCGGAATGTGGGAAATTACGCATCGGCATTCGAAGGACTGGAGGGCAATTTGAGCGCATTATCCCCCGGCTTATCCGGTGCTGTAAGTGGATTCAAGCAGTTGTTGTCGGCCGCGAAAGCTTTTATTGCCACTCCTATCGGAATAGTCCTGACGGGTATTGTTGTCGCCTTCAAAGCCTTAAAAGCCGCCTTTACATCTAGCGCCGAGGGGCAGGAAAAATATAATAAACTACTGGGAACGCTAACCGGTATCGTTACGGTCTTAAAAGACACCTTCGCTGAGTTTGGAGAATACCTAATTTCTATCTTCGAAGAACCCCAAGAAGCCTACAAGAAGTTTAAAAAATATGTCATTGATCCTCTTACCTTCCAGTTTAAAGTATTGTACAACGGTGCTATGGGAGTGGGGCACGCGATTGCGGGTATTTTTTCCGAAGAATCCCGGGAAAAAAGCAAAGAATACTTTAACCAAATCAAGCAGGATTTTAACGACTTAAAGCAAACCGCTCTAGACGTATGGGATGGGATAACATCTAAGGTCGAACAGGCCCGGCAGAAGGCCCGGGAAGGCTTAGATATTGCTAATATGGAAAACGAGTTAGTCCGGAAAAGATTGGCTACTACCCAAGAACTAGCAGAAAACGAAATAAAAATATCTAGTCTAAGAAGCAAGGCCGAAGAAAGAGATAGAAAAAGTATAGAGCAGCAGCTAAAAGCCATAGATCAGCTACAGGAAGCCCAAAAATTAATAGAGCGAAATGCCCAAATCCGCGTGGATTTAGCCACCCGGGAGTATGAAATACAGAAGGCCAAGAATGCCCTTGGCAAATCTACTCAGGAAGATTTACAAAAAGAGGCTGACCTAAGGGCCGCAATGGTGCAAGTACAACGGGAGGCAGTCGAACAACAAAAAGAAATATTAGCCCAAATCGTAGAAATTAAGACATCTAACCAAGATGCCTACAAAACCTTGTTAACGGAGGTTATCGCCGGAGAAAAAAATATCGCTTCCACCCGGGCACAGATCAGAGACCTAGAAAACAAGAAGGCAGAGCAGGCAGAAATCGAAGTAGCGCAAAGATCGTTAGCTGCATACGAAGCCAATCTACAGGCCAAACAAGACCTGTTAAAAAAATACACGGATGCTAATGTTAAGTTGTCCCAAAAGGAACAGGATGATATCGAGTTGGCCCAGTTGATCGGAGCCAAAGAGATCGAAGATATCCGAAAAGCTGCGAACGAAACAGCGATAGCCACCTACAACAACTTGGTGAATAATGTCCGGGCGGCTCAGCAGAAAATTATTGACGCACAGAAAAAGGGAGATGAAGAGGCAATTAACCTATATACCCAGTTACTCGAAGTCCGGAAGGCAAAGTTGGATCAATTCAACACCGAACAATTAGAATACAATCAGGAACAGGAAGAGGAACGCCGTCAGGCTGAGTTGGAATACTGGACGCAACAGGAAGAGGCCTATGTTGCATCTAGGCAAAAATTGTACGAGTTAACAGTACAGTACAACAACGAAGAAAACATCGCACAGAAGGCCAAATTAGCGGAACAAATCCGGAATGAACGGGAAGCCCTGTCTTCCATTACGCAAATAGTAGAAGCCCACGGGACCAATATTGAGGAATTGTGGGAACGGGAGAAAATATACGTCGAAGATGCTAGCGAGTTTACCGCCGATCGTATCGCACAGGCCATCGACCAAATGAAGGAATTAGGCGATTCCACAGCTAATATTTTCTTGAAGTCTAGTAAAAGCATCGTAAAAAGCGTAGGGAAGGTATTAGATTTTAAGAAATTGCTGAAAGATGGGCAATTATCCCTAGGCCAGTTTAAGCAGAAAGTAACGGAAGTAGCATTGCAAACCGTTTCCGAGGGTATTGACATGGCTACGACCTTAATTTCTACCAGTCTGCAAAGACAAAAGGAAGCGATAGAAGAATTTGCCGCCTTCGAACAAGAACAGGCAGAACGCCGTTATAACAACCGCCTTGAAGCGCTAAACAAAAGTTTACAGCAGGGAGAGATAACCGAAGCCCGCTACCGGATCGAGCAGATAAAAGCCCAAGACGAACAAGCAGATAAAGAAAAGGAGATCGAACGTCAGAAGGCAAATCAGCTTTATTCCATTGAAATGAAGCAATTCCGAATGGAAAAAGCGGCCGATCTTGCTAAAGCTGGGATTAACATTGCTTTGGGAATAACCGCCGCCTTATCAACTGGTTTGCCCGGTATCGTTGTGGTCCCGGTGATATCAGCTTTGGGGGCCGCTCAGATCGCCGCGATATCTGCCCGAAAAGGACCTGAAAAACCAAAATATGAAAAAGGTGGTATTGTTCCCTTTATGGAAATCCAAGGCCCAAGCCACAAAGAAGGCGGGGTTCCAGTATCTATTGGAGGACATGAAGTAGCAGAAGTTGAAGGTGGGGAAGGTGCTTTAATCATCTCCAAGAAGGCGATGAAAAATAAACAAATCCGGACGTTGCTAGCTATGTTAAAAGGAGCCAACGAAGAGATTAGCGGTACATCAGAAGGCCCCGAGTTTGAAGATGGTGGTTATCTGACCTATGACGATTTCTTTGAAAAAGCTAAAGCAAGCCTACAGATTAAACGTAAAAGACGTAAATTGTGGGTAAATGGTAAAAAGTACAAGCTTCCTAACAAAGGCCGGGGAATCGCACAGGACCAAATCGTGAATGATGTGGCCGAGGAAATAGCTACTAAAGAATTTGAAGCCTACCGGAAAGCTGAGTTGGCTAAATTGGAAGCTAAGGAGGCCCAAATGATGGCTGCCCAAAATGCAAAGGTCCGGGATAACGAAATCCTCCGGGAGATGGGGATATCGGATTTTGCCCAGTTTACCGCTACCCAAACCGAAAAGGAACAGCGTGCACAGGAATTGCAGACGATGATTAGCGCCTATAAAGAACTAGCCGATGCCCGGTTAGAGGATTTAAAGGACCGCATGCAGTATGACGAAAAGATCAACGAATTTAAAGAGAGATCGGCCGCAATCGACGAAGAACTGGAAACAACTACCCTGAATTTCAACAAGAAGATTTTGGATGAAATGTTGGAAGCCGGGGAGATTTCCGCAGAAGAGCACGCCAGTTATATCGATCAGATAACCCACGGTTACGGAGCCAGTACGCAGGAAATTATTAACCTGAAAAAGAAACAGGTAGAAGCTACTAAAGCCCTGATCGAACAGGAACGGGAAGCGGAATTAGCCGCCGCGCAGGAAGTAGCAGATTTCCGGACGCAGGCCCTAGAGCAATTACGCGAAGAATGGACAGAAAATTATCAGGCCACAACGGAGGAAATATTATCCGACCTGAGTAGTGCAAATAAAGCAGCTTCGGAGTTAACCGGGGCTGACTTGGAACGCTTTCAGGAAATGGTAAAAATGTCCAACCGGGTGAAGGAGATCGAAGAGGAAAAGTTAGCTATAAACGAAAAATCCGCTAAGCTGACCCAAAAGTATGCCGATCTTGAACTGGAGTTAAACGATGGTATAATCCTGAGCCGGGAGGAACAATTAGCACTACAGGAAGAGCAAAAAAGAATCCAAGAAGAACAAGCCCGTTTGGAAGAGGAATTAAAAGCGAAGGAAGAGGAACGGGCAGCCCAAGAGGAGGCGATTGAAAGTGCTAAAGATGCTTTTCAGGAACAGCGCGAAAACTCTATGGAAGAGGCGTTGAAAGCCTACGAAATGAATAATTTCGACGATCTTCTAGCCAAAATAAAAGAGTTAGGCGCTCAGCTACAGGAAGAGGAGGCCAACAATTGGACCTTAGAAAAGCAGTTAAGCAAAGAACTGGATGAAAAGCTAAAAGCAATAAACCAAACCTACGACGATCAGATAGCCGCACAAGATGCGATAATCGAAGGCTATAACAAAGAACTTGAACAGGCCGAATTACTGCATGACAAAAAAGCTGCATACCTAGCCGAGGAACAAACCGCATGGGAGGAAAATTTTGAAAAGCAAAAAGCGATAATTGAAGAGGAATATAATAATACAGTGGCAGGTCTGAATAAAGAGTTAGCCGACTTAAATTCCATATTGGCAAATCTAAAAGTAGCCGGGGTTCAGATTGGCGCCGATGCATTCC
>ENA-UEQL01001287-UEQL01001287.1-human-gut-metagenome-genome-assembly--contig:-NODE-1287-length-17658-cov-16.293214_pt1 | contig 17658 bp, 12 predicted proteins | sample MGYA00242905_ERZ507926 | MGnify/ENA primary metagenome ERZ507926 (study PRJEB26167, sample SAMN06115531) | human gut metagenome | host: Homo sapiens | place: China:Henan | collected 2015-09-09...
CAACTGTGTTCAACTGACATCCCGGAACCTGTTCGCCATCGCGGAGGGTCGTGTCGAAAATGTATAATCTGTCACTCATATCTTTAAAATTTTAAATTTACACCTTATTATATATAAGAGCTACACATTCAGAACGCACTACGTTTATATAGCAATCCGTGCAGAAGCATCAGATAAAGTAAAAAGCCTTTCCCCACTCCATAGACGGAAGTGTAGAAAGGCTTTTAATATCTTAAGCGATGAACTATACGCACACCTTATCACTTCCGCCCACAAACTGCAGTCGAAGTCGAATAATAATGCTTGTAATGTTCAACAATGTTGTTCTCATATCTATCTTATTATGTTATATTCTTAAATTCGCATGCAAAGGTAACACTTTTATTTGATACTAGCAAACAATTTATAACTTTTTTAATAGAAATGATAACAAATTCCTATAATCTTATGGATTTTTTACCCAAAAACGTTAATCCTGTGCAAGAATTTGGCGAAAAAGCCAGTTTTTGAGTGAAAAAATTGACAAACTCTAACCTTAGAAAGGCAGATTCTCTGCAGGCGGCGGTGGTAGCGGACTACCATCCTGCCCTCCGCCATTCATTCTAGAGCCTACAATCTCACCACCTTCTTCGACAGGTGCTGCTGCAGCATCCTGCGGATCCTGGAATCGGGTAAATTCTCCACGGAAGTTCAGGAGAACATCTCCAACAGAGCCCTTACGGTGCTTGGCAATGATAATCTGTGCCATACCATGAAGGTCATTACCCTTTTCATCCTGATAGATGTGATAATATTCCGGGCGGTGAACGAAAAGCACCATATCGGCATCCTGCTCGATGGCACCGGATTCACGGAGGTCACTCAACTGAGGTCGCTTTCCTTCCAAACCCTCACGGTTCTCTACATTACGGGAGAGCTGCGAAAGTGCAAGCACAGGAATATTCAGCTCTTTGGCAATACCTTTGAGCGAACGGGAGATGGTAGATACCTCCTCCTGACGGCTACCAAACTTCATACCATTGGCATTCATCAGCTGGAGATAGTCGATCATCAACAGTTTAACACCCTTTTCCCTTACCAGTCGGCGCGCCTTGGTACGGAGTTCGAAAACAGAAAGACCAGGCGTATCATCAATATAAATAGGTGCACCTGTCAGTTTTCTCAGTTTTTTATCCAACCGTTCCCATTCTGGCTGTTCCAATTGTCCGTTCAGTATTTTCTTACCCGAAATCTCGCAAACATTCGAGATGAGTCGGTTCACCAACTGAACGTTATTCATTTCCAGAGAGAAGAATCCGATAGGCACATCATAATCTACCGCCACATTCTTGGCAATACTCAATGCAAAGGAAGTCTTACCCATGGCAGGACGACCGGCGATTATCACAAGGTCGGACGGTTGCCAACCTGATGTTATATCATCCAATCCACGATAACCCGTAGGAATACCGGTAAGACCACCCGAGTTCTGAGCGGCGCGCTGCAAGATGGCAACGGCCTCCTTTACAACCGGCTCAATCTGTGTATAATCCTGCTTCATATTGTTCTGCGAAAGCTGGAAGAGTTCACCTTCAGCTTTCTGCATCAGTTCATCCACATCCACACCTTCTTCATACGCCATCGTCTCGATGTCGCCGGCATAATGAATCAGCTGGCGCTGCATATATTTCTGCGCCAGGATACGGGCATGCGACTCTACATGGGCAGCCGAAGCCATGCCTGCAGAAATATCCATGAGATATTGTGCTCCTCCCACCTTATCCAGTTCGCCAGTCTTGGCTAACTGATCGGCAAGAGTCATGATATCCACAGGCCGTTCCTCCATGTTCATCACCTGGATAGCCTGAAATATTCTCTTATGACGCGGGTCATAAAAAGTATCCGGCTTGAGCAACTCCGACACCACCGAAAAGGCATCAGAATCTATCATCAAGGCACCCAGTACCGCCTGCTCCACATTCACAGCCTGCGGTTGCAAATGGGCGTAGGTTGGATCTATCTGTACCTTATTCTTATTTTTATTATTCTCCGCCATCTTTATTGTTTTTTCCTTTCCTCGAAAACTTTTTTTGTTATAAATTCCAATTCTATAGGCGCAATACCACGATCATCGAGCCAATCTCCCATCTCGAGCAGGCCGAATGCATCTATATCTTCCTTAGGGGAAAAAGCTGCATGACCAGATGCTTCATCCAAAAATCTGATAGCTGCAGTTCCTCCCTTTTTCACGAGAACGCAGAGTCCATAATAGAAAAATTTCAAAGACTCCCATCTGTGGTCTTGTGGCTTGGAAACTTTGCTCACCATCGCAGATAACATTTTCATGAACATGCGTTGCTTATCATCCTTATCCATACCTGTCATGTCTGAATTCAAAATTTCCCTGATCTCATTATCATCACTATTTTGCAGATAAGGTTCTATTAAAGCCATTGCATGGTCAATGTTTTTATCGCCTTCCGATTCTGAAAAGAGCAAAGAGAAAGCCAGTCTGCATTCAACCTGTTCTTCCTTAGGATACTGTTCATCCATCTGGAAAGCCCATTCCAAAGCCTCTTTATAATGATGGAATTTCAATAAGAGATCGGTCTTTTTCAGCTTGAGCTTAAACTGCTTACTCTCATCTGATTCTTCTTTAATCAAGCAATTCAATGATATTAAAGCCGCCGGGTCTTTTATCTCTTCTTCTATTTCTAATTTCAACTCCGTGGCAGCCTTATAAGTTGGGCTTGTTTTCTTAATCACATCGAGATGTTCAAGCGCCTCATCATATTTTTCCTCCGATTTGTATGCCAATGCAAGCATCATATGCTCTTCGTCGGTATATTTTTCCAGATTACGCAAAATCTTGCTAACAAAGGCATAGTCACCTCTTTTAGCAGAGAAACGGGCCAGCGAGAGGCGATACTTGTCATATTCCGGTTTAGCAAACAGTCCCGTAGTAAAGAAAGGAATTTCCTTCTGCACTTCGAAAGGATTATCAAATGCCTTCCTCATCGGAGAGAGAGTATAGAATCGGTAGAGGTCCTGCACATAGCGATGACGAACCCTGATTGCACGTTTCTTCTTTTCCTCTTCAGAGAGATTCTCTTCATGTTCCATTACCGAATCAAGCAGTGTGACATTTTCTGAATCCTTTGCTTCTGTAGAATCATTCTCATCCTCTACTGGCTCTTCGGTATTCTGCTCTTTTTCCTCCTCATCTTCTTCGTCATAAAAAACAGGACCAGACACCATATTTTCCGGGGCAATATCCAATGATTTAATAAATTCTTTAGATGTATTATTCAATGAAAGAATGATGCTATACAGATCGGTATCACACATAGAGACACCTTTCAACAGATTGTTGATGAAATTGCGATGCTGTTTCATCGTAGCCCGAACATTCTTGAGCGTAGAATTACGGACATAGAAAGGAACAAACCAATTATAGAGTGAATGGAAATGACCGAAGCTCTTCTGGTTGGCAAACTGATGATAATAGACATCAACTCCTATATCTTCTGAATTCAACATATAGTCGAAGGCTCCCTTAAGGGCATCATCAGGATTCTCCCCATCTGCTGAGAAGCAATTAAGTCCCAATTCACCCGTTTGGTCTATCTTTTCGGCCAAATCCTGAGTAAAAGAAGTGAACATGGTCTTCACCACGGAATGCATCATCTCCTTGCTATCCTTTTTACTGGTAAGACATAGACGCATCTGGCGTTGGAGATCAACACAGGCTGCCAAAAATTCATCATCCATGATCAAGCCAGCAGCAGAATCCCAATATTTCTGTTTTTCACCCGAATTGGTTATTGCACAGAAAACGAAACCCACCAAAGCGCGCTGGCGAACACTGCAAGTACTGTCGTCAGACTTGATTAAGCGCATCAAGACTGCAAGTCTAGGGGCCTCCATGAATACAGAGCATGACAATGAAACAGCCGAAACAATCATATTGATGGTGTATGGATCTACCAAATCGGAAGCGATGATATCAAGAATATTCTTGACAAAATCATCATTCCAATCATCAGTTGTCAAAATATAAGAAAACACCATATTGCGATAGGCATTAAGCTGCTCTTGTATCTTTTGTCTTTCCTCATCTATCTGTTCTTCAGACAAGTCTACCCTCAAATTTAGCATAGCTTCATCTGTAGCAAATTTCTCAAAGGTTTCCTGTACCTCATCAAAACTTGTCAGATTCTGAGCTCTTTTGCAAAGTGCAACAAATGTAGACTCATTAGCCAAAATCCATTCGTGGCGCATTTTACTATAGAGCTTGTCTATATCCATATCCAAATCTGAAGCAAGATCATAAAGTTCCCGATGTTTAAGTTTGCCATCTATATAATCATGATATAAAGCATCATATCTTTGTTCAATTTCCGCTATTCCAGGCAGACATGGCTCCAAACCCACTTCCTGGTCAATTATCTTGCGAATTGCCTCTATTCTGGATATCGTAGTGACATTTTCATGCGAAAACTTTGTCCAGCTAAAATCTTCTCTTTTCATAAGCCGCTTATTTTTGTGCTACAGCCAGGTCACGACGTCTTGGCTCCATAGCGTGTTCATATTTAAGTTTTGGAAGATTACTGATGGTTTTAGCATCGGCACCCGTATATTTTGTGATGATTCTTGCATAATGCTGTACCCCACGACTGTTTATGCTATCAACAGCAATATTATACGCCTTGATAAACTTGGCAACTTGGTCTTTACGGCGCGGCTCTGAAAGTATTTTCTTGCGGAAAGCAACAACACCCAACTGCAAGTTCTTATCTCTGCTGTCAAAGAGTTTTACATGCTGTTCAAGTCGGGCTTTGGTAGCTTGAGGTTCTGGCAGCAACATGGCATCCATCTCGTTGTTAAGCAACATACGCAGACGGATGTTCAAATCGTTGATTTGAACCTTATAAGCATCATATTTAGGCTTACCGCTATCGATTGCTAAAGTAGCCAGATAATCAGTTGCAGAGTAGCGGGTCATTGCCACCATCTTATCTGACAGTTGTTTCAGTTCGGATATACGCGAACGCTTATTGGTGATAAACTGCCAATAAAGATTGGTAGAAATAGGATACGTCAAAGCAGTACCCCGTTTCTCTATATGATGAGCACGAATCAGATCGGTCACGGCTCCCTCTACGCGCTTGCGCTCGATAGCAGTATCACAATCCATTTGTGCAGTATATCTACGCAAATGTACGTCTACACCTTGCTGCTGGAAGATACTGTCATCACATGCCAGAAAGATTGGCAGGCAGTCCATTGTTGGCATCACCGCTATCTTCAGCGCAGCACGGTCTAGGCTATCCAATCTAGCCTTTTCCTTCTTGCTCAAGCGATGACGTTCTGCTTCCGACTTGCCACATCCTGCAAATCCTATAGCCAGCAAGAGCATCAAGGCTGTAAACGTTTTGAACTTATTCATTATCTATCCTTTAATCATTTGTTATTCTACATAGAGAACCAATCCCTTCAAATATTCACCTTCCGGATGATAAATATTGATAGGATGGTCGGCAGGCTGGTGCAACTGGTGCAAGATGCGAACCTTTCTTCCAGCCTGCGCTGCAGCAGTAAACACAGCATTGCGGAACTGATCCTTCGTAACCACCTGAGAGCAACTGAAGGTAAAAAGGATGCCGCCCTTCTTAATACGCTGCAAGCCCTTTACGTTCAGGCGGGTATAGCCCTTCAACGCATTGCGCAAAGCCGCACGGTGCTTGGCAAAAGCAGGAGGATCAAGAACAATCAGATCATACTGCTGGTCATGTTCATCAAGATACTTGAAGGCATCTTCGCAGATAGCCTCATGGCGTGCATCTCCAGGGAAATTGAGCGCAATATTCTCATTGGTCAATTCTATCGCCTTGGCACTGCTGTCTACGGAGTGAACAGCCTTAGCCCCGCCTCTCATCGCATAAACAGAAAAGCCGCCGGTATAGCAGAACATGTTGAGCACGCTCTTACCCTTGGCATAATGCTCGAGCAGCGAACGGTTCTCACGCTGATCTACGAAGAAACCCGTTTTCTGACCACGCAACCAGTCGATATGGAATTTCAGTCCATTCTCTACAGCAACATCGTCAGCATCACCTCCCAGTATAAAGCCATTTTCCTGTCTGAGGTCAGCCATATACGGTAAGGTTGTCTCACTCTTATAGTAGATATTCTCCAGTGCTTCGCCCATCACCTTCTTCAAGGCTTTGGCTATCTCCATGCGGCAAACATGCATACCCACACTGTGAGCCTGCATGACAGCAGTAGGCCCATAGCAGTCGATAACAAGTCCCGGCAAGTTATCACCCTCACCATGAACCAAGCGATAAGTAGTATTGGATAAATTACCGGCAATACCCAAAGCGAGTCTCATTTTATATGCCGAATCCAATCTGGCACACCAGTACTCCTCATCAATCTCAATATCTCTAAAAGAAAGAACACGTACAGCGATAGAACCGATCTGATAATGACCTATAGCAATGAATTCACCACTACGGGTAAACACTCTCACAATGTCGCCCTCCTCTATGCCCTCATCCATTGCCTGGATAGCACCCGAGAAGATCCATGGATGAAAACGCTTGAGCGATTCTTCCTTACCTTTCTTTAAATATACGCTTTTATACATATTTATATATGAAGTTTCTTACGATTATCAATTGCTATTCCTTACCACTTATATCATACCCTGAGTTCATCGAGCTCGTAATCGCCTGTGGCAGACAAACGCTTGAATTCCTCATACAGATTAATGCAGCACCAGGCATCTGTTGCTGCATAGAGAGCCTGCGATTCCTTCAAATCGCTAGCCTCCCAATTGCTCAACCGTTGCGCCTTGCTGATTTTCTGGTGAAACAGGTTAGCATACAGTTTCTGCAGACTCATGTCTGCGATACCAAAGTTCTTTGCAACATCCTGCAACTCGATAAAGTAGCCAGCCTTAAAAGCAGCTCGCTTATGGAGCTGCAGCAAGTCATCGTGCCAGGAAAGTCCTACTTTTGGCACGGTGGTATCTTCGAGCAAGCGAATGATGGCAGGAGTAATGCCCGTATGATGCAGGCGGAAGAGATAACAAGTATCATGTGTACTCACCTGCAACAACGAAACATGGTAAGCCTGACCACGCTTGAATGATGGGCGCGTTTCTGTATCCACACCCAGTATATAATGGCTAAGTAGGTCATTAACAGCCGCTTCTGTATCTTCAGGCTTGTCAACGACTACGATTTTGCCAGGAAACAAAGCTCTTGGCAAATTCGTGATTGCCGCCTTGTCGAAACTAGTGAAAATAATCTTCATTATGCTTTTTATTCTTTACAAGTTGCAAAATTAGAAAAAAAAGATGAGAAAAAGAATTGTTTTCTCAATTATTTTCGCTAATTTTGCAGATAAATTATTCAAAAATATATAAAATGGCTAAAAAAAGAACTGAAAAAAAGACCAAAACCTTTAGCGAAGCTATTGGTTTACAGTATATTTTCAACAATACTATCACCGACTTTTTCATAGGATTAGCCTTGGTAGTCATTGCTGTGGTTATCATCATCGCTATGATCTCCTTTCTCAACACAGGAGCCAATGACCAGAGTTTGCTCGAAAATCTGAAGCCGGGTGAATGGACCAACACGGAAAAACAGTTTCAGAACTACTGCGGATCCTGGGGAGCCATTGTATCCTATTGGCTCATTGCCATCAATTTCGGATTTCCAGCCTTCATGCTCCCATTCTTTGTCATTATGGTGGGATTGCAGATGATGCATGCCTACAAGCTGAACCTGTGGAAATGGTTCTTCTGCATGATTGTGGTCATGCTATGGATGTCGGTAACCTTTGCCAAGTTCATCGCACCTATCATGCCAAGCCTCATCTTCAATCCGGGCGGAAAGCACGGACTCTATGTCGTGCAGAATCTGGAGAACATCATGGGTCCTCCAGGACTTACTGCCATTCTTTTCTTCGTGGCGGTAGCATTCCTCACCTATCTCACCACTGAAACCATTACGGTAATCAGAAAAGCACTCAACCCTATCGGTTATATATCAAATAAGGTGAAATTTGAGATTACTAACCATGGAAAGAACAGGAAAGATACGGAAGCTATCGACGAGGTATACGCCAGCGCAGCATATGGTACTGGCACTGAGGATGAGAAAGAAGAATATAAGGAAGAAGAACCTGCCAAAGTCATCGACCTGAATCTGGATCCGGACCAGACTTTCGCAACCCCGGACATACCTTCTACGTCTGTTGAACCAGAGGCAGACGGACCGGAAGCTACAGGAACAGAAGGTGATACAGAAAAAGATGAAACCATCGCTATAGCCAACGGCACGCAGAACGAGAATATGTTACTCATTGCACGTCAGCGCGAACTCCGTACAAAACGGGCTGAACAGGAAGCATTGGAAAAGCAAGCTGCCGAGGCTGCTGCAGCTTCTGAGCATATAGGTATGGACATCTCTGTAGCCACAGCCGACGAGAAGGCTACAGGCAATACCTTGAGCAATGCAGAAGTACTGAATACTCCAATCAATCCGAAGGAGCCGTTCACCAGATATAAATATCCGGTACTCAACCTTCTGAAGAAGTATGAGGATGACGGCGTATCCATCGATGAGGAAGAGCAGCGCGCCAACAAAAACCGCATCATCGAGGTGCTGGGCAACTTTGGCGTACAGATCAAAACCATCCGTGCTACGGTTGGTCCTACCATCACACTCTACGAAATCCAGCCTGCAGAAGGCGTACGTATCTCTAAGATCAAGAATCTGGAAGATGACATCGCCTTGAGTCTGGCAGCTCTCGGCATCCGTATCATCGCTCCTATCCCAGGTAAGGGAACCATCGGTATTGAGGTACCTAATGCAAAGGCGAACATCGTTAGTATGGAAAGTACTTTAAACTCAAAGAAATTCCAAGAAACCAAGATGGAGTTACCTATCGCTTTGGGTAAGACCATTACCAACGAAGTGTTTATGGTTGATTTGGCAAAGATTCCTCACCTGCTTGTTGCGGGTGCTACCGGACAGGGTAAATCTGTAGGTTTGAATGCCATCATCACCTCTTTATTATACAAGAAACATCCAAACGAACTCAAACTGGTTCTCATCGACCCTAAGAAGGTGGAGTTTAGCGTCTACTCCCGTATTGCCAACAAGTTTATGGCTGCGCTTCCTGATGAGGAAGAACCTATCATAACCGATGTAACCAAGGTGGTTAGAACCCTGAACAGTCTGTGTGTACTGATGGATAGCCGTTACGACTTGCTCAAAAAGGCAGGAGCCCGTAACATCAAAGAATACAACCAGAAGTATATCAACCACAAGTTGAAGTTGACAGATGGACATGAGTATATGCCATACATCGTGGTGATTATAGATGAGTTCGGTGATCTGATCATGACAGCCGGCAAGGAAGTAGAACTTCCTATTGCCCGTATCGCCCAGCTGGCACGTGCCGTGGGTATCCACATGATTATTGCCACCCAGCGTCCTACAACCAGCATCATCACGGGTAATATCAAGGCTAACTTCCCTGGCCGTATTGCCTTTAAGGTTACATCTGCCATCGACTCAAAGACCATTCTTGACCGTACAGGAGCCAACCAGCTGATTGGTCGTGGTGATATGCTCTATCTCTGCGGCAATGAACCTGTCCGTGTACAGTGCGCCTTTGTTGATACACCTGAAATCGAGCGCATCAACGAGTATATCTGCGAACAGCCTGGCCCTATCGAACCTATGGAGTTGCCAGAACCAGCTAATGATGAAGGAAGCGCAGGTGGAAGCGGCAGCATCAGTGCCCGCGAACTGGATCCGTTCTTCGAAGAGGCAGCCCATGCGATTGTTCTTTCGCAGCAGGGTTCTACCAGCATGATACAGCGCCGGTTCAGTATCGGCTATAACCGTGCAGGACGACTGATGGACCAGATGGAAGCTGCAGGCATCGTAGGTGCAGCACAGGGCAGCAAGCCTCGTGAGGTACTGATACAGGATGAAAACCAGCTTAATAATCTGTTAATGGCACTTCGAAACTCTTAATTTTAGTAAATAACTAAGGGTATGAAAGAAGATAATATTGGAAAAGGTTAAATTATTAAACCCTGAAGCCGTGAAAACGTCTAAGAGAGAAAAGACGTTTTTACGGCTTTATGATAGAGTATGAAATTTTGAAGATATAATATAACATAGAATTTTAAAAGAAAGGAAAAGATAAAAATGAAAAAGATTTTAGCATTGGCTTTCGTTGCAATGATGAGCATCGGAGCCATGGCGCAGACAGCGCAACAGGTACTTGATAAGACCGCTGCCGTTATTGGCAACAAAGGTGGAGCTAGCGCCAACTTCAATATGAGCAGTTCTAAGTATGGATCAGCAAGCGGCAGTATTGCCATCAAAGGCAACAAGTTTAACGCCCGTACCCCGCAAGCCATCGTCTGGTTCAACGGCAAGACCCAGTGGACTTATCTAAAGAAAACCAACGAGGTGAATGTCAGCAACCCTACACAGGCTCAGCAGATGTCCATGAACCCTTATACCTTTATTAATATATATAAGACTGGTTATAAGTCAACGCTCAAGACAGCAGGCAGTAACTATGTAGTACATCTCGTTGCCAATAACCAGAAACGTTCTGTAGCCGAAATGTATATCACCATCAACAAAAAGACACATATTCCATCAGTTGTCAAGATGCGACAGGGCAATACCTGGAGTACCATCACGGTAAGTAACTTCAGAGCCAGGAGCGTTTCTAACAGCACATTCAATTTCAACAGCAAGGAATGTCCAGGAGCTGAAGTCATTGACCTGAGATAATTGCCAGAAAAATCGTATAAAGTTTATTTTCAAATAAGATTCCCCGCCACAACACTCCGGTAGCGTGACGGGGAATTACTTTTTCCAAAAGGGTTTTAGTATCAATAATTTCCAAAAGCGAATCATAGACTCTCCCTTTTTGCACAACAAATCTTAAAACAACTATGCAATTGTAAAATATTCAAAAATACTTTGGAATTTTTGCAAAAACATTTGGCAGATACAAAAGAATTGGTTATCTTTGCATTAAGAAATTATAAAAACAAGTAATTATGAAGCAGACAGAAGCCTATCAAAGACTCGTGGAGAAAGGTATCCGACCATCACTCCAGCGTATTGCCATTATGGATTGGCTCATCAAGCATCCCACTCATCCAACTATCGAGGATGTGTACAAAGGATTAGCAGAGAGTATCACAACATTGAGCAAGACAACCGTTTACAACACGCTCAGAATGTTTAGTGAGCACAATGCGGCCCAGATGATCACAATCGATGAACATCGCGTATGTTATGATGGAAATATTAAAAGCCATGTTCACTTCTATTGCAGAAATTGTGGCAAGGTAATTGACTTTTTCGGCGAACCTGCTCCAACGGTGGAACCAGGAAAGGAAATTGAAGGAAACATCGTATTGGAAGAACAGCTCTACTACAGAGGAATCTGTGCAGAATGCGCTAAAAAAGGTGTAAAGTCACCTCTCACAGAGACTGTTCACTAATTCAAAAGACAATAATTATACAACAATATTTAAAACAAAAACATTATGAAGAAAAAGTTTATTTGCACCGTTTGCGGTTACATTTACGAAGGTACAGAAGCACCAGAGAAGTGCCCTATCTGCAAGGCTCCAGCCAGCAAGTTCAAAGAGATGGAAGATGCAGTAGATGACGATATGACATTTGCTACCGTTCACGTTCTCGGTCAGGCATTTAAGGATGGCGTTAATGAAGACGTTATCAAGGGTTTGAAGGACCATTTCAATGGTGAGTGTGGCGAGGTAGGTATGTATCTTGCTATGGCACGCCAGGCAGATCGTGAAGGCTATCCTGAAATTGCAGAGGCTTACAAACGTTATGCCTATGAGGAGGCTGATCACGCTTCTCGTTTTGCAGAACTTCTCGGTGAGGTTTTGGGTGATACCAAGAGCAATCTCGAGGCTCGTATTGCTGCAGAGAAGGGTGCTTGTGAGGATAAGTTCCGCATTGCCAAGCTTGCTAAGGAGCAGGGTTCAGATGCTATCCACGATACCGTTCATGAGATGGCTAAGGATGAAGCACGCCACTGTGCAGGTTTTGCAGGTCTCTACAAGAGATACTTCAAGTAATAGATTTTAAAAGACGTAACTTTAAAAATTATAATACGATTATTTAGTATTGTAAGTCAAGCAAACAGGAAAGCCGATTCTTGTATAGTAATATACTTGAATCGGCTTTCTTTATGTGATGATAAATATGGTTACTTTGTTTCAGGAACCAGGAACTTGTCTCCTGTTTGCTTAATAAGTTCCTTGGCATATTTCTCAGGATACCCAGGACGATCGGTATCTGTTACGAGGGCGGTTTGTCGCCGAGCGGTTGCATCTCTGATACCCGCACGCCAGCCCAGAAGGAGGCGATGAAGCTTCTCATCCTCCGCCTTCACCGTGAGTTTCCGGACATCAAGACCATTCTGGGGCATCGTGAATACTGTAGAATCAAGTGTGCCAATCAACTCAATGCTGGTTTGAGATAATAAGCATGGTACTATTACCTGTGCTTATATCTGGCTAACTGCTATTGACAATAATTATGTTCATAACTCATTTTTTATTTTCTCCGCCAGTAAGAGCCCTACGACCGCAGAAAAGTGAGAAGCAATATTTACATAATGCTACTGTATAGAAGAACTTCATTAGATGTTTTTCTGAAAAAACTCATTATTTTTCTTGGAGATTTCATAGAAAAATCGTAAATTTGCCCTCAGATATCAATTATCTCACTATTTTGCCATGGGTAAATATATTAACCCCTTCACCGATTGGGGCTTCAAACGCCTCTTCGGACAAGAAGGCAGAAGAATGTGAAAGTGATTTTGACAAATGGATTTATGTATTAAAGCATATGGAAGCATTAGAGAGAATGCCGTTTACGGCACAGAAGAAGATTTTCAAGCGTCTTGCTGAACTGGCGGATTCCCGCTGCCTGAGTCAGGAGGAGCAAGAGAAATATGATGAGAGTTTGAAGGCTGCCGATGATTACTATGGCGTCTTAATGAGCTATTACATGAATGGAATTGATGAAGGTGTTGCCAAAGGTGAAGCAAGAGGCATTGCCAAAGGTGAAGCAAGAGGTAGCTATCATAAAAGTCTGGATATAGCGAAGAAAATGCTATTGAAGGATATGGATGATGAGTCTATCATGGAACTCACGGGCTTAACCCAAGAGCAATTGCATCAATTGAAATCATAAAATTATTAAATACAAGTTCTCCCTATAAGCCAGGTGATAAATTACCTGTGCTTATAGGGAGTTTTTTTGTTTTGAAAGTTATTACCTTACTCAGCCTCACGGTCTTTGGGGTAATGATATATGAGACTTGGCATCCATGCTATTCTGACGATACTTAACCTCCCGGTCTTTCCTGCCGAATATTTGGTGCATATCTGCCATTCTCTATTAATAGAATAAATTTACATATAATGTCTGCACAACGCTGCGCATTATTTTCTTCACAAAAATCGCCTTACTCAGCCGTCCTGCTGGATATGTTATCCGGAATCAGAAAGGTTCGACCTCGCAAGACGGGGATTTCAAATCCCCTAAGCACGAATAGGATGGAACATTTCTTGACGGCGGATTGCAAATCCACCGAAACGCTTGATAAATTTCTAAATTGATGAATGGCTAAAAAGCGAGGAACGGCCGGACCGGTTTCTGGTTCGTCTTGTTGTTGTTGTTGTTGAAACGGACAGACCCTGATCCCTTGGAGTCGTCGACGCCCGAATCGATGTTCACGGCGTTCGTGGGAGAGTACTCCGAAGAGCCCCTAAATCCAGAGGGAGAAAACCTTTCGACTATCCTATCATTGTTTTTCCACTATAACTAGCTGTAGGCATGCCTTGATGAAGGGCAGCTGCGCCGCTCCGCCTATGCGGAGATAATCGGTTTGGATGCAACCACAGTGCCTTATGCCAGTCAATGACCTTTTAAGATTACATACTGCTCGCTCGTGGCAGCAACATGGCTGCCACGACTCTGGCCATAATATCTTGATATTTGTCCTTGCCCCTATATTCGTTTTTCATTTTAGTGGGTGGCAGGCTTTGGTGCCGCCTTGGGGGCGGCTTTGAAGCCTGCCACCCACTAAATTGAAAAACGCCTGGAAACTGCGTTTCCAGACATTCTGGCTAACTGCTATTGACAATAATTATGTTCATAACTTATTATATTTTAAATTGATAAATTTCTAAATTGATAAATGGCTAAAAAGCGAGGAACGGCCGGACCGGCTTCTGGTTCGTCTTGCCGGCGTCGGTGCCGAAACGGACAGACCCTGACTCCCTGGAGTCGTCGACGCCCGAATCGACGTTCACGGCGTCCGTGGAAGAGAACACCGAAGAAGTCCAAGCCCAAGTATTGACCGCTCCAAAAAACTCGGTATAATTAGAGTCGCCCACTTTCTTCAACTTGTTATTTATATTGGTTGTGACGGTTGTCATAGTATTAAAGAATCCCCATGTCGGATGAGTAGATGTATTACCATCCCAGATTCCTGTCCAATCATCCGAAAATGGTGCACCTAAGCTTGTCATTACTGCATAATACTGACCAGCAGAAGGTAAAAACCAACCTGTACACTTGGATGAGGGAGCCGGAAGCGTATTGTATTTCTGTGCCTGATAAGCTGCGGCTGCATTTGAACCCCATTGAGTGATTAAGTAATTTGTATCTGTGTAGCCAGATCCATAAATCCAATCCTTAGAATCAACAATCTTTTCCTTACTATTAACATAGAGTTCTCTTCCCGTATCACTATTCGAAGAATACCAGGCATATCCTGTGCCGATACTGGTTTTGCCTGTAGAACCAATAGTTTTCAGACACATTACCAAGGCGTGGCCACCCTTACCGCTCACCCCTTTTTCCGTCCAATAATCATTGCCGAGATAACCAACAATTCCAATCGGTGTTTTACCAGAAGCAAGAGCCTCGCTTTGATGGGTCATAGCACCATCGCTATAATAGATATCACCAACTGCCATTGTATAAGTATAATCAACCTTTGTTGCTTGTATCTTAGCTGTACCAGTACCAACACCATTTGCGGCAGCTGTTATGTTTACAGCACCACTCCAGGCATCATTTTCTTTACTTGTACTCGAAAAGGGAAATGCTGCAGAGGGCGGAATTACTTTCACTCCTTGAGTATTAGTTGTGGCATAGAGCTTTTGACCATTTGATAATGTGGCGCTTGGAATTAGGGTGGTTGTCCCATTATCCCATGTATAGGAGGAAGGATAACCACTCAATATATAATGCTTGGGAACGCTTTTGGATTCTCTATTCAAGACTGCCAGTCCCATAGCATGCTCCATCTTAAAGTTTACACTGCAGCCATCGTCATCCAGCGTAGCCTTGCCAATCTGTAAGTCACAGTCATTCATCATCTTCAACGTACTCTGATCAGCTGTTATTTTACTGCTTTTCCAAGTAGCAATGGCATCAGCAAAGAACTTGGCTGAGCTAGAAACATCACAAATGTGAGTATTATTAACCACAGGCAAACCTCTCAGGCTAACCTGATCCTGATAGGGATAATACACAAAATAGTTATACTTTGGCGAGAATTTCAGTTTTAAATCTGCTGGAAGAGACAAGGAGGTGCCACTAGAGGTACTAATAAGGGTCAGCTTAACATTTGCGGCTATCACATTATTCTTCTCGTTCACCACAAACAATCCGGCATAAACAGAAGAATTGGGGTCGTTGGGGGCGTATGCTGTCCGAATCTGACTTACGCTTTTCCAGCCATCAGGATAATCCAGGCGGCCCATTTTCAGCGTCGTAATCTTTGAAGAGGAAAGCACATAGGTAATATGTTTGCCTGCTGTCCAAGAGGTTCCGTTCAGGCTAAAAGACACGGTTTTATCTTTTTTACCATCATTGAATTCCATTGATACCTTGGCATCTGGGCCGAAGTTCTCCTGAGGTATCATCATCAAGGCAGAGGTCTTGTCGGTAAGAGCCTTGCTCTCACCAGCTTCTACTGGTGCATCCAACTTGATGACATAAGTAGATGGATTAGCCAAATGTATCCATTTTTCTGAAGAAAAATCATAATCCCCCTGTCCGTAAACACCACTTACCGTAATACTCTTCACCGTTCCGGGTATCATATCGGCACTGATTGAGAAGGTGATGGCGGTAAGGGCATGACTGAATTTGAGATCTACAGCCTTATTGGCTGCTTTTGAAGTAAAAGCATTACTTTCGCTTTTAGCTACGATAAGGTCTGGCTGATTGGAAATATCAACGGTATTTGCCGTATAGTGAATGGTCTTGTTCTTCACGAAATCATCGCTGCCTTGTAAGGACAAGGAAGCATCCTTATAGGGAGCATAGGCATAGAAAGAAACAGAGCCGTCTAATGGCCATGTTTTATTACCTGCAACAAACCAATTGCTACCTTCCTTTGTAGCTTTTTCGTTATGGAATAAAGACTTCTCTTCACTCTCTGCACTGCTTCCGTTTTGGATATAGTTAGCACTCACTCCAAAATTATCTACAACAGTACTCATATTCATGGTTCCACGAGTAGTTGGACCCTGGTTTTTCTGGGTCTTATTCACAGTTTCAATCGGATGAAGATAGAGTGGCTTGCTGAAAGCTTCATCAGTTGACAACACCTTCTGCTCTCTCGCCAGTCCTGGGAAATCAGGTTTTACAGCTCTTGACTTATCACCAGAACCTTGTCCCCCACTCCATCCTTCCTGCAGGGAAGCAGTAAATGAAATTTTCTCATTAGACAATGGGATACCAGACATCCATCCCTCGCTGTCAGAGCAAGAGATGGATGTAAGAGCCAATAAGACACAAATATTCTTATAATTTCGTCTGTTAATCATATTTCAAGTTTTTTAAACGTATTCCTTAATTTCCTTCCTATTCTAAGTCTATTTTTACATCACCAGTACCATCTTCATTCCATTTGTCTAGATTGCCACCGGAGAAGAACGGGTAAGCCGAATAGGAGGTAATCACACCACCGGGGGCAGAAACACTACCTTTTATCGTGATATTTACCGTGTAATGATAGTTTGGTAAAATCCGATATTGCGTTGTCATCAGTATTCCTCCCTGTTTTACCTCCTTAAGATAGACCTTAAAGACAGATTCCCATATCTTGGCAGTATTTGAAGAACTAGCCTGTGCGTGAGCGTTGATCAGGAGGTAAGTAGCATAAGTCTCATCTGTTGCCGGATTTGCATATACATACTGCACATAGCTCACTGTCCGATTTTCCCAGGACTTTACCGGTGTTTTATTTTGCTCCTTAAATTTCTGATATTTGTTAACAGCTGGCAATGTTGGATTAGCCATAACATTATGAGTATAGTATGTTGCATTCGGAACATTGCATAGCTGATAGCTATCTATCACCACGGGATATGAAATACCATTAATAGCGTTAGCTTCAGCCCTAATATTGAACGTAATCTTACTTGCGAGTCTTTGCAATGTAATGTTAGTTTTTGCAGTAGCAGTGGTATTAAACCCTGTCAAACATCCTACCATTAATAGGCAAGTGGATTTTTCCTGCGCAACAAGACCATTTCCATCTACATCTGTAGAGAAA
>ENA-UEQL01001288-UEQL01001288.1-human-gut-metagenome-genome-assembly--contig:-NODE-1288-length-17656-cov-11.713237_pt1 | contig 17656 bp, 14 predicted proteins | sample MGYA00242905_ERZ507926 | MGnify/ENA primary metagenome ERZ507926 (study PRJEB26167, sample SAMN06115531) | human gut metagenome | host: Homo sapiens | place: China:Henan | collected 2015-09-09...
CGTCAGTACTGCGGTAAGGCTCGTGAGTACATGGTTGACCTCTATAGCCACAAGATCAAGGATGTTCTTCATTCTGATAACAAGTTGGCTAACCTCGACTAATCTTCGAGATTTTACAACACAAGATATGAGCGGGAATCCGAAAGGGTTCCCGCTTTTGTTTTATCCCCTTTTTTCTCGCAATCATACAATCTGTCAGCATGTAATGCATATTGTGCACGATAACAAGAAAATCTTTACATGATTTAACTAAGAAAACTTGCATCCTATTGCCTTTTTTCCTATATTTGCAATGTTCAAACGAAAGAACAGGACATGTAAGAGGGGTATAAGCCCAATAGTAAATGATAACCAATAGTAAATGATAACCAATAGTAAATGATAACCAATAGTAAATGATATCACTCCTCCCAACATATCATTTGTGTAATTGTAAAAGATGATTTAAACCGAAAGGTGTTTGTTTTTAAAAGCATCGGATGGTAATGGCCGAAAGGCTGGAATCTGAAGATGACAGGGTTAAATGATAATGAAAACAATTAGTAAATGGTATAACTATGAAGAAGTATTTTATGATGGTCATCGCTATGACTATGATGACAATAGGATTTGTTAGTTGCAGTGCATCTGACGATGAAATGGGTGAAACAGTTAGTCGCGTTACCACCGATGAGTCAGGTTTCTCTTTGCTCAGCTATTCCATGACTGCGGGCTCTGCCGTAAGCGAGGAGTCTAACAGTAAGGCTGAGAATGATGAGAAGTTGGTTTGCAAGGTTCTTCCGGGTGGTCAGCTGATGCTGACTCATAAGAATGTAATCTTCGACCAAGGTACAAATATCAAGTTTGCAACTCAGTTGGTTGGCAAGAAGTTAATCATTACCGAAACAGGTGATTATGGAAAGTCTGGTCAGTATGGTTATTATACGCTTGTTGCCAAGGTAGGAACAGTTAAGGATGGTGACTATGTGATTGTTGTAATGCGCAATGATCACGCCCGTGAGGAGTTCAAGTTGAAGTATGACTCTTCCCGAGCTAATTAAGATACATATAAATAGTAAAATGCAATTCAGATATATAATAAATGATATGAAGTTACAATTATAATGAATGGTATGTTGATATATAATATACGAAGTTAAGACAAATGATAGTAAATGATATGTTTATTCAATAACAGATGTCGCTTCTTTCGACCAGTCTAGTTTTACTATCTGTTGTTTTCATTTCCCCTTAGCGTTTCCATGAGCTGTTCTGGTGTACAGTCTTTTAATATCACCTTATTCTCTTTATCCAACAGGTAAATGGTTGGCATGGCTTTGAACCCGTAAATCGTGCTCAATCGGTTATCTGCAACGATGCGGAGCAGACTGATGCCGGCTGGTATTGTCTGTTTGTCGAGCCATGCTGATATCTTGTGGCAGTTCTCGCAGTCAGGATCGTAGAAATATAAGATAACCTTCTTTTCCCGGTAATCGCTCAACTGGTGCGTCTTGCCGTCTTCCAGCATAAAACTGATGTTGGTAGCCTTTGTGCCAGGAAAGTTCTTTCTTGCCTGTTTCAGTTTGAAGCCTATTCTTTCTTTCTCGGTTTCATCGAAGTAAGGTGATTTCGCCATGTCTTCCAGAAACAGGGCATATACCCTGTCGTTGCGCATGGGCGACTCAGGGTTCTCATAATAATGCTCGATGAGGCTTTCAAACTTCTCTTTGGATGTTTTCTGCTGGTAAGCTTTGGCTGTAAAGGCTGTAATCCCCTTCTGGGCTATTTCCTGGTCGAAACGTGCCAGAATATCGATGAAGTTGACAAAGCCCTGTTCTGCCATCTCTTTGTTTGCCAGTTCCAGGGTGTCGGAAAAGTTGAAGTTGTCCCAATAGTGCTCGCTCAGGTATGCAGCACGTTGCTCTACGCTGCGCAGACTGTCTGGCAGAGCAGGGTATGGGAAACTGTTCTGAGCCTTGGTTGGGGCTAAGGCTCCAACCAGCATGAAGAAACTGAGGAATATGAATCTTGCCATCATCTTTATATTGGAATTAATGATATTACTAACGGGTGCAAAATTACAAAATAAAATTGAAAGTGGCAAGGTTTTTTATATAAAAAAAAGCCGCGGAACTATAGAAGGTGAGATCACCTCAGCAACTACAGTTCCAACGACCAGTCTAGTTTTATTTATTGGTTCCCGCATACTATTTGTATAGTAAATGATAATTATTTTATTACCTATTTCATTGATATTTGGGGGCATTTAAATTTTGAAACGATATGTGCCCCGATACAGATATATGAACTAAACTTTTCTTAGACTTACTACTGATAGGTGAATTCATACTCCTTTGCTTGTCCTTGATTGGCATTGTCCATCTTCACGTAGTAGGTAGCATTGCCAGTAGCGTTTTGATGAACGTTTTTCAAGTTCAAGGAATATGTCTTGCCGGCTTCACCAGCCTTGAATACATACCAGCAGTCCCAGGTCTTGTTAAGCTCCCTTGTAGAACTGTACTCTATGTCACAGCCCTCGGGAATTACATCGCCCGATGCAAACTTCACGGTTACTGGCAACAGCTCCTTCGGATAGTTGGCAGGAACGGTAAAGGTAAATTTCGCCTCGGCATTTGCTTTTGTTCCGATGTTGGCAGGAGCATTTACCTGATATTGCACCTCGTTGATGCTGTAGAGATGGATATTGATGCTCAATCCATGCTTTTTGGTATCGTAGAGGTGGATGGTTCCTTCTCGCCAGTTATCATCTATGATTCCTAGGTTGTATGTGATGGTACCAGTACCCGTTTGGGTATTGCTATCGTATCTATAGCTTGAAACCACAGGCTGGGCATCTTCTGCGTATGCCAGATTTTCTGTCCATATTGCCTTGAAATCAGAAGCCTGCTTGCTGGCAGCGTCATTACCTTTATAGGTAAAGCTGATTGTCTGCTGTGTGCCTTCGCCCGAATGTACAAACTGATAGTTTCCATCTTTAATTTTCAGCTCTTCATTGCCATTAGTAACACCAGGCACGATTTGCTGTATGGTAATCCATGGGTTGTTGACAGGAGCACTTTTCAAGGCATCTTCATGGTTGCCATATCCCCAGCTTTCGTCCAGCTTATCTATGATGATTTTATATTCATAGTTTCGTTTGATCTGGTATGGTTTGTTGTTTTTATCCTGCAGGTATATCAGATAATACTTTCCGTTATGCAACAACAGAACCTTTGAAGGTGCTGATGGCAGGTTGGCATCTTCGAATACGCCCGTAGGGTTAAACATCTGGGTGTTATCACCCTTCAGTCTGCTTCCGTCAAGTGGTGGCGTAACATAATCTACATCCCATATCCAGGATGAATTACCCGTTGTGGGTGTAAATGCCAGATGATTTCTGTCGAATGGAGCCAGGGTGCCGTAGGAGAGTCCGTTGACAACGGTCAATTTGAAGTCGTTTACGAGATTGGGATTTTTTGCTTTTGCATCTGCACTCCATTCTGCCGAAATCTTAGCCCTGTCTCTGATGAGATGGATAATATAATCCTCCTTTGTAGTTTTGGGATTCAGATATTCTTTCAGTTTTTCTGGGTTCTCTTTGCAGATATATCCCCAATAGCGCATGATGACAGACTGGTCTTCCGTGTGATGGGTCTCGAAAGTAGTCATGAGTAGGTTCTCATGCATGCCTGCCCATTTCCACTGATCGCTTTCATTGATGGTCTGGTAAACACTGCTTGTATTCGCCACCAGATGGATACGTGAGGTGTTGTTCGGAATCATTGCCGAAAATTCTTTTGGCTCTGTGCTTCCGTTGGTATTGATGCCTCCGCCGTTCACTCCTTCTGCTGGGTTATGGGTGATGCTTCCAGTGTAATTGCCATTCTCGTCAACTTCATGATAGTTTCCGTCGTTATCTCTTCTGAATCCAAGAACCGCAGTAAAATCATCCTGTATTTTACCTAAGCCCACAAACTGCCCCTTGTTGTCGAAGCAGAACAGCTTCATGGCGTCTTTGTTTCGGATACCTTCATTGAGGAACACGGTGCTTCGGGTAGCGTTCTCTTCGAAACTGGGAATGGCTATTCTGAAACTGGCTTTATAGTAACCTTCTTCTGTTTCACTGGTCGTAGAAGGGTCGTTGTCAACCATAGAATCGGAACAGGCTGTCAACATGGTTGTTAACAGCACTGCTATGATTCCGATATATAATTTTATTTCTTTCATGTTACTATCCTTCTTTATTGTTGATTCTCAATATCTTCAATTTCATCCAGAGTCAAATCGTGGACACAGCGCACGTAGGTGCCATCTTGCTGCTTGTAGTTATTATAATCAGACTTATTACCGTCTAACGTCCAATAGTACGCACCCTTCAGTACTTGTTGTCCCACCGCCTTGTCATCTTTAGCCAACTCGTATATTCTCTTCACTTCTTCTCTGGTAGGAAGTCGCCAACCATTAAGTTGAAGTGTCTTGTTGTTCTGGGTTGTTGCACTTTCGCTATACTTACTGCAGTAGTCTATAGCATCTTGATAACTGCCTACCTGATTGCTATTACTCTTTTGGGTTGAAGCAATGATAAACGCTGGTGAAACCGTGTTGTCTGTGGATTTATGATTTTCATTAACCACCGGCTTGGCTACGACATAGTCATTTGCCTTCTTGTTGTTGGCAAATTGTACGGTATAAAGACGATTGTCATATTGCCATTCAGCATCAGTGGTTCCGCTGCTTTTTAAATTCATCGAATAGATGGCAGGATACTTTCTGAAAAAGACTTCCTGTTCCTTATCTGAATTTGTGACATAAACCTTAAACGAGCCATATACGATAGTGTTGTTTATAGGTCGTCCTGCATGAAGGTCTATCCAGCCTCTCTTTTTGTCAGTATAGCTACCGTCAGACCCTACCAGGATTTGTCCGCAGTCATATCCGTTTTCTTTACCATATCTGTCGTAATAGTATGCTTTGGCATCCTTGATTTGGCAAGTCTCTGAAGCAAACCATTGGATGGTTTTATCTGCCTGGTTGTCATCCTCTACTCCCTTTATATCCAGCGTCGTAGGATATACCACTAGATAGCTTGCCTTATCAGCATCTACTTCAGTATCTTCTCCCGTAGTCCATTTGGTGATAGCCCATTTCAGATAGCCCAATTCTTCATCGTAATCAATGTTTATATCATCCTTGAGACGCTTGATGTCTGCATTTACCGTATAGATGTAGTTGCGTTCCAGCTTCTTTTCTCCCTTGGGGTCACGAACGGGGATGGTCAGCTCTTTTTCCCTTGTATCATTCTTGTTATCTTTGCTTTGGAAAACAACCTTTACGGCAATTTTCGGAGCATCCTCCTGGCTGGTCCAGGTGGTGGAATAACTGTATGTAGTTACAGAACACTTGTTGGCTTCTATTTTATCCACCGTGTTATCTTCGTTGTTGCTCTCGATGTTTGGCTTAGCTGTCTGGCCTGCAAATACAGAAGTATTGGTGTTGTAGTTGAGAAACTTCCACTTTACGTTTGTGATATTGTAGCCGTTTACTGATGAAGAGAGATTCAGCTTAATCTTGGCAGCCGCCCTCACCAGTTCTACGGGAATATCCTGTATAGGGTCTTTGCTGATGATATACTGCCCCTTGGCACTCATCAGAAACTTCTTGTCTTTTGCCTGAGGATAGGGTTGCCAGATGTCGTTGTCCTGCTGGGTGGCTGCCTGCAACTCTTCAAGAGTCTTCTTGCTGAGATCGGCTTGGGCATTGGCTACGGCATAGTAGTTGTAGGAATGATCTTCCTGTAGGTTGAGATCCACCTTCCAGTTGTTCTTGCCCAATACTTCTGCCTGATTTTCTGCAGGACTTGAACTCTGGTGATTGACACAGCACTTGCCGAATTCCGGCTCGAACATCTTGAAGTCAAGCTTTGACAAGGTCTTCTCATGAAGCGCGTCCTCATCATTTGCTCTTGACTTCTGCAGGTCGTTGACCATAGGAATCATGTTCAGCTGTTGTGCTGACGAGTTGTTTCCCAGCTCGTCTTCAGCCGAACATCCAGCTATGAGTAAACCTGCCGTCAGGGTCAAGATGCCTTTCGTGAATCTTATGTCTTTATATAACTTCTTCATGATGAATATTGTTTTCTTATGTCTTTATAATACTTGTTCGAAGTGAATGTCTTTGCCCGCATCCTCTCCGGTGGTACATCCCTTCAGTTTGAAATCAGGATTGAGAACAAACCTTTCGTTTGGATTCTTGGTCAGGAACACATGTGCTCTTACGTTGTGTGGCTGAGCCATATCCAGTCGGTTCTTGGGCACTACATAGAAGTAGAGGGTTTTCTTTGCACCTTCCTTGTTGATGATGTAGCTTTCTATCTTGTAGCTGTCGGCCGACTGTCCTGCTTTGAAACTTCCATCCTCATTACACTCTACGAATCCGAAAAGTGGGTTGTCTGTTTGGAGAATCCATGGTGCTCCTTTGGTGTCGATGTCCTTCAGTGTAATCATCGGACCGCGTTGTGGCTGACCATAATATACCTTGTAGCCCCAATCAGTCTTGTCGGCATCAGGAAATATCACTTCTGTTGATGCATCGATGTAATCATACGTTCCTCCATCCTGCCATTCTTTAATGGTTGGAGTAACGGTGAGCTTGCCCATCTGTCCGTTGAGGAAGTAACCGTAAACTACCAGTTCGCGGTTGCGGATGGCTTTACCGTCTGTTGGGATACTGAAGTCAACGCTTTTTTCTTCCGTGCCTAAAGAATAATGAATCTTTCCTTTGATTGCCTTGGTGGTTTCACGGAGATAGCACAGGTTGTGGGGAGCAATTCCTGCTTTCTTAAAGGCATCCAGATATTCCTGGGCAGACTGATTACTCTTTTTGATGAAACTCTCAGGATCCTCCACTTCCTTGATGTTATCAGTCTCAACACCATTCAGTTTCAAAACAGTTGATACATAGCCGTTACTGTTTACGTTGTATTTGTTGCTAGTAACGTCCTGGTTGTAACCATTCTCTTTGTATTCAGTCTCATCAGGGAAGATGTAGCTGGCGGTAGGAATGGTGTTTCCTTCCACCTCGATACTGGTAACCTTTACATTTTTTATGCCCGTTTTGCGGGCAAAGTAAAAATGGAGTTTCGAAACGGCGCGAACCAGAGGAATCTTGATGCCTTTGGTCTCTGCCTCTGCTTCGGTTGTTCCAACATGTTTCTCTACAGAAATGTTGGTGATGGCACGAGAGATAGGGAGACCTGTTTCAGGAACTTCTGTGTTCTGTGGATTACCATTTTTCTGTATGCCAAAAGTAGAGTCAAAGCTGATATTCTGCAACTCCTTGCGGGTGATGCTGCTGAAATCCTTACCGCTCAACTTGCTTTCTATATTGGTACTTTCTGAATTAGCCAGGATATAGAGGTCGATATTTTCTACATCTTTTCCTGCTATCTTTCTTAAGAAACGTAGCTGCAAATTGTAGCTGCCATTAATATCTTTCAATGCTTCTTCCTTATATGCGATAGGATTGGCATCTTCGTTTGTGCCAGATTGAAACACCCATACCTTGATGCTGTGAATGTCGCTCTCTGAGTTTGGGTCAGCTTTACTTTCATTATTTGCGAGCGCATCTTCCGTATGGCTTTCTCCGGCTCTGGTACTGTTTCCGGTGCCGGTAGACAAACTGAGGCTCAGATAGGCTTTGTCGCCTGGAGCTGTTTCTGTATTTTCGTTCTCTGAACAGGATGCCATTTCGCCTACCATGAGCAAAGCAGCGAGTGCCATACACACTGGGCGTGTCATCTTGGTCAGAGTAGATTGATAGCGTTTCATGTTTTCTTTCTTTTACTTATACTTCTTTCTTTTCTTATTTTCCCAGGTCGGCATTCTGAAGATTCAGAACCCAGTTGTTTACCTTGATTCTTGCATCCATGCTGTAGGTAGAACTTGGAGCTGGCACGTAGAATACCAGAGTGTAATGATCCTGGCGGTCCAGATACTGCTGGTCGCTCCAGTCTTTGCCGTAGCGGTCGCTGGCACAGAGTGAGAGGAACCAAGGCAGGGAGTGGTTGAAGATGACTTTGTTGATGCGCTTGTCTGTGATGACGATGCGCTTGTCATCATATTGGCTGGATCCGTCGGCAGCGCGACTCTTGTTGTCGTCTTTGGTTTCGAACATACGTGATGATGACAGGTCGTAAACCAGCGCCTTTTCTACGTATTCGCCTTCTACCTCGGTCTTGCCGCTGTGGTTTTCTACCAGTTTCTTCTCATAAGGAAGATAGGTGATTGCCTTTGGCTTTACCTTGTCGCCCTTATAGTCGAGTAGGGCAGCGGAACCTTTGATTTCTACATCGAAGTTTTCGGCTGTGAATCCTTCCTGGTCGGGTTCGAATGGAAGCATCACCACGCGGTATGTTTTGGTACACTTCATCAGACTCAATTTTCCCTGCACATCGTTTTCACCATCAAAGTTGAGGGAGTCCTGTGCAGTATAGAGGGCGGTGAAGTGCTTGTCGTTAACGGATTCTTCTTCGTTTTTTTTGCCCATTTCCTCTTGCAGGTCATTGATGGTAGAGATACCTGGGGTAAGTTTAGTAAAGCTAAACTCGGTCTCATTATCACCTTCGGCTCTTGTTCCCATTGCGGCAGGCTGCTTGTCACGAGCCAGGCAGACGAAGGTATACTTGCCTGCTTGCAGGTCTGTGATTTCCATCTTATGACCTGTTTCAAACTTGTCAGCCGACTCGGTATAGTTATCTACGAACTTACCGTTCTTGTCGAATACATAAACGTTGAGGTTCTTCACCTCAGCAGAGAAAGCATCTGCCTCTTTCACATTATAAGTATAGTCGAATTTGAGCGACAACTTAGCTGTAGGGCAGCTCGTGATATCATCTTTCATGCAAGATGAAAGAGAAGTGAGTGCGATGGCTGAGATGCAAACCAGCTTGCAACATTTGTTGTTGAGGAAATGTGCCATATTCTTTATCTTTTATAATCTTTTACTTTTACTTATTTTATATAGAGAGTGCCGTAGGTAGCGAATATCTTTGCTTCATCAGCTCTCTGTTTCGTTGCCTTCGGCATCGTTATTATCTAAGGATGAAAAGTGCCAGTCTTTCGGGTTAGGGGTATGACGGCACGTCTTTGTATCTCCCGCCTTTTATACATGGGCGGCAATGTTAGTTATCTTTTAAGAATGTTTTCGTTCTTTTCTGAACGAACGTTTGGTTGATAAACTCTCGGAGGAGGATTGCTCCCCCGAGAGTCTTGGTATATATATAAGTATTTATATTTTATCTGTCTGGTTTGACGGAATATTACTTCAACTCAACATCGTAGTTGTTTTGAACCCAAGGGTTAACAGAAACCTCAACATCGAGATAGAACAAACCATCCTTGTCAGGTGTACCGTTAGGAACCTGGGCACCAATGTTGAAGACATTCTTTACATTCAACTGGTAAACAGTATTACGCTGGATTGCGTTAGCATAACCGATGAACTGGTCTCTGATTGCCATCTTGTAGTATGTCTTACCGCAGTTGAAGACTTCAATCTTGTATGTATTACGGAATTCATCCAACTTGCTTTCAACATCCTTGTCATTCTTGGCAGCTGTCAACAAATCCTTCATTTCCTTTGCTGTCTTACCACTGAAGAGTCCCTCTACATCATTGTAAGCTTTATAGATGTCATCGAAGCTCTTGTAGATAATGTTGTTGTAACGGTAGAATGTACCATCAGAGAAGTCTGCGTCAGTCATATCCTTGAGCGTTACAGTATATTCGAAGTACATTGAGGTTGCTGCATCATTATTGTTGTTCTCAAATACATAGTCCTTATGCTTTCCATTTTCGTCCTTTACAATAGCATTGAAGTATACTGCATTCTTGAACAAAGTCTTGGTACCAAACTCATCAGTTGGCTGGATGTATTTGAAACCTGTTGCTGAAGAAGGGATGAGGAGCTGTGTATCGTTCCACTTCTGCATGATGTTTGTAGTGTTGGCAACGTTAGAGATAGCATAGCGAGTCAACTCAATATTATCAACTTTTGCTACAGCATCATCCATAGCCTTCTTCTCAGCTGCTGTATAATCAGAAGTCTTATGATCATTATCTGTAGGATAAGCTATGATTTTAGTCCCTTCAGATGTTGGCTGGTCGATACGTGCTGTAACGCGCTCTAATTTGATGGTTTCGTTAACCTTTGCAGCATTGGTTTTTGACTTGTTCTCATCTTTGAATGTTACAGTATAGCTATTACCCTTTACATTCTTGTCGTTTTCATTGAACATAGCAAAATTGTTGGCTTTTGCATAGTTGCCTACGAACTTATTATCTGTAGTTGCTGTAGTTGAGAATGTGCCGTTCAATGGGTCGTTGCTGTCGGCGTTAGCCAAGAAATATACCTTGTATTCTGCACCAGCAATTACGTCCTCAACAGGAATTTCAAGCTGTGTCTTGCCAGCTTTATCCCATTCCAAGTTTTCAACCTTCTTGCTGAAAACAATCTTGTCTTTTGAGTCCATCAAGAAGAATGTACCACTTGTAATTTTAGATTCTGCTTCAGAAGCATTATACTCATTGCTCTGAACAGTTCTTGTACCGCTAGCATTTGGAGTCTCTACAGTCAAAGTCATGTAGAACTTGTCTACCTTGTTCTGATCTGCGTTGTTACCATCCAATTCATCATTATTGCTGCAGCTAGTGAAAGACAAAGCTGCGGCTGAAACCAAGCTCATTACGAGCAAATTCATTTTTTTCATAATCTTTTTACTTAATACAAAAAAAGTTATACAATATATTTAATTAATTCTTATTCTCAAAATTAAGTTTCGCACATATTGGCACAATCCGCTGAAAACAGATCGTATTTTACATCATCTTTTATCTTATACTTATATAAATAGAAAGTAAATAGTTACTTTAAAGTGCCTGGTTTACTTTATCCAGGTTTTCCTGCGCCTCCTTCAAACCACCGGCAATAGCTTTCTCAAAGTATTGCTTGGCTGTCTGATAATCTTCCTTCATGGAAGCCAGACAGCCGCGGGCATTGTTTGCCTCGGCGCTGTCGCCAGCTTTCAGGAGATATTTCTCTGCACTCACCTTGTCGCCACGTTCGATGGCTGCTGAGGCTGCATTGAGATTGGCAAGCTTATCTTCAGGGAACATTCTTACAGCTATGTCGAAAACATTGTTGAATTCGGCGCTACCCTTAGGATAAGTCTGGGCTACCAGATACATCTCCTGGAGAGAGAGCTTCTGAGGACGGGTCTTGATAACCTCTCTAGCCTTTGCTACATTGAATGCCTGAACATCATATTCTATCGTATAGTCGGTACGGCGAAGTGATGGCCATACATTCTGAAGGAGATAGCGATAAGCCTGAGGAGCCTTCTTGAGCAATGCTTTCTCTTTGGCATCTGGCTGCATGTTGCTGTTGATGATCTCAAGTGCAGCTTCCTTCTGAGGAATCTCATTCTCATTTACATACTTGATGGTTCCTGCCCAGTCTTCTGCTGTAGCTGTGGCCGCAAACAGTTTTGAAGAAATTGGATAGGTCTTCAGAATATGCTTCAAAAGCGCCTGTGTACGGTTATGCGACAACTTGTTGTTGTTGGCATATCCGCCATCTGGAGATGCATAGCCGTGGAGGGTTATCTTGGTGATGGTAACATCCGAATCGTTCTTCACGAGATCGAGTGTCTTGCGGATATTATCCAGTTCGTTGGCATTGTTGCCCATATCGTACAGGATATCCCACTTGTTCACCTTGAAGTTCAAACGGGCAGAACCATTCTCCTTTCTTGCCTTTACGGCTTCTGCCTTAGGCTGTACATAAGCGTTGAAGAGATTCTTCGGAGTTGAGAATGCACGTCCTTCCGGATTCAGAATACCTTCGTCGAGAAGTTGCTGGTTGCAACCGCAGGCATCATTGCTGATGGCGAAGTTTGAGTTCTTCATCCAGTCGCTGAACGGAGCGGCGTATTCATAATGAAGCGTCTGTGCTGTCTTGTTCTTACGGAGTGCCACGATGAGTGGGTTTGCCGTAGCCGTTTTCTGGTTACGCTGATAGTAAATATATCTCTTTTTACCCATCACCTCAACACTCGGCATGAAGAGTGTATCCTTTTCGTTGAGGATCATTGGGGTATAGATGAGACCTTTGTTGCTGGCAAGCTGAATTTTGTCGAGGTTCAAGTCCATAGCCACTTTCACCTGGTTGCCAACCTTTCTGATTGCCTTATTCTGGATTTTCAGATTCTTGTAAGCCTGCTGGGTATTATCGGCTGATATAGGAAGAGCGATAAGCAAGGCTCCGAACATACTACCTATTATATTATATGTATTCATCACTGATTCTTTTTAAAAAACATACACTAAGTTGAGGGCTGCTTTCGTCGGGCCCACATAGTTGTGTGCCTTGTCATCTTCAAGTTTATCTCCGCATTGAGCACAGTTAAACTTATCTGCCTTAGAGTAGATATAGCCTACACCAAGTTCTGCTTCCAGATTCCAATGTTTCGAGAGAGCCCAAGCGTAGCCGTAAGCTACACCAGCACCGATAAACCATCCTTCATACCGATAGTCTTTCAGCTTAGAGAAATCAGTGCCCAGGAACTTGAAGTCAAGATCCATGCCACCGATGTTGTGAGATCCACCCAAGGCATGGAAGCCGATGAATGAACCCATCATTTTGTTACAGAACCAGTATCTGGCCTCTGGCTGAACGAGCCAGTGTTTCCATTTCTTGTTCTTTGAAAACGTCCAAGGATTGTAGTTTCCGGATACGTCAAGTGTCCATTTTGGAGAAAGACCGAATTCAACACCCAAGTTCATGGTTGTTGTTGCATCATACAGCAAGTTGGTCTTTACCGCAGCTTCCTGCGCTAGAGCTGGACAGATTAGGCTGCCGAGTGCTACTAACGCAATTAAAATCCTTTTCTTCATACCTCAATTAAACTTTTCTTTTTTTTAAAATACATTGAGCGATTTTGAATCACCTTTTACTTTCTTATACTCTTTTATATTTATAATGATCACCAATACCTGAATCTACTGAGAACTCTAGTTTCCTGAAGTTTACTTTCAACTGTTCCTTTTCTCCTTTCAGTTTACTTTCAACTTACTTTTTAGTTCGTCTGTATCTCATATCGTTGGATTTCGGGTGCAAAAGTAGTACGAATATTGGATACAACCAAATTTTAAAGCACTGAAAAATACTGAAAAATGCCTTTTTTAGCAAAATGGTACACTGATTTATGCTTAAAATCGTTAAAGTTGTACGATTTTCGGATAATTCAACAAGGATTTCTGATATTATTTGTATTTTTGCAGCCGGAATCAATAATTCCCTAAAAGAATAGCAATTTCCAAGAAAAAGAGCCGTTTGACTTACGAAAGTATAAATAAGATTTAAGAAAATAACCAATTCGAAATGAAACTGAAGAATGACATTGTGAACCTGATTGTGAGGGTGGAGCATCATTTATGCCCTCAATATTGTGGTGTGGTAGACCGCCGACGCGTTATTGCCTTTCTACTTCTGACGATAAGCGAGCTGATTATCATACCTTATCATATTATGCTCTTTCTGCTGGTGACAGAACCTTATGGTTTAAGCCTCTGTGGCTTGCATACATTCGTATTCTGCCTCCTGCAGTTTCTGGTCTGGAAACGGAAGATAGCTTTCGTGAAAGGTATTTCTTCTCTTTACCTTCTGATGTTCGCCAAACTGGCTCTTGATAGCGTATTTTGCATCAATTTCGGTTTTGCTAATGATGATTTGAGCGTTATCTGCAACCTGTTTGTTGTCTTTATCCTGGCTATTACAGCGTTAAGCCAAGCTTTGTATAAGACTTGTACCATCATTACGGTGGGTATGATACCGATATTGCTGATATACCTGTTCAGCATTCCGCTTATGCCAGCTCTGTTCAGTCTGAAGACTGTTTTCCTGGGTTTCATGATGCTGGTTTATGTGGCAGTATATAATATGAGTATTGTAACCAAGGGATTGCGCCAGCCGAAACGGATGGCTCGGGTTGAAAACAAGGCGTTGAATATGCTTGCCGATTTGAAGGATAATGAACCGGAAGCAGCAGAAAGCCTGATGAAGCGTCTGACTCCTGATGTCCGGCAGAAGATTATTACCCATGCTTCTGAACATCTGTTTAAGGAAGAATTGGATAGAATGGCATGGGATCAGGTTTGTGATGGGCTTACATTCAGCGAAAAGGAAATATGCAAGCTGATTCTTCAGGGGCGTACTTTAAAGGAAATTTGTGCAAAACTCAATAAGAGTGAATCAAATATCACCAGCCAGCGTTGCCATATTCGCAAAAAGTTGAATATGGACCGTCGCGATGATTTGAGGAGAACCTTGGAAGTAAGGTTCTATGATGCGCAGAAACAAGTAAAAAAGTCAGAAGCCGAGTGAAGGCCATAAGCTCCAGAAGCAGCACGCCCTGAAAGGGCAGAAGCTCCTAGCCCAGGGCATCGCCCTGGGTATGGTGGCAATCAGCAAGACGCCCTGTAAGGGCAAAAGCTTTATGTCTTGTCTGGATTTTTAAAGCTTTTGCCCTTACAGGGCGACAGGTTTGCGTCCGTAATTACCCAGGGCGATGCCCTGGGCTAGGAGCTTCTGCCCTTTCAGGGCGTGCTGCTTCTGGGGCTACTGCCCTTTACCTTTCCCTTCGGCCGGTGACCGTTGGCTCAGGGCGTGTGGAGCTTACATGCGAAACTTGAATTGATCATTATTCTTCCAATCTGAGAAATGCTTTCGGAAGATACTGGATAATGTCGCTGGCGATGAGGCTCTCTTTACCCAGATCTTTGGCTGCAAGATCGCCAGCCAGACCATGAAGATGCATACCCAGGCGACAGGCATCTTCCTGTTTGTATCCTCTTGCCAGAAGACCGGTGATGATACCTGTCAGCACATCACCGCTGCCTGCTGTAGCCATACCGCTGTTGCCCGTACTGCAGAAATCAATCTTTCCGTTAGGGTGGCAGAGTGCAGAATAATGTCCCTTTAATATAATGTATGCCTGGAGGCGTTCAGCCAGTTCGCTTGCCTTCATCAGTCTTTCGGTACAACTGCTGCTCGCATTTCCGGCAAGCCGGTCGAACTCCTTCGGATGAGGTGTCATGATGATATTCTTTGGCAACTGCTGCATCCACGCCCTGTGGCTGGAAAGAATATTGAGCGCATCGGCATCAATGACGAGCGGACAGGTAGCACGGCGCAGTTGGGCGATGAGGGCGATGGCTGTTGTTTCGTTCTGTCCCAATCCGGGACCTACGCCCAGCGCATCGAACATCTCTGTATCTACCGGTTCGCTGAATATGGTTTCTTCAGCATCCATCTGCAGTACCGCTTCAGGTACCGAAATCTGCATGATTTCATAATTCCGTTTTGGGGTATGGGCTGTTACCTTGCCTGCACCGGTTCTCAGACAAGCCTTGGTGGCTAATACCGAAGCACCGCTCATGCCGTAACTTCCCGCTATGAGCAGCGCATTACCCATGCTGCCTTTATGGGCAAAGTCGCTGCGCGATTTCAGGAGCGGACGGATGTCGTTCTCTTCGAGTATGCGGCACTGGCACTCCGTATTCTGGATGAATTCCTGGGAAAGTCGGATGTCGAGAACGCGCAGTCTGCCCAGGTACTGCTGGTTATCCGCCATCAGCATCGACAGTTTCTTCTGCTGCAGGGTAAGGGTCAGACTGGCACGGATGATGTTGGCATGGATATTATAGGAATTGTCCTCGGTCATCAGTCCCGAAGGGATATCGATGCTTACAACCTTGGCAGGACTCTGGTTGATATATTTCACCATCGCGGCGAATCCGCCAGCCAATGGTTTGTTGAGTCCGCTTCCAAAGAGTCCGTCCACCACCAGCGTTTCTGCATTGAGCTTAGGAGGGTCCAGATTGGTGGTAATCTCAGTAAATTTCACTCTCTTTGCATCCAGCAGACGCTTCTTGTTGGCAAGACAGTCTGCCGACAGTTTGTTCTGTACATTAAAGAGGTATACACTTACATCATATCCATCCTCGCTGAGCATTCTCGCCACAGCAAGCGCATCGCCGCCGTTATTACCCGGACCGGCGAAGACAACTACTGGAGTGCGGTTAGACCATTCCTCTTCTATGGCGCGTGTCAGCGCTTTGGCTGCACGTTCCATCAGGTTGAGCGAACTGATAGGTTCGTGCTCAATGGTGTATTTATCCAACTCATGAATCTGAGCGCTTGTGAAAATCTTCATATTATCTGATAATCTTAGTATTATCTGCGCGAACTGTCGTGATAATTTGTCAACTCATGCAGATAAACGGTTATTTTCATGCAAAAGTACAAAAAATAGTTGATGAAAGCACGAAGTTTCATGTTTTTTTCGTAATTTTGCAGAAAATATTATTATAGAACAGACTATGAGCATAGTAAAGATCAAGGATAAGAGCTTCAAGACATCGATTCCTGAGGCTGAGATTCTGAAGAAAGTACAGGTCGTAGCAGACCGTCTGAACAAGGACTATGAAGGCAAGACCCCTGTGTTCTTGGCAGTATTGAACGGCGCATTTATCTTTGCAGCCGACTTGATGCGAATGATTACCGTGCCAAGCGAGATTTCATTCGTGAAGTATGCTTCTTACGAGGGTACCTCCTCTACGGGCAGCATGAAGACCCTGATGGGTTTGAACCAGGATTTGGCAGGCCGCCACGTGGTTATCGTAGAGGATATCGTAGATTCCGGTTTCACCATGGCTCACATGATTGAAGACCTGAAGAAGATGAACCCAGCTAGCGTTGAGGTTTGTTCCCTCCTCGTGAAACCAGGCAACTTGAAGGTTGATCTTGATATCAACTATGCTGTTATGAAAATCCCTAACGATTTCATCGTGGGATATGGATTGGATTATGACCAAGAAGGCAGAAACCTCCGCGACATCTACACTATTGTAGAAGAATAGGAGGTGAAGCATGTGGGAGAAACTGAGTGATTATTTTCTTGATATCTCCAAATATCTTATAACAGCTACGTTTATTACGACTTTTGTTGGAGATATGGGGGAAGAACTGCATTGGCTTATTTATCTGGTCAGTTTTATCTTGGCAGCGGGACTTTTCGGGTTCGCTCTGTATTTTGATAAGAAAGGTAAGAAAGAAAAAGAAGCAAAGCGTAAAAAATATAATAAGTTTAATAATAAAAATAGGAGGATGTAAGTATGAACACTTTAATTTTTTTAGGTATGTTTGCCGTTTTCTTTGGTGTTACTATAGCTATACTTTTGTCTCCTTGGGGACAGAAATGGATGAATGAATATTAGTTTCTGACACAACATAAATATTTTATATATATATTAAGGTAAAAATGAAAAATATCGTAATTTTCGGCGCTCCAGGTGCAGGTAAGGGCACACAGAGCGACAAGATGATCGAGAAGTATGGTCTCGGTCACATTTCTACAGGTGATGTACTTCGTAACGAAATCAAGAACGGTACAGAACTTGGTAAGACAGCTAAGGGGTATATCGACAATGGTCAGTTGATTCCAGACGAGTTGATGATTGACATCCTCGCAAACGTATACGATAGCTTCGGTAAGGATCACGCTGGTGTAATCTTCGACGGTTTCCCACGTACCACTCCACAGGCTGAGGCTCTGAAGAAG
>ENA-UEQL01001290-UEQL01001290.1-human-gut-metagenome-genome-assembly--contig:-NODE-1290-length-17645-cov-11.601947_pt1 | contig 17645 bp, 11 predicted proteins | sample MGYA00242905_ERZ507926 | MGnify/ENA primary metagenome ERZ507926 (study PRJEB26167, sample SAMN06115531) | human gut metagenome | host: Homo sapiens | place: China:Henan | collected 2015-09-09...
CTGCGCTGATGTTGAGCGTAGCGAACAAAGCGATGGCGATCAGTACGGAACGATTGGCAGACTCGCTGAACCTGCACTACAACACGATGTACTTCCACGATGTGTATGTAGGCGACAGCCTCGTACACTGCGTGAACCCATCTGCCAAGCAATGGGGAGCGAATAAAATAAGGGTGAAAAGTCTGCGCGTAAATGGCAACTCGGTGAGAGTAAACACCGATATGATATTGGGCTATATGGTCTTTAGCGAGAGTGAACTGAAGGCTATGCGGAGCGATGTAAGTCTCTGGGTATTAGGGAATAAGAAAGGGAATGTCAAGATATACAGCAAGACGGAATGTGGTACTTACGAACTGAGCGAGTTGGTTCCGGCACGGCTTCGGCAGCAGAAACGCAAAGAGAAATATCCCGATTATGAAAAGCCGAATATCCCATTGATAGTGGACGGGAGTGTGGTAGCACGCCCTGCTGAAACCTACAAGAACGGATTGAGCGGTCGATACATTGCGCTTTGGGCCAGCCACGGACTCTACTACAATCAAGTAGAGGCTAATTGGAAATGGCAGCGGGCTACCATGTGGACAACCGTGGAGGACTTGTACACCTCTGAGTATACACGGCTCGTAAGCGAGATGCTGGAGAATGCGGGGGCAGTGGTAGTGCAACCACGCGCCCGAATAGAAGGAGCGAACCTACGACTCAACAGCGATAACACTTGGTGTCTGATAGACGATGGAGCCGGTTGGGAGCAGGGCGAGAGCGGCCTGCCCCGATGGGCTGAAGCCTCACGCTACTGGCTGCAGACAGCCGGTTTCCCGGATACGATATGGGGAAACGATAAGGAGAAAAAAGGCAACTACGAATATGTAGAAGACATCCGTGCAAGAGGATTATGGGTGAACTACCTGACGGGCGGTAGCAAAGCCAACCCCGGGCAGAAAGGACTTGGGATACCCGTAGATGTGTGCCTTGCGCTACACACCGACGGACAAAAGGCTACCGACGACACCACTACCATCGGGACACTCGCTATCTACTGCGCCCAAGACAACGACGGCAGACAAGTATTTGGCAACGGCATTAGCCGCCAACTCAACCGCGACCTTGCCGACTATGTGCAGACACAGATAGTGGAGGACATCCGTCGGACGACCGAGCCCCGATGGACACGCCGACAGTTGCGAAACGCCAGCTACGGCGAGGCACGGTACCCCGTAGTGCCCACTGCACTGATAGAGATACTCAACCACAGCACTATGGGCGATATGCGCTACGGACTTGACCCGCAATTTAGAATGACTGTGGCACGGGCGATATACAAAGGACTGCTTCGTTTTCTGCACGAACAGGACGGGCGAGAGGTGATAGTAGAGCCGCTGCCCGTACAGAAAATGCAAATCAAGCGAGCCAAGACGAGCGGCAAAGAGGGGACAGAAAGTATTGTGCTTTCGTGGAAGCCCACGGCCGACCCGATAGAGCCGACTGCTCAACCGACACACTACTATATCTATACGCGCGAGGACACCGGGCAATGGGAAAGACAGCGCGTAGAGGGAACAAGCAAGACCTTCAGTTTGGTACGAGGCAAACGATACGATATGTATGTAGTAGCAGCCAACGGAGGCGGGAAAAGTATGAAAAGCGAGATGCTGAGCGCATATTTTGCACCCGACAAAGAGGCTAAGACGGTGCTGATTGTAAACAACTTCAATCAGACCTACGGACCGAGATGCTTTGCCGATTCGACCTACGCAGGTATTGTACCGAACAGTTATGCCGTGGAAGACGGATATGGCATTGCCTACATCGGTGCGCAGAACGATTGGACTCGCTCGCACGGCTGGAAGACCGATGACGACTGCGGTTGGGGTATGTGCTACCGCGATCGACAAGCCACTATCACCATAGGCAACACGCACGACTACCCCACCCTACACGGGCGCGTATTGCAAGAGATGGGCTATTCGTACATCTCCACCAATGTGGAGGCATTGACGGAAATAGACAGCACTATGGCCATAGTGGATGTGATTGCGGGGAAAGAGTGCGGCACAGACACCACGGCAGTACTGCCGGAGAACCTGCAAAAAGCCTTGGAGACCTACCTACAGCATGGCGGGAAAGCGATGATAAGCGGTAGTTACTTAGGGAGCGGAATGAGCAGAAAAGCCGATAAGACATGGGCAGAGAGCGTACTCCACTATCGCTTGAGAGCCATCAATGCGACACGAAACGGACGGATATATATACCTGATAACGAGTGTGTTATCCGTACAGAGCCTAATAGCGAAGGACTATTTGCCGAGGCACCCGAGGGCATAGACGCCATAGGTACAAGAGCGGTAAGCGTAGGCAGATACCAGGATATGCGAGTGGGTGCCGGGGTACTATGGACCGGTTGGAGCCTGCCCATTGTACAAAGCGGCAACTATCGAACCGCCAAGACCTTGGTGTGGGGATTCCCGCTTGAGGCAGCGAAAGACTTTGACACGATATACAAATACAGCATACAACTACTTATGTCTGAAACCGCTACCACGGCGCAAGCGAAATAGCCCGAGCGGAAGACACAAAAACAAAAAACAATGAAAAAGAAAAACCTACCTCTAATAGAGAATGTAGAGATAACGGGTATTGCCGCTGAAGGCAAAGCCTTGACACGCGTGAACGATATGGTGGTATTTGTACCCTATTGCGTCCCCGGCGACATTGTAAATCTGCAAGTTACAAAGAAGAAACACAGTTTTATGGAAGCCCGCGTGGAGCAGATAGTGCGACCGTCGGCGAAACGCTGCGAGGCAGTATGCAAACACTACGGCACCTGCGGAGGTTGCAAATGGCAGATACTGCCCTACGAGGAGCAACTAAAATACAAACAGCAGCAAGTAACTGATAATCTGACGCGTATCGGGAAAGTAGAACTCCCCAAAATAAGTCCGATATTAGGCAGCAAGCACATCTACGAATATAGAAACAAACTGGAGTTTACCTTTGCTGACCGCAAATGGCTTTCGTGGGACGAGATACGCGCCGCCGGGGGAATAGAGAATGTGGACAACAGTTACGGTGCGGGCTTTCATATCCCCAATTGCTTCGACAAGGTGCTGGACATCGAGGAGTGTCATCTGATGCCCGAAATCAACAACCGTCTGCGAAACGGTATTCGCGACTATGCCCGCAATCACGGACTGAGTTTTTACAACGAACATACGCACCAAGGTCAGTTGCGCACCTTGATTATTCGTGCGAACCACAAGGGTGAGATTATGCTGATTGTATGCTTCGGCGAAAAGATTGACGAGGGGTGCCGCGGGCTGCTGGAGTGGTTGCACAAGGAGTTCCCCGAGATAGTGAGCCTGCAATATGTAGAAAACGAAAAGATGAACGACACGATAGGCGACCAGGAGGTGAAAGTGTTTGCGGGGCAGGACCACATCATGGAGGAAATGGAAGACCTACAGTTTAAGGTAGGACCCAAATCGTTCTATCAGACCAATACCGAGCAAGCCTACGAACTATACAAAGTAGCGCGTGATTTTGCGGGGCTGACGGGCAAAGAGTTGGTCTTCGACCTCTATACGGGAACAGGTACGATAGCAAACTTTGTGGCGAAAGAAGCACGCCAAGTAATTGGTATTGAGTATGTTCCGGAGGCAATAGAGGACGCCAAAGCCAACGCAGCATGCAACCGATTGAAGAACACATTGTTCTTTGCCGGGGATATGAAAGATATTCTCAATCGCGATTTTATAGAGCAATACGGGCGACCAGATGTCATCATCACCGACCCTCCTCGCGCAGGAATGCACGAGGATGTGGTGAACACGATACTCTTTGCCGAGCCGAAACGGATAGTGTATGTCAGTTGCAACCCCGCCACACAAGCACGCGATTTGAGTTTGCTTGATTCTAAATATCGTGTAGTTGCCGTGCAACCCGTGGATATGTTCCCCCACACACAACATGTGGAGAATGTGGTACTGTTAGAGAAACGATAGACCCCTACAAGCCCCTCCGAGGACAAGGAGGATACAGGAAAACATATAATTATCATGCTGAAGTTTCGCAAGTGCATAAGGTTGCAACTTTATTAGCATTTGCCCGGTGTGGTTTCTGTTGATATAATCGGTGAGTAACACAACGAGGCTGAATCTTTTGCAGAATCAGCCCTGTTGATTTATCTATGTCTCATAATTCAATTCATTACTTCTACTCCTGTCGTGGTGTAGATTTTGCCGGCACGGAGGATGAGTATTTGTCCGTTGCGGAGTACTTTGCGGGGAAGAATATCCGTTTCCGTTGCATCATAGACACCTTTGCTTACTTCCTTGAACAGAGCAGAAATGACCACATTGTTTGCCGGCATGACAAAGGATTGGTTGCCTTCGCCCTCCGAAACCGTTGTCAGGCGCGTTGTGCCATTCATCACATAGATTTCGTCCAACTCGTAACCTTTGTCAGGGATTACGGTCAGCGTTACCGTCTCGCCGTATTTAGCCGTTTCTTTGTCGGCGGTTACGGTGCCGTTCTCGGCAGGCGTGATGGTAACAGGGCGGGCTATATCCAATGCACGATAGCCAGTTACGGCGGCAGGTTGCGGACCGGCGTCTTCATCGAAATCCAACAACGGCATAATCGTGTACTCAAACTCGCCTATTATGGTCTCTTCCGACGTATCCGCCCAACGGGTGGTATCGCTCACGTGAGCAACCTCTACAAACTCATCACCGGTATTGGCAATACGGCGACAAACAGAATAGGTATGTATGCCTTTGAGTCTGTTCCACTCCAAGATGATACTGTCTCTGTTGCCTTGTGTGGCGGTGAAAACAAAGTCGGGGTACTTAATCCGTGCCGTCTGCTCTATGCCATTGTCGGCTGTCAGTTTGAGCGTGTTGATGCCCCATATATTCAGTTGCCTTTTGCCGATGCTGAAAGAGTAGTAATCTTCGTGGGTGGTAGCAAATGCGGGCATACCATTGACGAAAACTTCTAATTCATTTGCACCTGCAAACCAACCGATGTCGGCATAGATTTCCATTCTTTCTCCAAGTACCACCTCGTGTACGCTGCGTGTGTCGAGACGCGTGATTGTTGAGAATACTTTCCCGTCCTCAAATGCCAAACCGATATTGTCGCCGGGCACTACACCTACACACTCCACCGAAACCGTTATGCCCTCTTTATAAAATACCTCACCAAGGTCTTCGCCTGCGTTCCAAACAAGGCGTTGGTTCCCTTTTCCGCTCAACGTAAACGAATCGGGGTCAATCGGTGTCCCGTCCTCAAGCGCAATGGTTTGTATCGACAAGGTATCCTCTCCTTGCACCGCCACCAATCTGAAATGCGGTGTGCCATCGTTCTGCATCTCGCGTGCCGACCTATAGGAAACAAGCACGTCCACAAGTCCGTTCCACGGAAAGCGCGGTTGGATACGCTTGACAGTAAGTTTGTCTAACCGGCTATAAGCAACTACGGGGTTGCTTGTTTCTGTAGTGCTGTCCATCCAATTAAGTGCCTCCACCTTATAGGTATAGCGTATGCCGGATTCAGCATTGGTATCCGTAAAAGTTATTCCTTCCGTATAAGGGACATCGCCTATCTTTTGGTATTGCCCATCGCCGTTATCCCGATATACGTCGTAACGGTATGCGTCCGGAACATACGTCCACGTGAGATGAATGCTGTCCTGCCCGACAGCCTGTGCGTCAAGCACAATGCCAACAGGCATTCTGCCCATTGCCCAGACAACAGGCTTTGCTGTGATGTAAGTGCCTTCACCTTGTACAGCGTCGGGGTCGATATATTTCATAGGGTCGGCATACTTGGGACAGACAGCATATTCGTAGGTTGTTCCAGGTGCCACATGAATATCGGGGTATGCGCCCGAACTAGCAGAAGGCGATACCCCCGCCATATTTCCCCACGCGCCGCGTGTTCCGTCAGGTTTCAGCGTGCGACGAACAATCTGGTAGTAAGTGCATCCGGCAGCCACCGTCCACGTTACCTTAAGCGCCCCCGGTATATGTTCCACCGTGGGAGGTATCTCGGGCGAACGCATCACCATACTTTGATAGGTTGTTTTCGCATGCGTTGCACGGTTGCTGAACAGACCTTGCAAGACGGTAACACCATAATCCGGTTTCCATATAAAAGTACCTTCCTCGTCGGCGAGCATCGTCTCTCTGTGAATCGTATCAATCACTGTGGCATACTTTGTATATGCAACCAGTTTGAAGTCCGAGCCGTCCTGCATGTTGAGGGACATGCTTGCCTCGTCCGCCCAATGTGCCGCCCACGGGATAGGCATCAGCGTGTCATTCGTGCCTATCATAATAGTATAGGGTCTCGTGGTATTGATGTCAACGGTGTCGGAAACAGTCGTTTGCGCATATATATTGCCCTTATCAGCGACTGTAACCGTAATAATCGTATTCGGTGCCTTGACCTCAGCCGTGTCTGCGTCTGCGTCCCATACCAGCCGCTGCAGCCCCGATCCCGAGAATAGAGCCGTGCCGTTCTGTACCGTTTTGCGATTGACCGTATAGGTGCCATAGTCAAGAGGTGATTCTTTCGTGAGCGACCTCACGGGGAGCAACTCGCCGTCCGCTGTCTGCGCGGTGATGCTAACGCTGTCCGGGTACGGCGGGTTTTCCAATCTGAATAGTTCGCGGAAACGGGAACGCATCGTCTTGTACTCGACATCGATATCCACTTTGCCGTTCCATGGTTGGCGCGTGGATACACCGAGTATCCGCATAGTTTCGAGTACCGCATATCCGATAGCCGCGTCGGATTCTGCACTCTTTGTGCCGTCCGCATAGACCGCTTTCACAGTGTAACGGGCAAGGCCCGGCTTAGGCAGGTCATCTTTGTCGATGAATTGGCATACACTGACGGGTATAGTCCGGATAGTGCGATTGATGGCAATGTCCCAGACTTCCGCCGTTATTTCGTAACCGATTGCGTCAGGCACTGCGTCCCATGTAACGGTGATGCCCGTCGTGTCGCCCCGTGTCGCCTGCACATTCGTTGGCACTTGTGCGATTGCGCCCACGATTGCTATGATTGCAAATCCAATGGTAAGTAGCATTTTTTTCATAATGCGTTGAATTTAGTTTATGCGTGGTTGAATGAGTTAAAAAGGTTGCCGGGTTTACCGGTGCAGTATTCTGCCGTGGGCATCGTAGCAGACACCGTCGCGGACGATGATGAGTTGTCCGCCGCGGATGTATTTGCCGACTTGCCGGACGGGGGAGTTGGTCTGCCCGTCTTGTCCGGTTTGCTCAATGTCGGTCGGGGTCTCCTGATATACACCATACGTGATGACGAGATGTTTCTCGCCCAAGTCGAGACGCAGTTGCTCCGTGCCGTTGACAGAGAGAATGGCTTCGGTGCCTTCGTAAGTTACTTTGGGCATATCAGTCAGGCGGTAGCAGGTGCTTGTGCCGTCCACCCAAACGTATACGGCATCCGTCTCTCCGGCTGCCACGGTTTGCACTTGGAAAGAAAATATAGCCGCAAAGCAGAACAGGAATACGATTGCTTTTTTCATGTTGGTAGTTTTTAGTTTATTGGTTGATGAGTTTATCAGTTTATACGTGGTTGAATAGGTTGAAAGGGTTGATGGTGCAAGGCGTTTACAGGTCCTGTACAAGGCGGACTGCATACCCATGGCTGCGGGTGTCGTCGAACGCAGCACCCATTTCGTTCGGAGTGAAGCCCAAGTATAACGCGAAGCCCGAGATGCCGGCGAGAGGCGTAGTAGACCAATAGTAGCCAACGTTCTGTACCCAGTACATATCCGCCCCCAAGCGGTGTCCTGAAGCAGGAAGGAAAACAGCACCTGCGGCTTCCAACAACTGCCAATCGGCAAGCGTGAATGTCTGGTGATCGGCATACGCCTGAACAGTATAGGTATCTGCAAACCCCGATTTGAATGTTACACCCGCAGGGCATATCCAGTAGTCGGGCAAGAAGACAATACCATTCGCATACCTGCTACCATCGGCATTGAGGTTGATATGTGCCACGCCGATGAGATTGTTTGCATTGGTACGTCCTGAGAGAAGGTAACTCCACTCGTCATTCGTCAATGTACGCCATATATCGGGAGCGTCTGTCCCGATAGTATTCGTACCCCAATCCACAAAATCACCAGAGTAATCTTCAGCGTCTTGGGAGATACTTATACCCCACTTGGCTGTGGCAGTACTTCCACTCCAACCGAACAGGTCTATCTTGTCTGCAAGCGTGCCATTACTGATATTGGCTTCGCCAATCATATCATACTGATTATCCGCAAACGACCATGTCTGTGTACTGCGCGTATACTGTAAGTTGCCCGGTGAGAAACGCACCTGTTTGGTTGCAGAGACAGAGAATGCATCTTTCGGCAAGGAACAGAATACTACACTGTCGGCATTTTCCATACAATAGACCATTGCACCGCCTTTATAGACTTTGAGCATTTGGGCATTGAGAGAGAGGGCAGATAGCAATGCTATCAATAAGAGACTCCCCCTAACCCCCTCTTCGAAGAGGGGGAGTATTGAACGGAATGATTTCTGTTTCATTTGTTTGTAAGTTTATTCGTTTATGCGTGGTTGAATGGGTTGATGAGTTTATAGGATGTCCCCGATATGCCTACGGTATGGGCAGCATAATGTACCGTTTATCTACCGTATATCTACCGTGTATCAACCGTCTATGTACCGTAGTTGTTAGCGGGAGGGCAGAGGACTGTCTTGTCCTAAAACAGGTTGACTATTGCTCGTACAATATCTCCATTTTTGGCAATGTTCCTACTTTTACAGGTCGCGGACAAGACGGACGGAGTATCCGTATTTGCGACCAGCATGACTATTGACGGAAACAAGCGCTTTTGTGACAGTGAAAGACATATATCGTGCAGCGTATTTTGATGTCCCCGATGTAGTAGCCGTCCAATAGGTACCCTTCTGACCACAGGCAGATAGGATCGTGCCATAACGAGCACCTGCAGCAGGCAGGAATATGGCACCTGCGGACTCCAACGAAACAAATTCGTCCGAGTTGTAGATATTCGTGGAGTAGTCCGATTCCGAGTAATTTTTGGAAGCATCTGTCAGATTGCCGTCTCCCAAGATACTGACAGATAGTCCCACAGGCGTTTCAAAAAAGTCAGGCAACAGCATAAAACCCAATGTTCCATTGACTTTGGCTATCGTCCAGCGTGTGTGTTGGAACAGGTATAGCCACTCGTCGATGGTCAGTGTGCGCCACATGTTGGCAACATCCGTACCGATGGCATTAGTTCCCCAATCGGTAAACTTTGAGTTCGCGTCCTCGACATTAGTCGGGTTATTGCCCGTTCCCACCCGAAGAGGTCTATCCAGCCCGTGTAGGTGGTGTCCGTGATGTCGGCAGCGACATAGTCGTATTGATAGTCGGCAAAACGCCAAGTATCGGTTGCGATGTGATACTGCAGGTTGCCTTTGGAGAAGCACACGTACGAGTTGTCAGAAATGGCAAAAGCACTCTCCGTGGCAGCATTGGGGATTGCGCGGGTAACCACTATGCTGTCGGTATAGGCAGTGCAGTAAAGCACTCTGCCTGATTTATAGACCGTTAACACTTGCGCGTTGAGACTGATGACCCATAAGAGAGCAAAGAGAATGGATAGTATCTTTTTCATTTTGTCAGGTGTTTATTGGTTGTTGAATGGAACGTCTCTGACCAAGCGTACAGACATACCGAAGTAGGGAGTAAGTTTATTGAAGTATGCAGTCCGTAAACGAAAACCCAGATATTGTGCCTGCGTTTCAGATAATAATGTAGTCGCCCAATAGTATCCCTGCACACCACATTCATATACGCGCAATCCGCTTCGTCCGCCCGCACAGGGCAGAAAAACAACGCCCATAGACTCCAACAAAGCAAAATCGCTTGCAGTATAGACATGGTCTTCTTTAAGTCCTTTGTATATTTCCAAATGGGCGGGCAGGAGCAAGAAACCTACAGTGCCATTGACCATTGCTATCGCCCAGCGGGTGTATTGGAACAAGTATTGCCATTCGTCGGCAGTAAGTGACCGCCACGTATTGGCAGTATCCGCACCGATGACATTGGTTCCCCAATCTACAAAGGTCGTCTTGTGGTTATTATAGTCTGCGACAAAAGTGGGGTCATCACCCGTCCCCCAACAGAAGAGGTCTATCCAACCCGTATAAGTAGTGTCGGAGATATTGGCGTTTCCGTCACCGACATAGTCGTATTGCCGGTCAGCAAAACGCCATGTGTCAGTAGAGGGTTGATATTGCAGATTACCTCTGGAGAAATGCACATAAGAGGTGTCCGAGACAGCAAAAACAGTGGAAGCGGCGAAGTCCGGGTATGTGTCGGAGAACATCATACTGTCGGGACTGGCGAAACAACCGATGGCTTTTCCTGCTTTATAGACCGTTACCACTTGGGCGTTGAGGGAGAGGGCAAAGAATAGAAAAAGCAATAAGAGACTCCCCCTAACCCCCTCTTCGAAGAGGGGGGATACAGAGCGGAATGATTTCATACTCATATTGTTTATGGGTTGATTGGTTTATACATTTATACCTGGTTGAATGGGTTGATGAGTTTACGGGTTCAGTATTCTGCCGTGGAGGTCGTAGTAAATGCCGTTGCGGAGGATGAGTATTTGTCCGTTGCGAAGTACTTTGCGGGCAGGAGTGGCGGTCTCTGCAGCAGAGGGGTGAGAGATGTCTGTGCTTACGTTGGAATAGTCCTTTACGAGACGGACGGAATAACCATTACTACAACTACCACCAATACTTATTGTCCAGAGAGCAGCTTTTCCACCATAAGAAATCAGCCAGAAATCCATATAGTAGAAGTCCATATTAGCATGCGTATCCCTATTAGAACTCGACCAATAATAGCCTTCATAAGCAGCAGAATTATCCACAGCCACATTTGTACGATGGCCTGCGGCAGGGAGGAAAACCGCTCCTGCAGCCTCCATCTTCAGCCAATCGGCGAAAGTGTAAACATTGCGGGTAGAGAAATCATAGTTGTCAGCCTCATAATAGCCATCTTTGTAGTATTTCAGACCATGCTCTGTACTCGGAGTAAAAGTAACTCCCTGTGGTGTAGTCCAACCGTCGGGCAATACGACAAGTCCCGTGATGCCGCCAACCGTGGTGAAGCCAAAGAGTTTGTCGGCATCGGTACGGGAGAAGAACAGATACGTCCACTCGCTTTCTGACAATGTGCGCCATGTCCCGGCAGGCTCACCGTTGATGACATTGGTGCCCCAATCCAAGAAGTCGCCCAAATAGTCTTCACAGTCGGAGTCCCAGCCTACTGTTAAACCAAAGGCCGTTTTGGGGTTGTTGCTGCTCCGAGCAAAGAGGTCTATTGAGTCGGCAAGGGCAGGGGTGCCTTCTTCAACGGTGATGTTGGCCTTACCGATGTAGTCGTATTGATGAGGCGCGAAACGCCACACTCCTTTGCGGATATGATGCCATAAATTGCCCTGTGAGAACGTGACTTGCCTGCCTTGGGCTACCGTGAACGGCTTTGGTACAAACGTTACACAATCCTGTACGAGGCGGACCGAGAAAGCGTTGCTTCGCCGGTTGTAACTATCAGGAATGAGGTATTGGTTGTTAAAATACAGATAGGAAACCAGACTATCGGAAGACGTAGTGCTTGACCAATAATTGCCGGCACTCTGCACCCAGTTGATGTCCGTTCGATAACGGCTGCCTGCGGCAGGGAGAAAGACGGCACCCGCTGACTCCATGCTCAGCCAATCAGCAGGCGTATAGACATTGTGCGTATAGTTATCGCCATTGTCATTGGAATAAAAGCAGCCGCTCTTGGTCAACCCTTTTGCAGTGCTTGGAGTGAAAGCGACTCCTGCGGGGAGTATCCAATCGTCGGGTAGGATGACAAGTCCCTCGGTGCTGCCGACCGTGGCGAAACCAAAGAGTTGGTCCGCATCGGTGCGGGTACAGAACAGGTACTTCCACTCGGCTTTCGACAGCGTGCGCCACGTGTAGGCGGCATCGGTGCCGACAACATTCGTACCCCAGTCGTTGAAAGTCGGATAGTTGTGGATGTTGGTGCTTGTATCTGCGGGATTGTTTCCCGTGCCCCAGCCAAAGAGGTCAATCGTGTCGGCAAGAACGGTATTGCCATTAGTGTCGGTGGTGATGTTGGCATCGCCGAGACAGTCGGTCTGTTGCTTGGCAAACGACCATGTGCCTGTGGAGCGGGTGTATTGCAGGTTGCCTTTGGCGAAATATACCTGTTTTCCGTCCGAGACAGAGAACCTGCCCGCAATAGCATCAGCGGACACTTGGGCATTGAGGGAGAGGGCAGAGAATAGAAAAAGCAATAAGAGACTCCCCCTAACCCCCTCTTCGAAGAGGGGGGATACAGAGCGGAATGATTTCATACTCATATTGTTTATGGGTTGATTGGTTTATACATTTATACCTGGTTGAATGGGTTGATGAGTTTACGGGTTCAGTATTCTGCCGTGGAGGTCGTAGTAAATGCCGTTGCGGAGAATGAGTATTTGCCCGTTGCGGAGGACTTTGCGGACGATGGCGGTGTTGGCAGCAGAGGGGGTGGCCACGTCTGTACTTACATTGGAATAGTCCTTCACAAGACGGACTGCGAGCCCGTAGTTGCGATTGCGGCTGTAGTTGTACGAGAAATATGAATCCGAGATGAAGTACATATAGTACGCTTTGTCCGAGCCGTTCGGCGTAGCAGACCAATAGTAGCCGCTACTCTGCACGTAGCCCACAAACGACCCTTCGCGGAAACCGGAAGCGGGAAGGAACACAGCAACTGCTGCCTCCAACTGCTGCCAATCGGCAAGCGTGAAAGTCTGGTAATCGGCATACGCCTGAACACTATGGGTATTAGAGAAGCCCGACTTGAATGTTACGCCCACAGGACACGTCCAATTGTCAGGGAGCAAAACAAGACCATTCGCATATATTTTTTCGCCTAACTGAATACGTGCCACACCTACTAATTGGTCGGCATCGGAACGCTCATCGAGTAGGTACTCCCATTCATCCGCAGTCAAGGTGTACCAAGTGTTACCGTCATCCATATTCGTACCCCAATCCACAAAATCACCACTATAATCGCTGTTATCTGTGGATGTACTGATACCCCACTTGGCACTGCCTGTGCTACCGCTCCAACCGAACAAGTCTATCTTGTCTGCCAAAGCACTACCAGTCTTGTCGTATCCGTATGTAGCATCGTAAACCTTACCACCGCCATCCACATTATCCGTACCCAACATATCATATTGATGCTCCGCAAACGCCCATGTCTGTGTGCTTTGGGTGTATTGCAGATTGCCGCCGGAAAAGGTAACTTGTTTGCCTTCGGCTACCGTGAAAGGCTTGGGTTGATACGCCGGCTCTGCCTCTTCTTGTTTGTCCTGCACGGGGCGGACAGACAGACCCTTGTTGCGTTTGTCGTTTTGCCTTTCCACCTTCTCATGCTTAAAAGTTACTATCCAAATGTCATCCGAGGAGTTCTCGAGAAGCGACGAAGACCAATAGTAGCCGCGTCTTCCTGCGACATAGGGGGCAGCATTACCGTCGCGAAACCCCGCAGCGGGGAGGAAGATGGAGTTACCATTCGTCTTGCTTGCTACTTGGTAGCCGTTCATGCCGTTCTGTGCAGTCCACATCCACGTACATTGTTCACGCAACTCCGTCCATTCGGCATCGGTGGGCATACGCCATACATCGCCCCAATTGGCAGTAGCGGCATCGTCTTCCGGCTCCAAGACTGTCTTATTGTCAATGAAGCCGTTGTCGCCACTACTTGCATCAGTGCAGTACTTGGTGAATTTATAGTGGTAAAACTCCCCCACATTGGCATATTTGTAGGTCGCCCACGAGTAGTCCTTTTTGCTATCCGTCTCGCCCCAAGCGAAATAGTAACCATAGCCTTCGGGCGTGGTGGCACCGACATTGCATGATGCCCATCTGATGCCACTCGGCAGACCAAGGTCAACGGCTTGTATGTCTTCGGGGGCTTGTGCTATGGTAAGCGTCAGCGGCACCAATGCCGAAAACATAGTGAGTAAACGTTTGTTCATAATAATTTTGTTAAGTTATTTTATACTATTGGTTCGTTATCTATGGTACAACCTTTCGTTATAGGTTGCTGATCCCTTGCTGATCCCTTGCTGATTTGTTGCCATTAAGAAGAATTAAGAAACGAGACTCCCCCAACACCTCAAAAGAGCGGGCTTCATAGAATGGGTCTTTATTTCCGTTCTATCGAGCCCCTTCCTTAGAGGGGTTGGGGGAAGTCTGTTACTTCACTTCTATGCCTGTTGCGGTGTAGGTCTTGCCGGCACGGAGGATATAGACTTGTCCGTCGCGGAGGACTTTGCGGGGAAGAATATCCGTTGCCGTTGCATCATGGACACCGGTACCGCTTGTTTCCTTGAACAGAGCGGAAATGACCACATTGTTTGCCGGCATGACAAAGGTATGGTTGCCTTCGTCCTCCGAAACCGTTGTCAGGCGCGTTGTGCCATTCATCACATGGATTTCGTCCAACTCGTAGCCCTCGTTGGGCGTAATGGTCAGCGTTACCGTCTCGCCGATGTTTGCCGTCTGTTTGTCGGCGGTTACAGTGCCGTTCTCGGCAGGCTCGATGGTAATGGTGTAGTCGATTGCCTTGTAGGTGGCAGAGACTTCCACGTTGCCGGCGGGCATGACAAAGGTGTATTTGCCCTCGGTGGTTGTTGTTACATCCACTTGCGTCTCGCCGTCCAGCACACGGAGTTGGTCGAACTCGTAGCCCGTGGCGGGTGCAACGGTCAGCGTTACCGTCTCGCCGTATTTAGCCGTCTCTTTGTCGGCAGTTACGGTGCCGTTCTCGGCAGGCGTGATGGTAACAGGGCGGGCTATATCCTGTGCGCGGTAGCCAGTTACAGGATTGAACTGCGTCCATACATCCGTGTTGTCGTCTTTCAGCGGCATGACGGTGTACTCGAACTCGCCCACTATGGTCTCGTCCGATGTGTCCGCCCAACGGGTGGTGTCGGTGCAGGTAGCCACCTCCTCAAAGGAATCGTTGGTGTTTGCCGCACGGCGACGGATAGAATAAGAGTGTATGCGCATACCTTTGGGGCTGTTCCACTCCACAATGATACTGTCGCGGTTGCCTTGTGTGGCGGTGAATGTGAAGTCAGGCACTATGTAGAATGATACAGCGTACTCTGTTCGTTCGTTGCTGCCGCCGACAGGACGGAGTATCAGCGAGAGCGCGTTCAGCCCCCACTTCTTGGGTGTCCACGTACAAACCGTACCCTCGCCGAGTTTTGCCTCGGTTCTCAGAATCTCCGTGGGATTCTGGTTGTCCGTAACATCTGTCAGCACCGCCGTCTGCTTCCACCATGCGTCATTCTCGCCAATGCCAAGACCACCCTCTTGCACCTCCGGTTTTGCCCAACATGTGGACCATGGGATTGGCATGCTCTCCAGACCGCCCTGCAGTGTGATTAGTCCTATGCGGGTGTCAAGGTCGAAAGTTTGCTCGAACACGATGGGGTCGCTGTACTCATCGCCCTGAATAGTGATTTTCAGGACAGCGTTCAGTTCACGCATACGCGGTGTGTCCGACCGTGCATCCCATATAATACGGTCGTTTGCGCCAAGCGTAAACGCGCCGTTTGTAACCCTCCCGCGCCGGATTATACCAGAACTTTTATCTAATGTCTCGCGGACGAGTGATTGAACGGCAAAATCCGCTCCGTCTGCCGTTGTTACCCTGATGGTAACGGTTCTTTCCGGTATTGCGACGCCTGTCAGTTGTGCCAATTTATTGCGCGCCGTCTTGTAGGCGAGGTCAATATCCGCCGTGCCGTTCCATGGCCAACGTGTAGAGACACCCTTCAGTTCCGCCTCGTCGAGCGTTCTATAGCCAACAACAGTCCCCGAAGCAATGGCATTGTTTACCGAATCGAATGCTTTGATTTCATACATGTAGATTTGTACTTCCCCGGCACTCATATCCGTGTAAGTCGTATCGGTGGTTTCTGTAAGCAGTATGCTTTCGCCTCCATCGGCAGTGCGCGTAACCGCATACTTGACCCCATTCGGGACATTCGGCCACGTGAGGAGAATACCGGTCTTGTCGGCAGTCGGCTCGGCAGTAACAGGGCGCGGTTTATCCCCCTCCGTCGCCGGTCTTTCCCAACCTTGTACCCAAATGGTTACATCATTGTGATGGTAGTTCTTCAAATCTTTGTAGGCGTCCCATGTGAATGTTCCCGATTTGCCGGACATTTTCAGGGAGAAATCGGTCGCGTCTATATCCTGCGGTGTTTCATCGGGACACATTACCTTGAGGCTCTGCACTGTGAGCGGCGTTCCGTCGCGCCGCGCATAGGGCTTCTGCCCTTCCGGAGTGGCTTCAGGAATCCAACCGTCATCAGGAATCTCCACTGCCTTGAAAGTGAAATAGAGCGGTTGCTCGCCGTCTGTCTCGCGCGAAGATTTATAGGTGTAATTGACTATGACAGATGTCTTACCATCCAGTTCGCCACGCGTCGTTACCGACGATACAATCAAACTATCGAGTGTGCGGGATACATACATGGCATCCGATCATTCGCTGAAATAGCAGTCCCGTATCGGGTCGGGGTCTTCGTTTGGCGTGTCATACAGCCCTTCCCCGCGCCAAACGGGATTGCATTGGCACCGCACACGAAACTGGTAGTTTGTTCCGGGCTCGGCATTACGCTTCAGCGTCATGCGCACAAGGAACTCCCCCTGTCCCCCAAAATTAGACTCATATCTACTCAAGATACTGCAATTCCACCACTCGCTCCACTCGGTGGTGCCGCTCTGCCGAGTGCGACAATCAACAGCATAATAGATGTTGGCCGGTACCTTCCGTCCGTCAATCTCCTCAGGGTAGCCGTCCGCAGGCCAATGTACGCCGTCCCACTGAAGCACGATTTGGTTGCCGCTGAGCGAAACCGTCATGTTTTGCGGTGTCGGATACGCTCCCAAATGGTCAACATTGGTGAATGTTTTGCCTTCTACCGGCGCAGCATACGCATTTGTGCCGCAAAGGAAAGTGATAAATAGAAACAGGAGTGATAATTTCTTCATCATATTTATTGTTTTTGTTACTTTGTTGCTGATATGGAGTGTTGTGTTTCTCATAGAAGTACAGAATTACGAACTTGTTACAAAAGAGAAATAAAAATAACCATAACGAACACTTTTTCGGTGCAAAGATACAGATAATATGTAAAATACACAACTTATAGTATGAATTTTACAAATTATTATACATTCCACATCACGCGCCACATCACGCGCAAGCCCAATAACCGACTTGCTAACCAACCTTTTTCCAAACTATATTATGCTTCATTTTCAATTAAAATTATTTTTTTGTCCCGAATGGAGAGAATGTAGAGATGCATTATCAGAGAATGTAGAGATGCATTATCAGAGAATGTAGAGATGCATTATCAGAGAATGTAGAGATGCATTATCGGTGCAGCAGGAATGGTTAGAATGTAGAGAATGCTGCTGCGCAGGCTTGGTTCTCCGTTAATTGCGGTTAATTGTCCATAAATTTCTTTCTTCAAAAAGGGA
>ENA-UEQL01001294-UEQL01001294.1-human-gut-metagenome-genome-assembly--contig:-NODE-1294-length-17617-cov-6.672976_pt1 | contig 17617 bp, 17 predicted proteins | sample MGYA00242905_ERZ507926 | MGnify/ENA primary metagenome ERZ507926 (study PRJEB26167, sample SAMN06115531) | human gut metagenome | host: Homo sapiens | place: China:Henan | collected 2015-09-09...
CGGGAACGACTCCTTTGGTTCGTTTGGTTAGCGACTATTGAATCGAGGAGTCGCCTTTTAATCACGAGGGTACTTTCGTTAAAAGTGGCCTCTTGCCTCTGTTTTTGTTTGCTTACTTCAAACGAAGCAAGAGGCCACTTTTAACGGAGGAAACCTCTTATTCTTTTCCAAGAATGTACATTATGGCCTCGTTGGCCAGGGTCATTCCGAATATGGCAGGTATCGTCGGCATCGAGCCCAGGATGCTCTTCCCGTTCTCATCCTTCTCCGTAGGGACGGCCACCGGCCTCTCCAAAGAATATACGCATGTTATGAGCGAGGTGTCGCAGCCCCTGAGATCCCTGCGGACCCTCGCCGCCACCGGGCATACCGACGAATCCATGACGGGGGCGATACGCACGGCCATTGGGTCGGTATGCAGCGCCGCACCCATGGAAGAGAACGTCCTTATGCGTCTGGCACATGCTTCGCGGAGCAGACGGACCTTCATCCCTATCGTATCTATGGCATCCACGAGGACGTCGGGACCCATGTCGAGTATGGCAGGTATGGTATCCTCCGATACGAGGACGTCCATGGACTCGATATCTATGACGGGATTTATGCTTCTGGCACGTTCGCAGGCGACCTCCGCCTTAGGCCTTCCGACCGTCGCAGTCGTGGCGAGGATCTGACGGTTCATATTGCTCTCGGAGAACACATCCTTGTCGACCACACGTATGTGGCCCACCCCGGCCCTGACCAGACCTTCCAGCGCATATCCGCCCACTGCCCCGCAGCCGCATAATACGACCTTGGCGTCACGGAGACGGCGGACCCCGTCATCACCTATGATCAGCCTGGTCCTCTCGTTCATACCTGCACTCATCCGACCGTCCTCTCCAGATTCTCATAAGTATTCCGGGCCAAATCATGCGGCGGACACCCCTTCACATCGGCCATGGACCTCACGAAGTCCCCCATACCCGTAAAAAACCTTCCCTGATGGGGAGCGTCCGATTCCAGGAGAAGACGGTCGTCCGGGATGAGATCCAGAAGACGGCGGACCTTGTCCTTCGAACGTGCCAGTATGCGCGGCGACAGGGAGAACATGCATCCCAGGTCCAAAAACGGCTTCACATAGCTCTCGGACGAGAACGAATGCAGTATTATCCCTCTGCACGATCTGCCATGGGTGCGTATGGCATCCAGGACCTGCTTCTCCGCTCCCACCATGTGTATGCTGACGACCCTGTCCATCGACGACGCCGCATCCAACTGTCCCGTGAAGGACGGCATCTGCTCCGAGACGTCCCCCTTCTTCGAATCGAGTCCGATCTCCCCTATCTGACAGGATGAAGACTTCTCCAGGATCGATAGGAAACGCTCCTCCACGGAAACGTTCCAGCACCCGCAGTTCCACGGATGTACCCCTATGGAGGGGACCACGGTCCGGGAGGAAAAGGAAAGTTGGAGGTCCCATTCGCCGGGATCTGCCGTACATGATACCGCCCGGGTAAGCGAGTCGAAGTCCCCGTAGTTTCCGAGAAACCCCGTCTCGCACATGTGGAGATGCGAGTCTGTAAGAAAACGGATATCCGCCATTGCGACCTCGGGAGGGACGGACCCCGGAGGGCCGTCCCCGTCAGAAGTTCTTGACTATCCTCTCGACACCGTCCACGAGTCCGTCGCAGGAGACCTTTCCGCGGTCGACCCAAACGAAATCGGTGTTCTCGGAATTCAACTCCACCTTGTCGGAGGACACCTTGTATAGGAAAGGATGGACGTTCCATACGACATCCCCCTCCCTCACATAGAAGTGGGTCTGGGATGCGTCGGGGAATCCGACCTTGATCCCGGTCTCCTCCTCGATCTCCCTTCTGGCCGCCTCTGCCGGATTCTCCCCCGGCTCGACCCGCCCGGACACCAGAGACCATTTTCCGGGGAACGAATGCGCATCCTCCGGCCTGCGGAGAAGGAGGACTTTGCCACCGCAGTCGAGTACGGCGGACACCGTGGAATATGTCTTGACGTTCTTTATCTCCACATATCCCCTGTTCCCGTCCACGGCTACGGTGTCCCCGTCCCTGACGAGGGATACATCGATATTATCGACCATGGGCACCGATGAGATCACGGCACCGGTCGTGACTATCGTCTCGGCACTCCTGTTGACAAGTGCCAGAGGTGCGTGTCCCTGCACCTTCAGATCGTATACCACATACGATCCGACCGTCGATCCCTTACCGTTGGGGAACAGGAAGACCTTTCCTGCGATGTTTCCGTCGCGCACGTTGAAGTTCCCCGTCTTGCCGTCGACCCCTCCGAGGAAACTGAAGGCCCCCCCGTACGTTATCGCCTCACCCTCCGCGTATCCGGGGGAGATGGCGCGTCCTTTCATGATCATTCTATCACCTTCAGCAGGTCGGAGATGTCCGCGAACTTCACCTTCTGGGAACAGAGGGTCGGCAGATAGTTGCCGGCCTTGGCGGAATTGGTGGCCGTCCTCTGGAACGTGCCCTCTATCGGGGCCACGACCATGCAGGTATCGGCCAGTACGGGACCGAACTCCTCCATTATCCTGACATCATCCTGGCACTGTGAACGGACGGACTCGGACGTACAGAACCACACCTCCACATCCTTGTTCTTTTTCTTCTTCCCTTTGAGAAGGGCCGCTATGTCGTGCATCTCCTTGGGAGTGAGATGGGGGCATCCCAATGCGATGAGCTGGACGTCCTCCACCGTGTTCAGCTTGTCATAAGCCGCCTTCCTCTCCGCATCCCCGATGGATATGTGCTCGAGACCGGAGACGTCGAAGTCCCCGGCCTCCGGGGTACACCCTTCCGCATGCCAGAGGGCCACCGACCCGGCGGCGGCCATAGCCGCCGACAGGGTCTTCGCATCCTCGATCGATATGTCCTTCAGACCCCTGAAATAAGGGATCCCCTTGCCTATGGCCATCCCCACGGCCTGTCCCAGGACGGAATAGTCGAATACGGACCCGCCCATGTCCTCGACGTCTACGACGACGGTGGGTCTCCTGTTCTCGGTAAGGTGGAGCCCGTAGTTGGCGGTCTTTCCGAGGATGGCGGCGGCCAACGCCCCGGGTCCGCCCTCCCTGTTGGTCCTGGCCCCGAAATAGGAGTTCACCACGGACAGGGCGGACGACTCCGCCCATGCGACGTGGTCCCCGAACCCGGGGACGTTGTCCCCGATATACGGGGTACAGGAACACGTCTTCCTGATACCCATCTTCCCATACAGCTCGATGATCTGCAGCTGCTTCTCGGCGAACTCGGGACCGATATGCATCTCCTTCCAACGCTCGCGGTCCATCCCCACCGGGTTGAGGGTGGATGGGACGGATACCTTGGCCCCGCCGGCTACCATGTCCGAGAGGTACTTGAGACCGCCCTCTCCGATCGTCTTATATGAAGCACCCGAAAGGTGGGCGGATGTGATATCCACGAGACTGTCCGCCCCGTAGATCTTTCCGAGGGCGACGACCAGTTCCATGGCCTTCTGGGCACCGGCGCCTTTCTCGCCGTCGAATATGGCCTGCTCCTCATCTGTGAGAATCATACTTCATAATCGCCGTATGGATTATATGGGTTGCTTTCGGCGGACCGCACCCGTCCGTCGATGTTGGCAATTCCATTGATATAGATTGAAGACGAGTCACACCGGACAGATGTCCAGAGTGTCCAAGAACCTACGCAGCCCGAGGATGTCCCTCCGCTCCCGCCTTACCGAGGAGCAGTTCCGCAGCACGGATTACCGCAGTCTCTGGACCAAACGCTCCAACGAGGAGTGGATAAAGCACATCGAAAGGGTCAGACACATGAGCGACGACCCGTATCCGAATCCCGGGGATTGGATCGGGCAGAGGGTCGACGAATATTGGATCGACGGCATGCAGGTTTTCTGCTGGGGCAGCAGGCACGAACAGGGGCAGCCCGTCCTCATATATTTCCACGGAGGCGGATTCCTCTATCCTCCCCTCAGGTCGCACTTCGAGATGGTGGACAAGGTCGCCAAAGGCATAGGCGCCAAGGTCGTATTCCCCATGTATGGCAATGTGCCAGACCACAATTACAAGACGGAATTCGCCAAGATCCTGACCGCCTACGAGACCGCGTTCCGCAAGAACCCCTTCTCCCAGATAGTGCTCGGCGGGGACTCGGCGGGAGGAAGCATAGCCCTCGGATTCTCCTACTATCTGCGCGACAGGGGCATGACGATGCCGGAGGGGATACTTCTGTTCTCCCCGTGGGTGGACCTCCATACGGACAACCCGGACATAGAGAAATTCGAGAACGTGGACCCGATGCTGGATGCCTGGGGCCTGGGACTTCTGGGTATCTACTGGGCGGACGGGGAGAAGAACCTGGACAACCCGTACGTGAGTCCGATATTCGCGGATCCGAAAGGCATCAGCAGGGTGTTGATCTTCTGCGGCACCCACGACATACTGTACCCGGACGTCATGAAGTTGGACCGGCTGTTCAACGAATACGACATCGACCACAATACCATGGTGTATCCCAACATGGACCACGTCTTCGTCGCATTCCCCATACCGGAGGCGAGAGTCGCACTGGATCAGGCCATACTGTTGCTGAAGGATTGGCTGATGCACCCCAATTGAAGACGACATGGGACCATCTGGGTCTTTTTAGTATCGAAGGCCTTGGAGTGCTATCCGTATCCCTGGAACGGCAGTCCTCATCGTTGCCGGAGTGCGGCCCCAGGTATCCGCCGAAGGATGGCTTAAGGGTAGTTAGGAATGCATGGCACTGCCCTTCCTTGGGTGTTGTACGGGATCCATTTATTGAGAACGACCCCTGCCAGATATTAAGTTCAAGGAACTAAAATCCGATAAATCCTGAGTTTAACCGATATACCAGATATATGTCGGACTCTTTGCCAATATCTTGAAACAGTAGCCGAAGTGAGTAATACATCGGATTAATTGGTATTCATTCCATCCAGTTTATGATAGTACCCATCCTGTACCTGCCAATGTACATGACATCACTACTGTGAAGATTGAATCACACTATCAACCGACGTAATCAACTCTCCCCTCATCTGCAAAATATAGCTAAGAAGTAAGAGGTTTGTATGCAACATGGTCCCCTTTAGCCATACTGAAATAGTATGTTTCAACCCAACAGCTTCAGCATTCCACCGAATGCGGCGGACGATGCAACCTGGATGGATGCGGCACCGCACAGCATCCCCGCGTCTCCGTCCTTCATGCCGATCCTTTCGGCAAGTTCGGATAAATCAGGGTACTCCAACTGCACCGCATCATAATAGGGGACGGTGACCTTGCCGCCATCCATACGGAACGGCATGCACACGGATGCACCCATCATGATTGCGCCGTCCCGGTATTTGATGTCGCTGTCCATGAGATGTCCCTTGCCATGTGCCAGCAGAACGAATTCGGCTTTGCAGTCCAGTAATCCTGAGGGCTGTTCCTCGGGAATCTCTATACCCGTCCCATCCACGAGTTCCTTTCCTTTCGGAGTAAGGTAGATACCTCTCTTCTGGGCATCGGCGAATCCCATTCCCCTGAGATATTTCAGTATCGTACGGACCGCACCTTCGCCGATGCCGGTTATGTCGGCCAGGGCCTGACGGCTGACCTTGCCGTCGGAACAAAGGTACATGATGTACAGGATGTGAGCATCCGTGAACCTGCGGACCATTCCGCGGCGCACATCTATACTCAGATTCCTCATGGGTTCCTGGAACATACTGCCTATGAAAGGACAGAAGTAACTGGGCTCCAGATGTGTATTCAAACAGTCGGTTGTCTGCGACTCCGTATTCATATTCCCGACCTCATCTTTCTGTATAGTGATACTGCGAAGATTCCCACGAACATGATTATCAATCCCAATTCCACGGCCATAAGCAGGGTCTGGTCCTTCTGGGGTTCCGGTTCGGTTATGGGCTGCACGTTATACCCGGACCACGACGAAAGAACGTTGTCCGAGGCATAGATCGATAACGAGTCCACATCCACGTTGATGAACGCATTCTCGAAACTGGAGAAGTACTCGCAGTGGACCTCGATCTCGGTTATGTTCTTGCAGTTTCCGAAAGCCGCATTGCCCAGATCCTTCATGTTCTCCCCGAACACGACGAACTCCATCGAGGAGGTCCCGGAAGACGTATAGAAAGCGTCCTTGCCCACGGATTCTACCTGGTTGAGGTCCACGTACTGCAGACCGGTACAGTTGTAGAACGCTTTCTCGCCGAGGGAGACGACCCCTGCGGGAATATCGAGATCAGTGAGTCTGGCACAGTAACCGAAACAATCCGCAGGGATGGATATCAGTCCTTTTCCGAGGATGATAGTCGACAGGTTGGAACAGCCGTAGAATGCACTCGCACCGATCTCCCTGACGGAATCGGGGACGGTGAAACGGGTGAAGGCCTTGCCGTCGCAGGCGGCGAACGCTCCGTAACCGATGAAGACCAATTCGTCCGAGAAGGTCACGTTGGAAAGGTTGGAGCAGTTCATGAACGCCAGGTCCGAGATGTGGGTGACTGAGTCGGTGACGTAGAGGTTTGCTATGGTGGAGCCGTAGAGAGCGGAAGTGAGTATGCCCTTCACGTGGCTGTTGAGCTCGAGGGTCTGTAGCTCATGGGCGAGACCGACCTGGAATTCCAGCTGGTAGCGTTCGATCAGCGAGGAATCCAGGACCTTCATGAAGGCCGCGTCCCCGATGTACGCTATGGGATAGGAGGTTCCGGCCACGGAGACGGAATCGGGGATCTGCACATACGGACCTGTTACGAACCTGTGGACGACGGCACTGTCGCCCACGATGTAATAGGTGAATGTGAAGGTGTCCTTACGGTAGGCTCCTTCATATTTGTGAATCACCAGATCATCGGAACCGATACTCCAGCCGGTCGCATCGGGACGATGATGGACATTCACTCCCGCAGGGGCCGAACCTTCGAATACCGGGGAATTCCCAAGGAAATAGACATCCTTGATTCCGGTATTGGTCCAATTGAGCCAGGAGAAGAATTCCACGGTCACCGGGATGACTGCGGAGGGTGCGTTCACCACTCCGTTGAGGGCTCCCGCCTCCATCCTCTGCAGGGTTATGCCTCCGAAGGATGAGGGCACGAAGAGGATGCCGCCCATGTTGTCGAGGGTCATTGATTCGAGCGATACGGAACCCTTCAGACCCGAGCCGGAAGAGGTGTACTCGACTATACCATAGGGACAAACCACGACCTGCCTCACGATCTTATCCTCGGTGGTACCCACGGCGTAGAACTGCATCAGGTCGGTGGTGAAACCTGCAAACCTTCCGTCGTAGGACGGTTCGATATGGGTGGTAGCTCCGCTGGAGGTGATATTCCAGACATCGGCGTGGACACCGCTGTCCAATTCCAGCAGGACGGTGACGTCAGCCTTCACACCCAGGGATTTCAGATCCATGACGGACATGCCGTCCACCCTGAGGTCCAGACGGTAGAAAGCACTGTAATTGATCTTCTTCAGTGCGGAGGAGATCTTCACGTTGAAAGGACCGTTCTGCACCGAGAAGGTGAGTTCGTCACCGTCGCCCATGACAGTCAGTACTGATGACAGGGGCATGGAGAACGAACCGCGGGGAACGATGAACAATGCGGTTGCATCCCCGCCGTTGGCGGAAATCAGATTCTGCACGGATTCCTTGCCGATCAAGACCTCGGTACCGTTGGGATATTGTGAGAGATCGCACACCACTATCTTGCTGTCAGTCTTGGTGACGGAGGCTGCCAGTGCGGGGGTGAAGGATACTGTCACGGTATCCCCGGACATGTTGCCGTCGCCGTCCCGGGGGGCGTCGTATGAACCGACGATCCTGGATACGTAGACTGTGGTGTCCCCCACGACTATGTAATTGGTATCGTATTCCTTCGAAAGGGCAGGATCACGATACATCTTGACCAATGCGTTCCCTTTGAAGACATCCATGGGGTATGTCCCTCCGATGGAGGATCCGTACTTGGCAGGATAAGTGCCGACAGTACTGCCGTTCTCCATGAACGTCAGGGTGTACTCCCTCGCCTCCGGCTCGAAGTAGGCGTAAGCGTATGTGATATCGGTAATGTTGCTGAGATCCACCGGCACATAGTTGTTGGGGGTGATGCTCCAGCCCTTGAATGTGTACTGGTATCTCACGGTGGAATCACGGGTCGGAGGAGCGGGAGTGACCGCGGACGAACCGTATTCGGTCGGGGATGCCGAGATGAACGAACGGTCGTAATTGTAGAAGTTGACATCGTATGAACGTATCTTCGGCGTGAAGACGGGTTTTACGGTCACGTCCTCTGTAACGGAAGAGAGATCGCTGCTCCAGGATGAGAACTCGTAATCGTACTGCTGGGTGCTGAGCTTCACAGGTTTACCGTCGTAGGTGGCTGGAGAACCGGGGCTGACGTATTCCTTGCGGATGAACTGCCCGGCCTCGGTCTGGTAGGTCACGCACTTCATCTCGGGGGTTATGTCCACGAATACCGCGGTGAACACCGTGTCGGTGGTGATGACCGAGGTGGTGTCTCCCCATCCGACGAATCCTTTGCCGTCGGCGGTGGGTTCGGGGATCTCCGAGAGATTCGCCTGCTGACCGTATTTGACCTCCTGGGTCTTCCATACGGTTCCGTCGGGAAGCTTGAAATCCACGGTCAGGACATTCTTCATCGGGACGATAGTATCGGTATCGGGATTGGGCTCGGGACCTCCCTTGTCCACCACATAACCGTCCCCGTAGGGATCCGGTGTGGAGAGCAGATAGATGCATTCGATGTAGGGATAGACGGCGGGATCGTAATATCCGAGGGTCCAGCTGTTGTAACTCCACTGATGGTCCACCCAGCAGAACTGGTTCCAGTAGGCCCATACGTTATCGCCGAGGTTGTCGTTGCCGAGACCGAACATGCTGTTGATCCAATCGGCCACGTCGTTCCCCATACCGTCGTTGCCGGTGAACGTCTCGATCTCGCCGGGCCAGTTGGCGTTGATGGCGTTCTTCAGAACCTCTCCCATGGTGGACCCCTCTGCCTTGAGCCAGAATCCCTGACTCCTGATCTCGGGGGTGAAGACCGCCTTGACGTGTTCGTTGTCGGGGGAGAACCCGTTGGCGAACCTGATGAACACATATCCAGTGGATACGGGTTTGAAATTCGGTTCGGAATAGACGTTGGTACCGTTGACGTTGGTGATGGTGGAAAGGGTGACGCAGTAGGTGGTACCGGACATCATCCTATCGTTGGAGGCTTGGTTGAAGGCCTGCACTCCCCATCCGGAGGTCCCTGCGGGAAGCCACTGGAACACCCTCCAGTACTGACTGTCGCCGGGTTTGCGGTCGTCCACCGAGAGGATGTTGGTCATAGTGAGATTGAGTTCCAGCTTCTTCCCCTGGTCCGCCATGGCCTTGTTTATCGCGTCGCGGACTGTCTGCACATCGTTAACCGTGGACATGGTGTAAGAGTCGTCCTCGTTGAGGATGTACACCTTCACATCGTCGCAGATAGCTGCGGAGGAGTCGTCGCTTCCTGCCGTGACGATGATGACAGAAGATACTGCAAGCACAAGTGCCAGCATAGGAAGGATGTGCTTCATGGTATCACTTGATGTACCTCTTGGGGAGGACGTAGATCTCCCCGTCCACGTCGAGACCGACGCGGGCGTCCACTTCATATACCTCCCTTATCAGATCCTCGGTGATGACCTTCTTCGGATCGCCGATGGTGACGATGGATCCCTTCTTCATGATGATGCACATGTCGCAGTATCTCGCCATCAGGGAGATGTCGTGCTCCGCCACGAGGATGGTCATGTCCTTACGGGCCATGTTCTGAAGATACTCCATGACCTCCAGTTTATATTTCATATCCAGGTGTGAAGTGGGTTCGTCGACCAACATCAGCTTGGGTTCCTGGACGTATGCCTTGGCGATGAGTGCACGCTGCTTCTCACCGGATGAACAGAGGGCCACGCTCTTCCTCCTCAGATGATCCAGACCGAAAGTTTTCAGGGCTTCGCGGACGGTCTTCTCGTCCTCGGGGGACTCCCACCAGACCTTGTTGACGAAGGGATACCTTCCGAGCATGACCAGTTCCATGACTGTGGTGCCGAAGAGGGGTCCCGGCTCTGCCGGGACGTTGGCTACCATCTTGGCTATGTCCTTGGCCTTGAAACCGGCGGTGTCCTGGCCGTCGATGAAGACCTTCCCGGTCCAGTTGGTGTGGAGCTTGGAGATGCACTTCATCATGGTGGATTTACCGCATCCGTTGGGACCTATGAGTCCCACCAGCAATCCCTTGGGCAGGGAGAAGTTGATGCCGTGGAGTGCCTCGAAATCGCCGAAGCTGATGCGGAGGTCCTCTATCCTGAGGAGTTCCTCTCCCGTGAGTCCGGCATCCGAGTTACGGATGTTGGCGAGGGAATCATCCGTCATAGTCGCGCCCCCTCCTGATGAGCATATAGGCGAAGACAGGAGTTCCTATCAGCGCCGTGACCGCTCCGACAGGGATCTCCAGCGGAGCTATTACCACCCTTGCCACCAGGTCAGCGAAGAGCATGAGACATGCTCCGAGGACGATGGAGGCGGGCATGATTAGACGGTGATCGCCGCCCATGAGCATACGGCATGCATGGGGTATGACCAATCCGACGAAACCGATTACACCGACGAATGCTACGCATACCGAAGTGAGGATGGAAGCCACCACCATCATCTCGGCCTTGAACATCCTCACGTTCAGTCCCAACTGTCTGGCCTGGTCCTCTCCGGACATGAAGAGATTGAACTCCCTGGCCCACAGCATGGCGATGAACGAGATCGCCAGAGCGGGGATGAGGACCAGGAACGCGTTCTCCCAGGTGATGTTGGCGAAGGAACCGTACAGCCACCACATGACATTGGTGAGGTTGTCCTTCTCCAGGGACAGGAAGATCGTCTGGACGGAAGTGAACGCGAATCCGACGATCGTACCTGCGAGGATGTAGTTGGTGGCGGAACCTCCTGCTCCCTCTGCGACCGCAAGTGTGATTCCGAAAGCGATAAGACCTCCGGCGATGGCTGCCACAGGGATGATGTAATTGCTGAAATCGCTGAGGGCGGAGATGGATATACCCATCACCACGATGGCGATAGCGAAGCATCCCGCACCGGAGGATACACCGGTGATGTAAGGATCGACTAGAGGATTCCTGATGAGTGCCTGGAACATGCATCCTGCGATTGCCAGACCCGCTCCAACACCGATGGCGGCGATGGTCCTGGGGAGACGGGACTGGAAGATGTACAGTTCCGTGGTGTCGAGGTCATGTCCTCCTTTCTGTATGGCAGATATGAGTGAGGTTATGGCCTCGTTGATGGGGATTATTCCTCCCGAGGAGATTGCTATCGAGATGAGGAACATCACCGCGCAGATGAATATCCCCACCAGGAGGATGATGGAGAACCTCCTCCTCTTGATGGAGATCTCACTCCTGTCGTCATCATCCGGGACCATGTCGTCCCTCATTCCGTTGTATCCTTTCCTCAGGGTGGAGAAGAGGCCTTTGAGCGGACCTCTTCCCTTGGGTCCTGCCCCCTGCGGGGCGGTGGTGTCCCCGGCGGTTCCCAACTGGGAGTTGTCTCCGGAGTTCTCTTCTTCGTTCATTCGTTCACTTCCTTTCTTTCAGCGCCTGTACGCCATCACGGCGAGGGCGAGCACGATTGCCACGATCACCATCGTGATGATCCAGGAGGGATGTGCCAGTCCCTGTGATTCGTATTCTATGTTCTCTGTTCCGGCACGCTCGTTGCCGGGTGTCTCCGAGATGACGTAGATCGCCCCGTAGTCGTTTCCGACCAGGACCTTCCCGTCAACCACGGTGGGGCAGTTCATGCTGTAAGCATTGCCGTTGTAGGGGGAGACTTTGCACCTCCACACCACACTGCCGGTATCGGCGTCGATGCACCACACGTTACCTCCGTTGGTACCTTCGGTACCCGGGGAGTAGTCCATGCTGTACACCTTACCGTCGCTGTAGACGGTCCCTCCGATGGACAATGCATCGGTGGGCCTGCTCCAGAGCATGCTCCCGTCGTTCACCCAGAGTCCGTAGTATCCGCTCACCAGATCCACATCCTGATTGGTAGTGGAATCCCTGATCTTCTGGTCGGAGAGGGCTGAGATGTAACAATAGAACCTGTCCCCGTAGACCACGGGCCTTCCGCAGCGGATGTCCTGTTTCCAGACCTCGGAACCGTCGGTGATGTCGACCAGGGCTATGCCACCTCCGGCAGAGCTCATCTCGCCTCCGGAGTAACAGACCAATGCCCTTCCTCCGGAACACACGGTGATGGATGCTACCTGTCCGACTTTGTGGCTCTGGGTATCCGTCACGGTACGTTCCCATACCTTGGAACCGTTGATGGCGTTCAGACAGATGATGCCTCCTCCGTAGTTGCCGATGAGAAGGTATTTGGTACCGTCGAAGTCGCAGATCACCGGAGGATGGTAGTAGAAACACCCTCTGACAGAGGAATCGGGAGCGTAGTTCCAGATCTCCTTGAATCCCTTCTCCCTGTCGATGGAGAAGCACCTGACGAGACCGTCGGATGTCCCGAAGTACAGTGCACCGGAATCGTAGACGGTGTTGGTGATACCTCCTTCGAGGTGGATCCTGTCTCCCGATACCGAGGGATCGGTCTTCCTGGGGATGTATGAGGTCAGTTTGGATCCCTTGCAGATGTCCCCGTCTTCTCCGGAAGGAGCGAGTTCGGCCACCGCATCGCCGGTGAAACGGTCGAAGGCATACATGTGCCAGTTACCCGAGGTCACTATGATCAGATTGCCCACGATGACAGGGGTGGTGATCTCCGTATTGCCTGAGTTGGCACAGTAGCCGGACAGCTCCCATGTCCACGCTGTATCCATTTTCTCTCACCACCTTTCGGATGTTTCGTTGCTTATTTCTTTTGTGCGGCCTTCAAAAGTGCATCTTGGGTCATTTCCTGCTCATAGACAGTGCTGGCATAGCGCTGATCTGAAAGCGCACGGAGCATCTTATCTTTTGCCAGCTTTTTCATAGCTGCTGCCGTTCCTTCATCCAGCTTTCCTCGGCGGGTATTTTGCAGGATGGTGTTCATACGGCGGGTATAAATCGCCTTAACTGGATGATCGTCGGCAAGCTCCCGCTGCTCCCGACCTCTCAGATTGCCGATTTGTCGGCAAGTCCGTCCCCGCTGGTCACCGGGAGCCAGACCGCCGCAGTATTTGGTATGTCGTGCATCAATGGTGAGAAACCACCTGCCGCAGATGGGGCATTTCTTGGGTGCATGGCCCACACAAAGTCCCTCAAACAGATCGGAACGGAACATCCCCACAAAGGAGACATAGTGCATCCGCTTGACCAACTGCGGCTCCGTCTTTCCGGGCCGAATGGCGGCTACATACTGCACCGAAGCATTGGTCAGAGTCATCCAGGCCGGGTTATCCAGCGACAGAGTTGGCTCACCTTTGAAGAACTGTCCGAACATTGCCGCATAACCGTCCGGGGTACGGTCATAGCCTGGTTCATTCAACTGCTCTGCAAATTTCGTCAAGGCTTCCTTGTACTGCCCCAGCGAATAACTCAAATGCCCCAGTACCTGCGCTATTCTTACGAGTATGGTTGCTTTGCTTGACCAGTCAAGGCACAAATCAGCTGCTCCTGCTGGGTAAGCTGCAAATAGGCTTTGGCATCCTCCATATATTCTTCGGAAAAGATGGCTACAAGTTTTTGCTCAAAATAGCTTCGATTCAGGCGGGAGAACGGTGGTGTAGCCTGTAAAAAGGAGATGATCTCGCCAGCGGCCTGCTGCACCTGCGGCAGCAGCTCCATATCCAAAGAACCGGTGTTCATACCCTGAATCAGCTGGTTCAGCACATTGCAGGGAGTATCCAGATTTTCAATGGTGCTGTCCGGGATGTTCAACACCTCGCAGCCAATGGTTCCTGCGGGCATGGTACTCCCCTCATAGGTCACGGTGTCCTGCCAGAAATCCAACGACAAAACCGCATGGTTGATAATCTGATCCATCTTCTCCCTCCTGTCATGTTTTTCTATTTTTATAATAGCACACAATTAAATTCTTGTCATGTTTTTTGAAAACGGCCTGTCATGCCATCAGCCTGTTTTTTTCGATTTTCCCCATAACCTATACAGAGGGGTGAAAAAACTGCCCTATCAAAAAGGAAATGGAGGGAATCTGTATGAATCTGTTTGAAGTGGTGAAAGCCAGTATTAACGCACAGGAAGCAGCGCAGGCGTATGGAATCGACGTCAACCACCATGGCATGGCGCTGTGTCCGTTCCACAACGACCGTCATCCGAGCTTATATGTATCGGATGACCACTACCACTGTTTCGCCTGTGGGGAGCATGGGGATGTGATCGACCTGACCGCCAAACTGTTTGACCTTCGGCTGTATGATGCGGCCCGAAAACTGGCGTCGGACTTTCAACTTGCACCGGACAAGCCCTTGCCGGAAGCCATTCGCCGGAAAAAGAAACACAAAACCAAAGCACAGCAGCTTCGTGAGAACGAGCAGCTGTGCTTTTCTGTTTTGAACAAGTATCGGCGGCTTCTCCTGGATTGGGAAAAACGGTATGCACCGCAAGCGCCGGAAGATGTACTGGACGAGCGGTTTGTGGAAGCCTGCCACCGGCTGCCATGGGCAGAGTATCAGCTGGACATCCTGCTGCAAGACGATCCCTATGAACGAGGCGAAGTCGTAAGCGAACTAACGGCAGACGGATACATCCGCAAATTACAGGCCCGCCTGAGAGAGGAGCAATACCATGAACAACCCTGTTTGGATTGATGAGAGAGGGAAAATCATCGAGCCGGAATATTGCCGGGATTTCCTGTCCCGGCATCCAATTCGCTGTATCAACGACCGCTTTTATACTGTGGAGGGACCGTTGCCGGATGAAAGCAAATTAAAGCGAACGATTTATGAGGAAATCTCGCCCTGGCTCCATGCAAAGGTCGCACAGACGGTGGAGCAGATAATCAAAGCGTTGAAGCTGGCGGCATATACAGACCCTTTGCCCCTGCAATGTGACCGCATCCATGTAGCAAACGGCACTTGTTTTCTGGATGGCACGTTTACAGAGGAAAAAGAGTATTGCAGCAATCGCCTGTCGGTATCCTATCGGGCTGATGCTCCGGCACCGGAACATTGGCTGCGTTTCCTTTCGGAATTGTTGGAGTCGGAGGATATTCTCGCTTTGCAGGAATATCTGGGCTACTGCCTGCTTCCCTCTACCAAGGGGCAGAAAATGCTCATGCTGATCGGCAAGGGCGGCGAGGGCAAAAGCCGCATCGGTGTGGTGATGAACGCCATTTTCGGGCTCAATATGAACACCACTTCCATTCAGAAAGTAGAAACTAATCGTTTCGCCAGAGCCGATTTGGAGGGTAAGCTGCTGATGGTGGACGATGATCTGGATATGAACGCCTTGACCAAAACCAACTATGTCAAATCTACCGTGACCGCAGAACTGCGGATGGATTTGGAACGGAAGAAAGAACAGAGCTATCAAGGGTTGCTTTATGTACGCTTCCTCTGCTTTGGCAACGGGGCATTGACTGCGCTTCACGACCGCAGCGACGGTTTCTTTCGCCGCCAGATCATTCTGACCACCAAGGACAAGCCTGCGGATCGGTTCGATGACCCATTTCTTGCCGAGAAACTGATTGCCGAAAAAGAGGGGATCTTTCTCTGGATGCTGGAGGGATTGCGACGGCTGATCGCCAATCACTACCACTTCACCATCAGCCAGAGAGCCAAGGACAATATCTCTTCCGCAGTTCGGGATGTCAACAACATTCTGGACTTTCTCGATTCTGAGGGTTATGTGGCATTCAAGGCCGATTATGAAGCCAGCACCAAAAATCTGTATGCAGCCTATAAACGATGGTGCGAAGACAACGCAGAAAACCCACTGTCCCCAAAGAGCTTCGCAAACCAGCTCAGCCAGAACACAAAACGCTACCATTTGGAGCCAGTCAATAACCTGCACATCGGCGGCGGAAAACGGTGCCGGGGATATATGGGCATTTATGTCCTGCTTTCACCTATGGAGTTGTAATGAAACTTCAAAACCTTCTGTTCGTGCGTTCATGCGTTCCTGATTGGGTACAGCCTGTGGAACGAAGGAACGCACGAACGAAAAAAATCGAAGTTCGTTTTTATATTTGATGGTCTGGCTGGGCATTAAAATTGGCTATACCCAATCAACGGTTGTGCAAACGGTGAAAAACACTACTATAAACAGAACACAAATCATCATTCCGTGATTTACAGAATGGTGATAGTGGTATGCGGAAAGGTAACTATTTTCACGGTTTCGCTTGCAAACCCACCTAATCGCAAAGTCGATGGGGTGCTATTCTGGACAGTTCTTCATGGACTAAATTCTGAGTGATTTTTAAGAAGCAATCAAAATTTACTGTACCGTGCAGCGTGTGTACCCCACGGCAAACTAACTTTACGAAAGAATGAGGTATTTTCTATGAAACCCAATTTTAGAAATGAAATCAAGTCGTACATCGTGCGTTCCGGCTACACGATGCAGGAAGTCGTTGACCGGCTTTCTGAGGATTACGGCTGGAGCGACAGCGTTTCCAACCTGTCCAACAAGCTCCAGCGGAAGTCTCTGCGGTATGTAGAGGCGGTACAGCTTGCCGACGCCCTTGGCTATGACCTCGTATGGCAGAAGCGGAGGGACAAATGATGTCCGCCGTTCCTGTTATCCGTATCTCCCGTCCCCATGGCAATACCGCAGTATTGCTGTGGACAGGTGGCGAAAACATTCGATTTTTCGCTGCCGCCGGATGGCTGATGTTTTGCAAAACATCGGCTGTCCGGGCTGAACAACAGGAAGCGATGCAGACGGTTTCCGGGCAGTTCAGCAGCGGTCATCGCAATGACCGCAATTCCCCCTCGGAGAGCCCACGGCACTTTGCAGCCCTTCGGGATGAAAGTGTCATAGTGGGTTATTACACTTCCCGCAGGAAGTGCATCCCCGTCCCCCAGCCGTCTGCCGCACAACAGAAAGGAGCTGATTTTTATGGCCAGAAACGACGGAATCGACCGCACCTTTGCCCGTAACCAGGACTTGCCCACCCTTGATGATGTGGCGAAGGTGCAGGAGCATAACGAACGGGAAAAGGACAGCTACTCCAACCAGGATATTGATACCACCCAAACCTACCGGAATATCCACTTCAAGGCTCCCACCGACAGCTATGCCGCTATGTTCGATCAGATGATTGCCGATGGTGTCATCTTTCATCGAATGTTCAATTCGGTGAAGGCGGTGCTGGAACATTCTCTGACGGAAAACTTAACACTCTTGTGAAATACGGGGAACTGATTTTTGATGTGAACTCCGCTTACTTTCACAATCACGGCGGATATGAATATGCCAAGCAATTCTACACCGATGCATACAAAGCTGCCGTGGAAATCGTGGGTGGTGAGCAGTATATCCTCTCTGCTGTACGGCACGACGTGCATCGGAACGACTCTCACACAGAGAAGCCTTTACAAGAACTGCCATGATATC
>ENA-UEQL01001295-UEQL01001295.1-human-gut-metagenome-genome-assembly--contig:-NODE-1295-length-17616-cov-17.118707_pt1 | contig 17616 bp, 20 predicted proteins | sample MGYA00242905_ERZ507926 | MGnify/ENA primary metagenome ERZ507926 (study PRJEB26167, sample SAMN06115531) | human gut metagenome | host: Homo sapiens | place: China:Henan | collected 2015-09-09...
GCTGGCAAAGCGCCTTGTTGTCCTCAGCGAAGCGCAGCCCCTGCCGTACTCGATGGACGAGGATGCGAAGGTGCGCGTCGGCCCTTGCTTTTTTTGTTTTCCGGCTTGTGACCCGGCCCCTGTGCCGGTATTCATCCTTTCTTCCCTTCCCTTCCGGTCTCCGTGCCCTACCACGGAGGCCGGGTCATGAGCCGGAGCTGCCGCCCTGCCTGCGCCGAAGGCCTGCGCTGGATGCGCGGGGTATTGACGTAGACGCGGTGGGGCGGCACGGTCCGATTCGGACACATTTTTCCCGACGCACACGGCGGCGTTCGCGCCGCAGCGGGTTTGATCCTCCTGCGGCGGCCCTGGCTGCCATGCGAGGGTCGCCGTGTGCGCCGGGTATTACAGGAGGATCAGCATGGCAAAGAAAAAGACACCCGGCGGGACTGCCGGAAAGGGCGGCGTCAACCCGGCGCCGACGAGAGACAATCAGACGGTGCGGATCGCAGCGGAGCAGCTCACCATGGTTCCCATTGACGATCTCATCCCCTACGCAAACAACGCCAAGAAGCACGGCGTTAAGCAGATCAACCAGATCCGGTCCAGCCTGCGGGAGTTCGGCTTTGTGACGCCGGTGCTTATCGATTTTGACAACAACATCATCGCAGGCCACGGCCGGGTGGAGGCCGCCAGGGCGGAGGGCATGAGCGAGGTGCCCTGTGTGCTGGTGACCAACCTGACAGAGGCTCAGCGCAAGGCGTACATTCTGGCGGATAACCGCCTGAGCGAGACGGCAGTATGGGACACGGAACTGCTGAAAATCGAGCTGGAGGGTCTGGAGGCTTTGGACTTCGATACCGGGATCGCCGGTTTTGACGCGGAAGCGATGGAGGAGCTGGGCATAGAAATCGGCAGCAGTCATACGCAAGCCGAAGCCTACGAGGACGATTTTGACGAAGATCCCCCGGAAGAAACCTCCGTGCGCGAAGGAGACATCTATCAGCTCGGGCGGCACCGTCTGGCGGTCGGCAGTACTGCCGATGAGGCGGCTATGACCCGCCTCATGAATGGTGCTCTGGCAAACATGGTTTTTACAGACCCGCCTTACGGTGTGGCTGTGGGATCCAAGAATCAAATGCTGGATGATGTTGCCGGGGGGAAAAGCGGACGCTGCACCGAGGACATCTACGGAGACACCATGAGCGAAAGCGATCTGCACGATATGCTTTTGCAGGCCATGACCAACATTCGTCTGGCATGCCGGGACGATGCTTCTTTCTACGTCACCAGTCCACAGGGCGGAAGCCTTGGTTTGATGATGATGATGATGATGATGATGCGGGAAGCCGGCCTGGAAGTCCGGCACATGCTGATTTGGAAGAAATCTTCTCCGACGTTTTCTATGGGCCGTCTGAATTACGAATACCAGCACGAGCCCATTTTCTTCACGTGGACTAAAAAGCATATCTGGTACGGAAACGGCAAATTCCACACGTCCGTGTGGGATGTGGATAAACCCCGCAAGTGTGACTTGCACCCCACCATGAAGCCGATAGCCCTGGTTGAAAACGCTATTCTGAATTCTAGCACGGAAGGTGACCTTGTTTTGGATGGCTTCGGCGGCAGCGGGACAACGTTGATTGCCTGTGAGCAGCTGGGGCGGACGTGCTACATGATGGAAATCGACCCTAAGTATGTCCAGGTTATCATTAACCGGTGGGAAGCTATGACCGGAGAAAAGGCGGTGCTGCTGAATGACCGTGCAAGAAGCTGAGCGTATCATCGCGCGGACCAGTAGCCCGTACTTGAAACGGGACATGCAGCGGTTTATCAGAAACCAGAGGAGAAAGGAGGGCCGGAATGGCCGGGAAAAGACAGCCAACGGATGTGGTGATCGCCAACGGGCGAAAGCACCTGAGCAAAACGGAGGAGGCGGAGCGAAGGGCCGGTGAGGTGAAGGTCTCCCCCGCCAAGACGGCCAAGCCGCCCAAGTGGCTGCCGGAGACGCTGAAAAAGGACTTCCGGGCCATCGGCAAGCGGCTGATTGCCTCCGGGCTTTATACAGAGCTGGACGCCGACACCTTGGGCCGCTATCTGGTGGCCCAGCACCAGTGGCTCATTGCCACCGGCGAGGCAGAGAAGGCGCTGGCCCAGCGAGACCAGGAAGGCGCTGACAACTGGGGCAAGATCCAGGAGCGCTATTTCAAGCAGGCCCGGAACTGCGCCAACGATATGGGCCTGACCGTAACCAGCCGCTGCCGCCTGGTGGTGCCGGATACCGGCAAGCAGGCGACGGAGGACAGCAACCCCATGCTGGAGCTGATCCGAGGAGGCATGGATCGGTATGCCTGAGATGTTGACGCTGGCGCCGGGCATCGAAGTACCGACGCCGGATGACGGGGTGGAGCTGCGATACAACCAGACCGAGGTGAACCGTGTGGAGAAATTCTTCTCCATGCTGGTGTTCGGCCAGAACCAGTGGGCCGGCCAGCCCTTCCACCTTCTGGAGTGGGAGCGGCGGGCCATCCGGGAGTTCTTCGGCATTCAGATTCGCAACGATCGCGGCCAGTGGGTGCGATACCGCCGGTTTCTGTATGACGAGATCGCCAAGAAGAACGGCAAGAGCGAGTTTGCGGCAGGGCTGGGGCTGAATCTGCTGGTGAATGACGGCGAGAGCCGCCCACAGGTGGGCATCTTCGCTGCCGACAAGACCAACGCGGATATCATCTACCAGTGCGCAAAGTACATGGTAGAGCACACAGCGCTGGGCCAGCCGGCCCACCGGCCGCTGGCATGGTGCCGGGACAGCGTCCGAGAGATCCGGACACGGTTCGGCGGCATAATGAAGGTCTACAGCAGCGACGCCGACACCAAGCACGGTTTCAGCTTTTCGGCCATTATCATCGACGAGCTGCACGCCCAGCCAAACCGGCGGCTGTGGGACGTCCTGACGGTGGGCTCCAACGCGGCCCGGCTCCAGCAGGCGGTGATCGTGCTGACCACGGCGGGCGATGACCCAGACCGCAAGTCTATCGGCTGGGAGGTTCATGAGAAGTGCCGCAGGCTGCTGGCATGGCGGCGGGGTGAGCCGGAGCGTCCCATGGATGAGGACGATCCGCAGTGGCTCCCCATTATGTACGGCATCTCCACCCTGACTCAGGACGATCCGGACAGGATTGCGGAGCTGGACATCTATGACGAGGCACTGTGGAAAATCTGCAACCCCAGCTATGGGGTGACGATCCAGCCCCGGCAGTTCCGGGATGACGCCCGGGCGGCCAAGGCCAGCGAGGCGGCGGAGCGAAATTTCCGGTGGCTGCGGCTCAACCAGTGGATCAGCACCAAGGACGTGGGGTGGCTGCCCCTGACCCTTTACGATAAGACCCAGATCGGCCCCTCCGCCAAGGCGGAGCGGGAGGTCTGGGTGGCGGAGCACCTGACGGGCAAGACCTGCTACGCCGGACTGGATATGTCCCTGCGGACAGACCTGAGCGCCCTGGTGCTGGTATTCCCACCACAGCCGGGACTGGATCAGGGCGTGGCCCTGTTCCGGGCGTGGCGGCCCCTTGAGGGCGTGACGGAGGCGGAGCAGCGGGACCATGTGCCCTACCGGGACTGGGAGCGGGCCGGGTTCCTCACCCTTTGCCAGGGCGACATGATCGACAACCGGGACGTGATCGCGGCCATTCTGGACGCCAAGGGGCGGTATGACCTGCGGGCGCTGGGCATTGACCAGTACCTGACGGCCACCATGACGCCGCAGCTCCAGGATGAGGGCGTGGAGATCATCGCCATCCCCCAGACTATGGCGGGCATGAGCCCGGCGATGAAGGAGCTGGAGGGGCTGATAAGGGAGCACAAGATGCTCCACGTCCACAACACCTGCGCCCGGTGGTGCTTTGGTAACGTCCGGTGCGCGGTGGACGGAAATGAGAACCAGAAGCCCATGAAGAACCGGAGCATCGGACGAATCGATATTACGGTGGCGTGGATCATTGCCGTGGCGGCGTGGATCGTTAAAAGAAATCAGAAGCCGGATCTGGCGGAAGCGATGCGGCAGCGAGAGTATCACTTGTAAGGAGTGGAGATATGAGAAAAAGATTTGCAACGGCAATCGTCAAAAATGTCAGCATGATCGTTTTGGTGGCCGGTGCAGCCGTTACGGCTGTAGGCGCCGGGATGATCTATCTGCCAGCCGGTTTGATCACCGGCGGCGTGCTGGCCATGGCTGGTGCTGTGGTAGCCATGTTTGGTGAGGAGGACGACAGATGAGTTTGCGCAAGGGCCTGGTGAGAGCTGGGCGGACACTGGACAGTCCCCGGCAGAAATCTCTCGGAGGGGTGATCCCAACGATGACTTTGGATAACCCGGCGGGCTGGATCTCCGGCGAGGAGAGCGTAGCCATGAGCCGGGACAAGGCCATGAAGGTGTCAACGGTGAACCGGTGCGTAGAGGTCTTGAGCACGTCTATGGCGGTGTTGCCGGTGTACACCATGAATGAATCCACTAAGGAGCGGCTGCCGGATCATCCTCTCCAGCCTATGCTGTGGAGCCGGGCTAACGAGTCCATGAGCACCTTCGACTACCAGCGGCTGATGATGTGCAACCAGTTGCTGCGGGGCAATGCCTATGCAGGTATCGTGCGGGATCCCCGGAGCGGCCGGCCACAGGAGCTGATCCCTCTGCCTCCGGACTATGTGTCGCCGGTTTTCGATGATATCGGCGATTTCTGGTATGTATTCACCCACCCGGTCAGCGGCGAGATGACGCTGCTCCGGCCAGAGGATGTGATCCACTACAAGGCATACAGCGAGGACGGCATCGAGGGCGTCAGCGTGCTCAAGCGGGCGTCGCTGACCCTGAGCACCGCCCGGGCGGCGGCCCAGTACGAGAACAGCATGTGGCTCAACGGCGGGCAGCCCTGCGGCATCCTGACCACGGATTCCGACCTGGGCGGGCAAGTACAGCGCGTGCAGGCAGACGGCTCTACCGTATGGGTGGATCCCAAGGAGGAGCTGCGGCGCTCCTGGGAGAATGTGCACCGGGGGCCGGACAAGGCGTTCCGGGTGGCGGTGCTGGACCTGGGCTTGAAGTATCAGCCCATCTCCATGACCAACAGTGACGCACAATTCGTGGAGAGCAACGAGATCCGGGTGGCGGATGTGTGCCGGTTCTTCGGCGTGCCGCTCCATCTGGCCTATGCCGGGAAGCAGAGCTACGCCAGCAATGAACAAAACGGCATTGAGTTTGTCAACTACACCCTGCTGGGCTACGAAACCCAGTGGGGGCAGGAGGACACCTACAAGCTGCTGCTGCCGTCTGAGCGGGCGGGCGGTCTGCGGATCAAGCGGGAGCTAAAGGTGTTCCTCAAGGGCGACACCACGGCTCAGGCTGCTTACTACCGGGCACTGCGGGAAATCGGCGCGCTCAACGCTGATGAGATCCGCGCACTGGAGGACCGGGGCCGGATCCCCGGCGGCAGCACCTACTACGCAAGCTGGAACTACGGCCCCCTGGCGGATTTCGACCGCCTGAGCGTGATCCGGGCGCTGGGGAAAAATCCGGATGATGGAGGTACAGCATGAATGGAATTTTAAAGGCCGCCCATGTGGAAAAACAGGCGGTCAACGCGGCGGAGCTGGCGCTTATCAATAAGCAGGCTCTGCGGGAGCTGACAGCCGAGGAGGTTTTTACCTTTCGGCTGGCAGCTTGCGACAATCAGGTGGATCGGGATCATGAGCGGTTTACGGACAAGGCCTTGGAGGGTTTGGCCCCGCTGTTTGTTGGAAAATCTGTGCTGATGGACCACATGTGGACTGCCGCCAACCAGACGGCCCGGGTCTACGGCGCGGATGTCGAGTCCAGAGGCGATAGCAAGCAGCTGGTGCTGCGGTGCTATATGCCCCGCTCTGACAGCACGGCTGGGACCATCGCCGCCATCGAGACCGGCATCCTGCGGGAGTGCAGTGTGGGATGTGCCATGGGCAGCGCCATTTGCTCCATCTGCGGAGCGGATCAGGCCAAGGCTTACTGCGAGCATCATGCCGGAAAAACCTATGACGGTCAGCTGTGCGTTATGGCGTTAGACGATCCCAAAGACGCCTATGAGGTTTCCTTTGTGGCCGTTCCCGCCCAGCCGGAGGCCGGTGTGATCAAATCCAAGCGCTACGGAGGTCCGGCAGAGCCGGCTTCCGATTCTGAGACCCAGCGCATGGCGGAGGCCATGCAGGAATTAGAAACAAGACGATATGGAGGTATGTAAGACATGACTTATCAGGAATTGCTGGAACTGAAAAACAAGCGGGCGGAAAAGGTCCGCGAGGGTGAGGGTTTGCTGGCGAAAAAGGATTTTGACGCCCACAAGACCCTGATGGGCGAGGTCCAGAAGATGAACGAGGAGATCGACGCCGCAGAACTTCAGCTGGCCGAGGAAGGCCGCTTCGCCGAGGGCGACCCCAAGATGAAGGCTCTGCACGCCCAGAAGCAGCAGAAGAAGGCGGAAGAGGAGACCGAGAAGAGCGTGGACGCCATCCGGTCTGAGCCGGAGTACGCGAAGGCGTGGGCGGAGGCCCTGCGGACGGGCATGACCGTGAAGAAGTCCATGGGTGTGGAGAAGTTCAACATTCTGCACAAGGCCTTGGCGGTGGGCGGCGGCACTCCCGCCGGTTCCGACGGCGGTTTCCTCGTTCCCATTGATTTCGACAACGCCATCATCCAGGAGACCAAGGACTATCTGGATCTCTCCACCCTGTTCAACGTGGAGACGGTTTCCACCATGACCGGCTGGCGTGCCGTTGAGGTGGCGGGCCAGCGGACCAAGTTGCCTCTGGTGGGCGAGAACACCGCGATCGGCAAGAATAATCAGCCCAAGTTCAAGAAAGTGAGCTACAACATCGGCAAGTACGGCGACCGCCTGCAGGTTTCCAGCGAGCTGATGGAGGACAATACCGCCGGCCTGATCCAGTATCTGGCCCAGTGGTTCGGCCCCAAGTACATTCTGACCAAGAATGATCTGCTGCTGACGATCCTGAAGAAGCTGACCTTCACGGCTCAGAGCGCCACCACCGACAAGGACAAGGTCAAGGCCATCAAGTCCATTTTGAACAAGAGTTTGAACACGGCATACAGCCGGGGTGCTGTGCTGCTGACCAACCAGAATGTCTACGATGAGATGGACAATTGGGTGGACGGCAACAACCGGCCTATGCTGGTGCCTGACGTGTCTGGCGATTTTGACCGCTTCAAGGGCCGCCGCGTGGTCTACGGCGACAACGATCTCATCGGTGAGCACAAGGTCGCGTCTAAGACCTATGATCCCCTGTTTATCGGCGACTTCAAGGCGGCGGCAACTCTGTTTGTCCGTAAGGGCATGGAGGTCGCGGCTACGGATGTGGGCGGCGACGCATGGGCTAACGATGCCTATGAGCTGCGCTGCCTGTGCCGCATGGACGCCGAGAGCGTGGACGATACCGCTGTGGTATTCACCGGCTACGAGCGCGCCACCATCGGCGGCTGATCGGAGGGGTGACGGATGGCGGCGTTTAGTGACCGGCAGGCCAGCATCCTGAGCTATTGCCGGATCGACGATCCCACGCCGGAGGACCTGGCCCTGCTGGAGAGTTTCCATGCGGCCGCCGTCAGCTACTTGCTCGACGCGGGCGTGGCGGAGCCGAAGGCCGGTTCCGCACGCCTGCCCAATTACAACATCTGCATTCTGGCGATGGTGCTGGACGCCTGGGAAAATCGAGGCACTCAGACCGCCGACAAGGTGTTTGCAGACAACCCAGCTTTCCGGAGGCGGATCAACCAGCTGAAGCGGACGGAGCCGGTGCGGTCCGATTCGGACACGGGAGGCTAAGCCATGGACGTGAATGCTGGAAAGCTGAATAAGCGGGTGGAGATCGTGCGGATCTCCACCTCCCCTGACGCTGACGGATACGCAGCCCCCACGGAGACGGTGATCCGGCGCCCTTGGGCGCAGTTCTCCCGGGTCAGCGGCTCCGAGGCGCTGCGGCAGGGCGCGGACATGGGCGACGTCAAGGTGCGGTTCCTGATCCGCTCCGGGCATACGGCCATCAGCCGGAAGGACCGGGTGCGGTACAACGGCGCGGACTACGAGATCGAGTACGTCAACAACTACGGCGACAGCGGCGAGTATACGGAGCTGATCGCCAAGCTGCTGACGGCGGGAGGCTGAGTATGAGCATCAACGAGACCATCATCCAGGCGGTGACGCCCATCGTGCCGGTATGCGTTCCGGATGTGTACCGGCCCGACGCTGGGGAGACTCCGGCAGAGGTCTACTGCGTGTTCAACTACACAGAGTCTCCGGATGTGTTCGGAGACGATGAGCCGCAGGCCATTCGGTATCTGATCCAGCTCCACCTGTATCTACCCACTGGCCGGACGCCTATCCGCCTGAAACGGCAGCTCCGGCGGTCCATGCTGGACGCCGGGCTTGCGGTGGGTGATTATACCAACGCCAGCGATCTGGAGGGCCAGCACTACGTTCTGGAGTGTCAGGCGCTGGATCTGGAGGTGGGCTGATGGGCTTTACGGTCAGAGGGCTTGACGAGTTCTCCCTATCCCTTCAGGAGCTGGCAGAGCTGCCGGACGCGGTGCAGAATGACATGCTGGAGGCCGGAGCCGCAGTTGTGGCCAAAGCTCAGCGAGACAAGGTGATGGCCTACGGCATCTATGACCGGGAGAGCACCCAGCATGTGGCGGATTCCATTAGGCCGGGCAAGGTGAAACTGAAAAAGGGCGAGCGGGTCATTTATGTCAGCCCAACAGGCAAGCGGAAGCGGGGCAACACAGAGACCCGCAACGCGGAGATTTTATTTGTCAACGAGTTCGGCAAGAAGGGCCAAAGCGCCCGTCCTGCCGTGCATGACGCCAACGAGGCCAGTGCGGAAGCCACCACGCGGGCAGAGTTCGAGGTTTATGACAGGTGGCTGAAATCCAAAAATCTGTAAGGAGAAAACCATGGGCAACAAAGCAGTTAAAACACCTCTTGGTATGGTGTCCAGTTACTTCTTTCCCTTTGCCAGCGAGCCGGTGGGCACCCATCCGGTCTACGGCGAGAAGGTGGACATGGGCGCAGCCGTCAAGGGCTATCTGAGCCTGACCACGGCCTCCGGCGATATCACCGGCGATGACGCCATGCTGCTGTATTTCGAGCAGTTTGTATCCGGCCAGATCGACGTGGAGACCACGCTGAGCGATCTGGAGGTCAACGCCAAGCTCTACGGCCACAGCTACAAGGCGGGCCGGGAGACTGCCAAGGGCGAGGACAGCGCCCCCAACGGCGCCTACGCCTTTATTGAGCCGATTTTGAAGAAGGACAAGACCCTGGTCTACCGGGCCTCGTTCTTCTACAAGGTCACGGCCATGCTGAGCGCGGAGAAGCAGGAGGCGGACACCCGCAAGAGCGACTTCAATCCCAAAATGAACGCGGTGAGCCTGCGGGTGATGAAGGACAACGCGGACGCATGGCGCGAGCGGCAGGAGTTTCCCACCCAGTCCGAGGCAGAGGCGTTTATTGACTCTCTGGCGGGCGGCACGGCGGCCTACGGCGTGACCATCACCCATATCGGCACCGGCACCAGCAATCCCGGCGAGGGCACCACCTATGTGACCGCCGGGCAGAGCCTGGCCATCGACTTCGGTACCAAGGACCCCACGGCGCTGTATGACAACGCCGTCAACGTGACCAGCAATCTGGCCGCGCACAAGTACACCGTCAGCTCCATCGCGGCGGCTCACGAGATCGTGGCCGTCTGGAGTACCTGATCTTTACCGCAAGGACGGCCCGCAATGGGCCGCCCTTGCAGGAGGTTTATGCCATGCGATACGTTACGTTTGATTTCGACGGCAGCCCTCTGCCGCTCATGCTGACGGCGGGGGCGCTTTTTGATATTTATGACCGCTTCGGCGTCCATGACAGCATCCTGCGGGCCACCGGGGCCATGGAGGATACCCCCCAGGGCTGGATGGCCTGCTCTGAGCTGGCGGAGCTGCTGATGCAGCAGGCGGCGCTGTGGCGCAGACGGCAGGGCTATACCGACCGCAAACGGACGGGCTGGCCGTGGCGCTCTCAAGACCGGGCAGCGGTCCGCACCGCTGTGCGGCAGGCCATTGCGCGGGGCTTTTACCGGGCAGTGCCCTCCGGAGAGGACGCCGGGGAGGTCAACTTAGTTCTGGCGGCCCGGGAGGATGAGCGGGCGGAGGATCCGGAGCGGCTGCGAGTTGGGTTTCTGGCTGTATGCGCCGCCCGGCTGCATCTGGCCCCGGCGGACGCCCTGCTGCTGACGCCGGGCGAGTATCTGGACATGGTGACGCTTTTGAGCGGCGGAGAGGAGGGAGACTATGGCGGTCCGGCAGATTACAACTGAGATTTCGATCAAAAACGAGGCGGAATTTCGGAAGCAGATGAAGGCTGTGAACAACAGCCTTTCCGGGATGAAGTCCGAGATGGCCAAGGTCTCCGCCGAGTTTGACGGCCAGGCCAACAGCGCGGAAGCGCTGCGAAAGAAGCAGGCCATTTTGCAGCAACAGTATGATCAGCAGAAGGAGAAGGTCCAGGCACTGGCCCGGATGCTGGAGAGCGCCAAGAGCGCCTACGATGAGAACAGCGATGTGGTTCTGAGCTATCAGCGGCAGCTGAACACGGCCACGGTGGAGCTGATCAAGTTTGACCGGGAGCTGAAGAACACCGACAAGTATCTGGATGAGGCCGCCCAGTCCGCAGACGGTACGGCGTCCAGCATCGACGAATTCGGCAAAGCTGTCAAGGACGCCGGGGATGAAGGATCTGACGGCATGGGCCAGCTCAAGGAGGCGTTCGGCCAGCTGGGCGAGGCGGCCAAAAGCGGCGACATCAACGGCATTGTGGCGGCTCTGGGCTCCATGAAGGGCGTACTGGTGGGCGGTGCGGCTGTGGCCGGGGCCAAGGCTCTGGCGGACGGCATTATCAACATCACGGAGTCCACCAAGGAGTACCGGACCATTTTAGGGACGCTTGAGACCTCCAGCAAGCAGGCCGGTTACACCCAGGAGCAGACCACGGAGATCTACAAGAAGTTTCAGTCGGTGCTGGGCGACACGCAGAAGGCCGCCACGGCTACCGCCAACCTTCAGGCGCTGGGGCTGAGCCAGGAAAACCTGCGGGTCATTGTGGAGCAAGCTATCGGCGCATGGGCTACCTACGGCGACTCTATTCCCATCGACAGCCTGTCCGAGAGCATCAACGAGACGGTGCAGGTGGGCAAGGTCACCGGCGTCTTTGCGGACGCCCTCAATTGGGCAGGCACCAGCGAGGACGAGTTTAACGAGCGTCTGGCGGCCTGCGCCGATACCACCGAGCGGGCCAATCTGGTGCTGACGCAGTTATCAGAGCAGGGCTTACAGGCCACCGGGCAGGCGTGGGTGGAGAACAACCAGGACATCATCGCCGCCAACACCGCCCAGGAGGCCATGAATGAATCCATGGCCCAGCTGGGCGAGGCGCTACAGCCTGCGGCCAGTTTCCTGCTGGAGTACGGATCTGCTCTGGTGGACGTGGCAACGATGGGCGTCAACGCTCTTTCAAGTTTGGTGGAGTGGTTCGACAATCTTTTCAACGCGCAGCAGAAAGCAATGCAGGCCAGCTTTGAGGCCATCGACAGCCAGTACAACCTGGCGGACTATCAGGCCAACGGCCTGGTCAATGCCGGCGGCGTCATCGACTACGCTGCCGCCAAGCGAATGCAGGATGCCGGGACTTTTAAGCGGGCGGCCGGGGTGTCCAAATCGGATGCGCTCCAGCGGGGCTGGAGTGTCTCGTCTGTGTCGGACCTCCTCAAGCGGCGGGTCAACGGCTCCCACGCCGACGGTCTGGATTACGTCCCCTTTGACGGTTATGTGGCGGAGCTGCACCAGGGCGAGGCGGTGCTGACCTCCGGCGAGGCCAGCTTTCTCCGCAGCGCTATGGCGGCGGGGCGGACGCTGGGCGGCAGTCGGCGGAGCAGCCGGGCCGTGTCCGATTCGGACACCGGCGGCAGCGGCGGCGCGCCCAAGGTCTACGATCTGACGATCCCGGTGGAGCTAACCATTGACGGCGCCACTTTTGCCCGGAAGGAGTACAAGTACCGCATCGCAGAGGACAACCGCCGGGGCGTCTCTCTGGCGGGGAGAGGAGGCAGCCGATGACACGGCCACCCTATATCGTAGACGGCGTGGATTTCACGGACTACGTCAACCGCTGGCAGTACTCCGTGGGCTATGTGTACCGGGAAGGCTCCAACGCAGCCCTGCGGCTCAGCGGCCTGCAGCCCCGGGATCTGCTGGCCATCAAGACCCGGGTCTCCGTAACGGTGAATGACCAGCAGGGGCCGCAGCTGGCGGCGCTGCTGACGGCGGTGTTGAAGAACTACGTGCAGCTCACCTACTTTGAGCCCAAGGACAACGCCGTCCGGACGGCCACTTTCATGCCCACGGTGGAGGAGGTCAGCATCCCGCCGGTGCCCGGCTCCGTCCGCTGGGGCAAGGGCTTCCGGATCACCATGGAGGAGGCGTGATAATGGCAGTCAACGAGATCCGCTACAAGGGCGTCAGCTACGCCACGGACGATGATATCAAGGTCCCCTCCGGGATCCTTTACGAGGTCAAGGCCCTCCGCTCCGACAGTCTGGAGGCCAACAGCCTCACCGTTACGGTATTTTCCAATGACAAGGCCATCATGGGCTTTGCGAAAAATGACAAGGTGGAATATTTCCGGGATGGCCGCCGGGTGGGCGTGTACTATCTCCAGACGGTGGAGCGGGTCGGCAGCGACGCCTATACGCTTTCCGCCCTCTCCGCGCTGGGACGGCTTATCACCATGCGCCACGTGGGCGGCATCTACACCGGCCAGACGGTGGCGGAGGTAGTCCCCCAGATCTGCGGCCCGGTGGCGGTGATGATCGAGAGCGTATACGCCAGCCGCAAGCTGTACGGCTATCTGCCGTACAGCAACCCGGACAAAGAAAAAGGCAACGGCCGCAGCGCCCGGGATAATCTCTCCCAAGTCCTGTTTGCCATCGGGGCGTCTCTGGGAACTGACGAGAACGGCGTCATGCGGGTGGAGAAGCTGTGGGACGGCGTCTCTGCCACGATTACCGCAGATCAGATCAACGAGGACGCCTGCGCCACTGTGTACGAGACCCCGGTGAGCGCCGTGGAGATCACGGAGCACCAGTGGGTCAAGAGCGGAGCGGATATCTCTCTATTTGATGGAACCGCCGAAGAAGGCACTCTGGTCACATTCTCCGAGCCGGCCTACGATCTGGTTGGCAACGGCGTCACCGTCCTGGAAAGCGGAGACAACTACGCCATCCTGTCCGCCGGGACCGGCACCCTCACCGGCAAGCGCTACAACCACCTGACCCGCATCGTCCGCCGGACGGTGACGGATGTCGAGGAAAACGTGGTGACGGTGAGCGACGCCACGCTGGTGTCTCTCACCAACAGCGTGGACGTGGCCAAGCGCATGGCGGACTACTACCGCCACCGGGAGACCATCCGGGTGGATGTGGAGCCCGGCACGGAGCGGGCGGGCAGAGTGGTGCAGATCTTCCACCCCTGGGACAAGAAGATGGTCCAGGCCTGCGTGGAGAGCCGGGAGACGGTGATCTCCGGCATCCTCAACAGTCAGACCAGCGCGCTGGTGGGATTTAATCCCGCACAGCCGGAATCTGCGGAGTATTTTGATGAGCGGGTTGTCCTCACTGGCTCCGGCGAATGGGAAGTGCCTGAGAATGTGACCGCAATCACGGCAGTTTTGATCGGCGGTGCGCAGGGTGGTCACTGCGGACACGGCGGCAATCCGGCTGAGGCGAAAACGGAAAGCTACACGGAAACGATCCTTGGATCGCTGCTCCAGCACAACACGGACAAGTGGGCGCTTGGCGGCAAGGGCGGCAAGGGCGGCGATCCCGGCTCCGGCGGTAAAATTTTGCAAGCGACGTTTGACGTGACTCCCGCGCAAAAGTTTTCTTATGCCTGCGGCGTTGGCGGGTTTGGCGCGGCGTTTGACGCGAACAACTGGGCCAACACGCCCAACACGCCGGGAGCAGAAGGGACAAAAACCACCTTCGGCAGTCTCAACAGCGATTCTGGATCAGTATCCGAGATTGGCTACACGGACCCGGTGACCGGCGAGGTGTTCGCCGCAAAAGGCGAGCAGGGCATTGCCGGTGGTGACGGCGCGGGCATGAATCCGAATCACGGGGACAATGACCGGTATATCCCGCTGAAATCCACATCCGTTGTGGATGAGGACGGCCATGTGTGGGAGGGTGGTGCTACAAAGGTTAACGATAACGGCATTGTGCTCCCCAGCGCTGGCGATGAGCAGAGTTTTACTGGCGATTTGGAGGAAGGCTATTGCGGCGGCGATGTAACGTATAACTGCGGCAGTGGCGCTGCCGCCGGTGCGAACGGCAATCCCGGAAATGCAGCAGGGTCTTTCCGGCTGGTAGCGGTCCCGTCCAGAGGCATGCCCAAAACGTCCATCACCGTGACGGCAAGCGGCTCTGCGTCCGTAAACGGTGCGGATGCAACCCTTGTCCCCAAGAAACCCACCATTTACGGCAAGGGTGGCAGAGGCGGCTACGGTGGCGGCGGCGACGGCGCTACGGGCCTGAGCCGCACCTATTACGGCGGTAGCAAGAGCGGCACACGCAACAACTACCCGGGCAGCGTCCGCACCACCGGCAGCAACGGCGCACAAGGCGGCCCCGGCGGCGATGGCTGCATCATCCTCTATTACCGCAAATTTGGGCAAGCACGATCCGGCCCATTGGTACAGAAGGGCGGCGGCTTATTTTTCGACCGCTTGAACAAACTTTTCATCGTGTGAGGTGATTCAAATGACGCTTGAACAGAGAGTCGCAGTCTTGGAGGAGATCTTCGCCAAGTTGCAAGACTATTACACATCCGCCTACTCCGGCGAAGAGATCGACGCGCGGCTGGCGTCCGCCGGTGTGCCGGTGGGCATCACCAAGGAGTACAAAAGCGTAACCGAAATGAACCAGGACTTCACCGGTACGGACGTCCAGCGGGGCCAGTTCGTCCTGATTCTCCCGGACAGTACGTCCTCCGCGGACTATGGCAAGGTGTACCTCAAGGGCACGGCCAACTGGGTGCCTGCCTTTACGCTGACCACGCTCACGTCCATCAAAGGTCCCATTGGCCCTCCCGGCAAAAAGGGCGACAAGGGCGATCCCGGCGAGGCCGGTTCCAGCTTCGCCATTCTGGGCTACTTTGATACGCTGGACGCCCTCAAGGCAGCCGTCCCTAATCCCAAGGCCGGTGACGTGTACGGCGTGGGCACTGCGCCTCCGTACAACATCTACATCTGGGATTCCGTCCACGGCAAGTGGGTGGCCAACGGCAACCTGCAAGGCCCGCAGGGCAAGCAGGGTATCCAAGGCCCCGAAGGGAAACAGGGGCCGGAGGGCAAGCAAGGCCCGGAAGGCCCCGTGGGCGGTTCCAGCAACTTCGTCCGCTACGATGCGCCCCAGAACCTCACCGATGCGCAGAAGGCGCAGGCACGGACAAACATCGGCGCGGACGCCGTGCAGGGGGCGGTGCTTTACACACCGCAGACGCTCAGTGCCAAACAACAGACGCAGGCGAGGGAGAATATCGCCGCCGCAAATGGAACTCGTAAGGCTTTTACCTTAGATAAAAAAGGATGGTATCGCATTGCAACGTGTGTAGGGGTTGGTGGAGGCATTTTAACGTTGCAGCATAATTATGGGAGTGGTGGGCCATCCTCTCTTAAATTTCTGGTAACACTGGATTATTGGGTTCCCTCATTGAAGTGCATTGATACGGGCTATTATAGTCCGCAAATCACAAACGCTCGTATAGTCCATGTTGATGATAACACAAACGCGATTGATATTTACTATAATATCAATTTTTCCCATGCTGTTGGCGTTTGTTTTATTCAAACCGGCAGAGATAACGTTGCAATGCAGAAACCAAGCTATATTTCCGATAGCGACGCCTTGCCGAATGGAGAGACTCTTTTGGCTCCAATGGAGTATCTAAATCCTCCCATGGCGCTGGGCGTAGAGTACCGCACCACGGAGCGGTATCTTGGCAACCCGGTATATGTCAAAGTGGTGGATTGTGGGTCGTGTCCAGCGAGTGGTTACAAAGATGTTGTGTACGTAGATACTGGCATAGTTTTACCCATTCGCTGCGAAGGAACATGGTCTTTTAACGGTCGTTCAACAATTCCGTTCGAATCGACAAATGACGATCAACTACACATTGGCGCATTAGGCGGCATTATTCGGGTCAAAACGGGCGGGAAGGATTTCTCCAGCTACACATGTACAGCGACCGTGTATTATACCAAAACCACCGACTGACCATGGACTATTGCGTGATATGCGGAGCCATTGTGCCGGAAGGCCGTCAGGTGTGCCCGCTTTGTGAGCGCCGTTGGCCTGAATTTTAACTCGCACGAAACCAAGTCGGACTTTTGACTTGCACGAAAGCAAGTCGGAATTACCCTAAAAACTGCAACTTTTTAAGGGGGTGTAGAATGGAAATTCTACAGATCGTATTAACTGCCGCCTCCGGCTCCGGCGTGACCGCCATCATCCTTGCCATTTTACAGCGGAAATGGGCCAAAGATGACAAAAGCGATGCCATCGTGGAGGCTTTGAAGGTTCTCATGGTGGATCGCGTCCGGCATTTGGGTCAGGCGTACATCGCGGCTGGCTCCATCAGCCTGTCGGACAAAGAAGCCTTGGGAGAGATGCACCGTGCGTACAAGGCGCTGGGGGGCAACGGGCATCTCAGCACGATCATGGCCGAGGTCGGCGAGCTGCCGATCCGGAAAGAGTGAAAGGAGAAAACTATGGAAAACATCAAGAAACGGCTGGGCAATCTGCTGGCGGTAAAAAGCCTTGTGACCATCACCCTGACGGTAGTGTTCGCGGTGCTGGCTCTGCGGGAGAGCATCAGCGACAGCGAGTTCCTGACCATCTTCACGGTGGTCATCGGCTTCTACTTCGGCACCCAGCGAGTGGCCGAGGACAAAAACGGTTAAAGACTCAACCAAAAATTTTGAAGGGGGTACATACCATGGAAAAGATCTACGAGAACATCATCAACGAAGGCAAGAAGAACGGCAAGGCCGTGGAGACCATCAACGCGGAGCTGAAGGAGGCCGGTGCCAACTTCCACCTGAATCCCGACGGCGGCGTGGCCAACTGGACCGAGGCGGAGATGGCCGAGGGCTTCATCCCTGCGGAGACCGAGCCGGAGGACGTGAAGCACCTGCATGACGTCATGCGCTACGATACCGAGAAGGCCGGTGAGACTCTGCGCATCCAGTGTGCCGAGGGTGTGTATGATGTGACCTGGGACGTCTACGGCCATCCCGAGAAGGCTGTGAGAGTCCATGGTTGATACGTTCGACTGCGCCCGTGCGCAGATCTACCACAACACCGGCAAGCTGACCCCGGCCCAGATCAAGGCCAAAACCGGCTGCACCCACATCATCAACGGCTACCTGTTCAACGGGCGCTTCATTCCAGTTGGCTGGTGCGTGATCGACGGCAAGGTCATCAGCCGGGATAAGTACAACGATTT
>ENA-UEQL01001296-UEQL01001296.1-human-gut-metagenome-genome-assembly--contig:-NODE-1296-length-17609-cov-6.654004_pt1 | contig 17609 bp, 15 predicted proteins | sample MGYA00242905_ERZ507926 | MGnify/ENA primary metagenome ERZ507926 (study PRJEB26167, sample SAMN06115531) | human gut metagenome | host: Homo sapiens | place: China:Henan | collected 2015-09-09...
GTGGGGCTGCTCGGTTTGCAGCACAAGGCCGCGGGCATCAAAGTATTTGGCAAAGCAGGCAATGCCATAGGCCGCTGCACGCACACAGCATTCCTTGGTGGGGCTGCGCTGCGCGATCTCCTCCCGCGCACTGGATGCAAAACTCATAGTAGTTCCTCTGTTTTCAGCGCACGGCATCCCGGTGCTGCACCCCGGGCTCATACCCTAGAGCGGTGCAGTATTCCGCAAGCTTGCGTGCGAATGTGATGGAGCGGTGCTTGCCGCCCGTGCAGCCCACCGCAATAGTCAGCTGGCTTGCAACAGCTCCTGTGCTTCGGGGTGGCTCATGACAAAATCCACCACCTCCTGATCCAGCCCGGCGTTGTAAATCGCGCGGTCCTGCGCGTTAAGGGCAAGCAGACGCGCACCGTCCAACACGAGGTCTGCTTCCGGCGGGATGCCAAACTTGAAGCCAAAGGACATCACGGTCAGGCGCATTGCACTTTTTGCTCCGCCATTTTTCACAAACAGGTCGCAGATGCGCTCTTTGTTCTGCGCAGTGGAGAGCAGTGCCGTATTGATGGTGTAGTCTGCACGCTCCTGCAGCGGCTTCAAAATCTTGCGTTCCTTTGCAAAGGCCTCCCGCGTGGAAATGCCCTCCGAAATGCTGATGGGATGACGGCGGCGGGTCTCGCTGTAGCGGCGCATGAGCACATCATCCGGGGCATCCAGAAACAGGATCTTATAGGGTGTTTTCTGGTCATCCAGCTGCTGCAGGGCAGTCTCGATCTGTTCCCTGCTGCGGCAGCCGCGCACATCCATGGAAAGCGCCACCCGCTCCAACTGGTTGTCGCCCGCCTTGGAAAACGCCGTAATGCTGGGCAGCAGCCCCGCCGGGACGTTATCAATGCAGAAAAATCCGATATCCTCCAGCGCATTCATAGCCACTGACTTTCCCGCGCCGGAAAGTCCGCTGACGATCAACAGCTCCATCTGTGTTCCCCACTCCCTCTATTCCCGCAGCTCAGCGCACTACGCGGATCTCTTTTTCCAAATCATAGCCGGTCTTTTCTTTTACGATGGTGCGTACTTCCTCGCACAGTGCCAGCACATCAGCGCAGCTCGCGCCGCCAAGGTTCACCACAAAGCCGCAGTGCTTCTCGCTGACGGCGGCACCGCCGTGCCGGTAGCCCCGCAGACCGCACTGGTCGATGAGGGCAGCGGCAAAAGCACCCACCGGGCGCTTGAAAGTGCTGCCGGCGCTGGGCTTATCCAGCGGCTGCTTGTTCAGCCGTTTTGCCATAAGCTCGTCCATTTTAGCGCGGATGGCTTCCGGCTCGCCCGGGGTCAGGGCAAACTGCGCTGAAAGGATGCAGCCGCCGTTTTCTTCAAAAATGCTGTGGCGGTAGCGCAGGTCAAGCTCCGATGCCGCCGACTCTTTCACTTCGCCTTCGGCGGTAAGGTACTGCACCGTGGTCAGCACGTCCTTCATCTCACCGCCGTAGGCACCGGCGTTCATGTAGACTGCGCCGCCCACCGTGCCGGGGATGCCATAAGCAAATTCCAGTCCGGTCAGGCCGTGTTCCAGCGCCGTTTTGCACAGTGCCGAAAGCCGCACGCCCGCCCCGGCGGTGAGCTGTGTGCCGTGCACCTCCACAGCGTCCTGCATGGAGGAAACATCCAGCACTGCGCCGTTGTAGCCTTCGTCGGCAAACAGGATATTACTGCCATTGCCCAGCAGATAATACCGGACGCCCTGCGCCTTGCACAAGGCAACGGCGCGGCAAAGCTGCGCCCGGTCTGTCGGCTGCACGAACATCCGCGCCGGGCCGCCGATTTTAAAGGTACAATGCGCCGCCAGCGGCTCATTTTCTTTATAAGCAATGCCTGCTGCGGTCAGCAGCTGCTTGAGTTGTTCCATAGGGTCAGGCTCCTTTTTATAGAGAGTTTCAGTCCATTTTGTCATCCAGTCCCAGCCGGATCAGCAGCTCCTTGGCTGCGTTGTAGCCCATCTTCTTCTGGCGGTTATTGATGGCTGCGGTCTCCAGCACAACAGCCAGATTGCGGCCGGGAGAGACCGGGATGCTGGTGCTGGGGATGCTAACGCCCAGAATGTCGTAGTATTCGCTTTCCAGACCGGTGCGCTGGTAGTTCTTGGTGGGGTCCCACGCTTCCAGCTGCACCACCAGATCCAAGCTTTCGCTCAGCTTGACGGCACCCACACCGTACACACGAGCCACGTTGACGATGCCGATGCCGCGCAGTTCGATGAAGTGGCGGATATTTTCCGGTGCAGTGCCCATGATCTGGCGGTTGGACACCTTGCGCAGCTCCACGGCATCATCTGCCACCAGACGGTGGCCGCGCTTGACCAGCTCAATGGCCAGCTCGCTCTTGCCGATGCCGCTGTCGCCCAGGATCAGGATGCCCTCGCCGTACACCTCCACCAGCACGCCGTGCCGGGTGATGCGGGGAGCCAGCTCCAGGTTCAGCACGCTGATCAGGCTGCCCATCAGGGTGCAGGTCGTCTCGTTGGAGCGCAGCAGCGCCACGCTGTGCTTTTTGGCCAGCTCCAGCATTTCCGGGAACGGTTCCAACTCTTCGCTGCGGCCCACGATAACAGCCGGCGGCTGCTGGCGGAACAGCTGTTCCAGCGCCTCGTAGCGCTTTTCGGCCGAGAGCCCGGACAGAAAATTCATCTCTGCCAGACCCATGATCTGCAGACGGAGTTTATCAAAATAGTCATAGTATCCGGCCAGAAACAGACCCGGACGGTTGACCTCTGCGATCTCAACATTGATCTGGTCCAGTTCTTTGGGGGTATAGACTACCTCCAGGCTGACGCGCTCGGTCAGCGTTTTGAGCGAGACGTTGAACGTACCCATCCTTGTTCCTCCTGTGTTCTTGTGCCCGGCTGTGCGCCGGCATCCTTCTTTTTTATTATAGTAAAAAATCCGGACGATTACAACGCCTGTTCCCATCTTTTTCTATCCTGCGGGCCAAGGCACGCTGCTGCGAAGAGGTCTGTCCGGGCTTCCTGCAAAAAGATTTTACATTTACATGGATTTTACATTTGCTCGGTTTCGGATTTTACAATGCATCCACTATACTGAAACTCGGAAGAAAACACGTCAAATCAAAGTGAGGAAAATCCTTATGACTATTTTCAATGTCTTTTCTCTGCTGGGCGGCCTGGCCCTGTTCCTGTTCGGCATGGACATCATGGGCAAGGCGCTGGAAAAGCAGGCCGGCGGCCAGCTGCAGAAGATCCTGAGCAAGCTGACCGACAGCCCGCTCAAAGGTTTCTTTCTGGGTCTGTGCGTAACGGCCATCATCCAGAGCTCCAGCGCCACCACCGTCATGGTGGTCGGTTTTGTCAACAGCGGCATCATGGAGCTGCATCAGGCCATCGGCGTGATCATGGGCAGCAACGTGGGCACCACCGTCACCAGCTGGATCCTGAGCCTTTCGGGTCTGCAGGGTGACAGTGTGCTGATCAAGATGCTCAAACCCACTTCTTTCAGTCCTTTGCTTGCATTTATCGGCATTTTGCTGTATATGTGTAAGAGTGAGAAGAAAAAAGGTGTGGGCACCATCCTCATCGGCTTTGCCGTGCTGATGACCGGCATGACCACCATGTCCAACGCAGTGCTGCCGCTGCAGGGCGAAGAGTGGTTCACCAGCCTGTTCGTCCGCTTCTCCAACCCCATCCTTGGTGTGCTGGTGGGCGCACTGGTCACCGGCATCATCCAGAGTTCCAGCGCCAGTGTGGGCATTCTGCAGGCACTGAGCGCCACCGGCGTGATCACCTACGGCAGTGCCATCCCAATCATCATGGGCCAGAACATCGGCACCTGTGTCACGGCGCTGATCTCCTCGGTGGGTGCCACCAAGAATGCCCGCCGGGCTGCCATGGTGCACCTGTACTTCAACATCATCGGCGTGACCATCTTCCTGTTTGGTTTCTATGGTCTGAACGCCGTGTGCCATTTTGCCTTTGTGGATTCCACCATTGAAGCCTGGGGCATCGCCGTGGTGCACTCCGCCTTCAACATCCTGGCCACCCTCATCCTGCTGCCTTTTGCCAACGGGCTGGAAAAGCTGGCCATCCTCACCATCCCGGACTCCCCGGAAAAAGAGAGCTTTGCCCTGCTGGATGATCGTCTGCTGAACACCCCGGCTGTGGCCGTGGAGCGCGCCCGCAGCGCCACCGCCGACATGGCAGAGCTGGCCCGCGTGGGCGTGGTGCAGGCCATGAGCCTGACCCACCAGTGGAACGACGAGCTGGCCCAGAAGGTGCGTGACGAGGAAAGCACCGTGGACCGTTATGAGGACGCTCTGGGCACCTACCTTGTCAAGCTGTCCGGCCGCGAGCTGAGCCACGCCGACAGCCAGAGCGTGAATACCCTGCTGCACACCATCAGCGATTTCGAGCGCATCAGTGACCACTCGGTCAACCTGCTGGAATCCGCGGAGGAAATGCACCAGAAGAACATTGAATTTTCCAAGGACGCACAAGAGGAGCTGCAGGTGCTGGAAGATGCCGTGCAGGATATCCTGAGCCGCACCACCGACGCCTTCCGCAAGGGAGACCTGCACCTGGCCAGCAAGGTAGAGCCGCTGGAAGCTGTGGTCAACGAGCTGGTGCGTGCCATCAAGGCACACCACATCGCCCGCCTGCAGACCGGCAGCTGCTCCATTGAGTACGGCTTTGTGCTGGACGATCTGCTGACCAACTACGAGCGTGTGTGCGACCACTGCAGCAATGTAGCTGTTGCCCAGATCGAGGTAGCACAGGACAGTTTTGACACCCACGCTTACCTCAACGATCTGCGTCATGGCAAAGATACCAAGGAGAGCGAAGAATTTCATCGTCGACTGGACAAATACCGGGAGCGGTATCTCTTCCCGGACAATCAATCTGCGGAGGAATTTGACAAATGATCTATATCGTAGAAGATGATGACGCCATCCGTGAGCTGGAGCAGTATGCCCTGCAGTCCAATGGTTATGAAGTGGCCAGCTTTGCCAGTTCCGAACCGTTCTGGCAGGCCATGCGCACCGAAGCCCCGGAGCTTGTGATCCTGGACGTGATGCTGCCCGGCGAGGATGGGTTCTCCATCCTGAAAAAGCTGCGCAACACCCCTTCCCTGCACCGGCTGCCCATCATCATGGTCACGGCCAAATCCAGCGAGCTGGACACCGTGCGCGGGCTGGACTGCGGTGCCGACGACTACATTTCCAAGCCGTTCGGCATCATGGAGTTCCTCAGCCGGGTGCGTGCCTCTCTGCGCCGGGCGGCTCCGGAGGAACGGCCCAATGTGCTCAGCTTTCATGAGATCCTGTTGGACAATGCACGTCACAGCGTGACGGTGAACAACCAGCCTGTCGAACTGACCTACAAAGAATACAGCCTGCTGCGCCTTCTGCTGGAGAACACCAACCTTGTGGTGACCCGCGAGACGATTTTGCAGGTGGTGTGGGGCACCGACATTTCGGTGGAAAGCCGCACTGTGGACATGCACATCCGCACCCTGCGCAAAAAGCTGGGCGATGCTGGGCGCTACATCTGCACCATCCGCAAGGTGGGCTACAAGCTGGCCGATGACGAGGAGGCTGGAGACGAATGAAGCCGCACAGCATGGAAGAAAAAATCAGCTACCGGCTGTTCCTCATGGGCTTTCTGGGGCTGCTGTTCACCGCAGCACTGTGCATCTTTGTCTTTCACCGGGCTTTTACCGCCCAGGCCTGGGATGACCTGGAAAAAGAGAGCGATCTCATCCGTGCCGGGTATGACCTGACCAGCGAGCCGCAGCAACTTTCTTTCTTTGTGACCGGCGACCTGCGCATTACGCTGATCTCCCCGGACGGCGACGTGATCTTTGAGTCTGCCACCGATCAGCCCATGGAGAACCATCTTACCCGTCCGGAGATCGTGCAGGCGCTGCAGGGCAGCATCGGCAAGGACATTCGTGATTCCCAGACCATGGGATACGAGACCTATTATTATGCCGTGCAGCTGCCCGGCGGCAACATCCTGCGCGTGGCGCAGGACGCTGAAACGGTGTGGTCGGTCTACGACGGAGCCCTGCCGGCCATCGTGCTGAGCTGCGTTGCCCTGATGTTGGCTGCCGCGATCCTATCCACCCTGCTCACCCGCGCCCTTGTGCAGCCGGTGCTGAACATGACCGAGGATCTGGACCACATTCAGGATAAGGTCCCGTACAAGGAACTGATCCCCTTTGCCGAGAGCATCCATGCCGACCGCATCCTGCGGGAAAACAACGAGAAGATGCGGCAGGATTTCACCGCCAATGTGAGCCACGAGCTCAAGACCCCGCTGACCAGCATTTCCGGGTATGCGGAACTGATCGAGACCGGCATCGCCAAGCCGGAGGATGTGCCCGGTTTTGCCCAGAAGATCCATGGCGAAGCCAGCCGGATGATCCAGCTGGTGAACGATATCCTGCAGCTGTCCAGCCTGGACAACGCCTCCGAGACCTCCTCCATGCCGGAAATGGAGGTCGTGGACCTGCTGGACGTGGCCAAAGAGTGTGTGGAGCGTCAGAAGCTGAACGCCCGCCACGCCTACATCACCCTGACCTATCTGGGCGAGAGCACACCGGTGCGGGGCAACCGCAATCTGTTGGATGAATTATGCCAGAACCTGTGTGACAACGCCATCCGCTACAACCGCCCCGGCGGCAAGGTGCAGATCGTGACAGCCTGCACCCGGGACGGCCATTGCAGCCTGACCGTGACCGACAACGGCATCGGCATCCCGCGCGAGTCGCAGAGCAGTGTGTTCGAGCGCTTCTTCCGGGTGGACAAGAGCCGCAGCAAGGCCACCGGCGGCACCGGTCTGGGGCTGGCCATCGTCAAGCACATTGCCCTCATCCACGGGGCCCGCATCAAGCTGGAAAGTCAGGTGGACGTTGGCACGACCATCACGGTCACCTTCCCCACGGCATCCTGATTTTTCAAGCACCCAGAAATACAACGTCTGCCTGCAGCTGCGGGCAGGCGTTTTTTGTTGGGTCAAACCCGTCGGGAGAGCCTGTGCGCAGCAGACTGTGCTCCTGCAGATGCAGCAGGTCTGTCCCCTGCTGCCAGCAGGAACGTACCACCCCAAGGCAAAGCTCTTCCAACTGTTGACGCTGTGCCGCATCCGGCTGCGGCGTGCCGTAGGCCGTCTGGCAGTCCAGACGCAGGGTGGCCGTCTGCTTCCGGAGAGCAACTGAGACGGCGCACCGCCGGATGGTCACACGCTTTCCTTGCAGCCAGAAGGTTCGTTTGCCCGGTGTGCCCGTCAGCAGAAGAAATGCCTCTGTCTCGTTTTCTGTCAGGCGCTGCACCGCACCGCTCCCGGTGCGGAAGGCCCCGCTGCCAGAAACCATCCCTTTCCCTTCCTGTGCTTCGGGCAAGCAAAGCACAGGAAGCAGCATGCTTTCCTCGTGTGCATACAGCCGGGGCATTGCCGCCGAGCCCGCTTTGAGTTTGTCCAGCAGTTTGTCGGGCAGCGTCTCCGTTTTTCCGCACGACTGCAAGAGTATTTCCAGATCAAATTCCGTGCAGGAAAGCCGGGCCGCTGTGCGCCCGCAGCCGCGTTCCAGCACAAGTGCTTCGTATGCAGAGAGCACGCCGTCGTCCGTCTGCACCGGGAAAAGCAAATAGTCACACAGGCGATAATCGGCCGTCTGCGGCAGGGCTGCTTCGGCGGCGGCAAGGGCTGTTTCCAATGTCTGCCCTCGGCCATCGGCGATGCGCAGTGCGGCTGAGGCATCGGCTGCGTCGGCTGCCGCTTCCGGTGACTGATACAAAAGCCCCATCGACCAGGTCTGTCCCTTCTGTTCCAGATAAACCACCCGTATCATACTTTTTTCGGTGGTCTCACAGCGCAGGAACAGCAGGCACCAGCCGACAAGCACCGCATAAAGCAGAATTCGGGCCCACCGCTGCTTCATTGCCGCACTTCCTTTCGCTTTTGTATGGCGTACTCCTGCCCCAGCATCCGGACGGCCGTGCACAGCACCCCGATGCGAAAAATCGCGCAGGTCAGCCAGACCAGCAGCAGCGCCGCGTCCAGCCGGGAAAATGTCCCGGTGCTCCATGCACACAGCAATTCCCGCGCCGGGTATGTCCGACCGAACACCAGTGCCATGCCAAGCGTTGCCGCCGTTTGTACAAGGGCTGTGAGAATGGGCAGGCAGACACCACGCCGCTCCTCCCGGCCGCAGAGCAGCGGTACCGCAAAGTATTCCGCATAGACCGGAACGGTGAATGCCGTGCTCTGCGGCGCAGCCTGCGCAAACAGCCCGGCCCAGTGCATCTGCCGGGACAGCCCCATCAGACACACCGCGCTTCCCACCGCCACAAACCACCACAACACCTGCGCCGGGGCACCCCATGCGCGGGCAGGCATCTGCCAGCCCGCCCAGAGCAGCAGCGGCAAAAACCCCAGCAATGCCAGCGAAGAAAACTCTTCCCGGCAGACTTGCAGAGCCTTCCAGAACGTTCCGGCCAGTTCCACCGCCAGCCAGACCTGCAGGCAAAATGCAGCTGCCCAGGCGGCAGGCTTTGGCGGGCCGGACTGCCAAAACCGACTAACCAAAGCAGAAAGTATCATCAGCAGTACTGCAGCCAGCACCTCCTGCCAGAGGAGTGCCCGGGGCGAACTGCATACCGGCAGACGCTCTGCCGCCGCCGCGGCAAAGATGCTGAGAGTCACTGCCGACAATGAAAATTTGTCCTGCGTTTTATTCATGCGCGGGGCCTCCGTTTTTGCCAGATGTTGAACCCCTTGCGGGACAGGTGCCGATAGTTGCGCCGGATGACGCCGTCCTCGGCCAGCGGGCTTTGCGGGAACGGATGCTGTGCAAGATACGGCACCCCCAGCATCCCGGTGCCGGACAGGCTGAGCAGTAGCACAAAAAAAGCCCCGGCCAGTCCCACCGGCCCGGCAAGCCCCGCAGCCACCACTACGCCGATGCGCAGCAGGGTGGCCGGTTCGTACAAAGCGGGCGTGACGAACACCGCAATGGACGTAATGCTGGCCACAAAGATGACCGGGGTGCTCATCAGGCCGGTGGCAATGGCGGCATCGCCCAGAATGAGGGCGGCCACCAGACTGACCGAATGCCCCAGCGACTGCGGCATCCGCAGCCCGGCCTCCCGGATGACCTCCAGAAGCAGGATGACCAGCAGCATTTCTGCAAACAAGGGCAGCGGCGTAGCCTTTTCGGCGGCTTCGATCTTATACAGCAATTGGGGCGGGATCAGCTCCGGCAGATAGACCGCCAGACAAACGAACGCCCCCGGCAGAAAGACCGTGAGGTAAAAGGAAGCATAGTTCAGCACCCGCAAGAAGGAGGCGAACACAGCAGTGGACGCGTAGTCGTCCAAGCATTCAAAGTTTTCACAGAAGAGCGCCGGCAGCACCATGGCCGACGGGCTGCCATTGACCAGCACTACAATGCGACCCTCACATAGTTTGGCCGAAGCCGCCGCCGGGCGCTGGGTGTAGCTGACCGGAGTGAACAGCCGTGCCCGGCTGGGCAGAAGCCACGGTACAAAATAGCTGCTGTCCAGCAGCAGCTCCGGCTTTGCAGCGGCAAGGGTCTGCCGCACCTGGCGCACCATGGCAGGGTCTGCTTTGCCCCTGCAGTAGCAAATAGCGTACTCTGTCCCTGCGGCGGTGTCGGCCTGCGCCACCTCCAACACCAGATCATCGGTGCGGACCAGACGGCGCAGCAGGCTCAGATTCACCCGCAGCAGGTCGGCAAAGCCCTCCCGCGAGCCGCGCAGGTTGCCCTCCCCTTCCGGCTCGTCCACCGAGCGGCACTTGAGGGCCTGCACCGAAAAAGCAATGCCTTTCGCGCAGCCATCCAGCAGCAGCACAGCCATGCCTGCCGTTAACCGCTTGACAAGATCCGGCAGATCCTCCACCGGGGTGCTCTCGGCCGGGGAAGCGGAACCATGCAGGATGCGCTCATACACTTCCTGCCCGGTGCATGGGCAGGGCTGCTGCAGCGCCTGCCGACTGGCCGCGTCCAACAGCAGCTCCCATAGTGAATCCAGACTGGCCATGCCGTCAAACAGCACAATGCAGCCCCGGCAATGATAAATCATGATTTCCTTGGCATAATAATCCGCAGAGGCACCGAACCGGGCGTCCAGCTCTGCCAGATTTTCGGCCAGATGCAACGACAACTGCTGCACACAACATCCACTCCTTTGCACAGCAGTATGCCCGCCCGGAGCCGGTTCCATACCGGCGGGTGCCGACAGGAGGTTTCCACGATGAAGTTGTTGATCTTCCGCACGATTTTGATCTACCTGTGCGTGCTGTTTGCCATGCGGCTGATGGGCAAGCGTCAGCTGGGGGAATTGCAGCCCGAAGAACTGGTGTCCACCATCCTGATCTCCAATCTGGCGTCCATCTCCATTGAATCGGAGGATGTTCCGGTGACGGCCAGCCTGATCCCGCTGTTTCTCATTGCTGCGCTGGAGCTGCTGGGCTCCGCGCTGAGCTTCCGCAGCCAGAAATTCTTTAACCTGCTGTCCGGGCGGCCCAAAACCGTGATCCTGAACGGAGAGATCGACCAGAACGCTCTGCGCACCCTGCGCCTGACGGTGGCCGACCTGATGGAAGCGCTGCGCGGCAAGGACGTCTTTGATCCGCGGGATGTGTCCTACGCGGTCATTGAGACGAACGGGACTCTTTCGGTGGCATTGCGGCCGGAAAAGGAACCCGCACGGCTGGCTGACCTGCAGCTGCGGGTGGAGCACTGCCACGCAACCATCCCCTTTGTGCTGGATGGGCAGGTGCTGGAGGACAACCTGCACTGGTGCGGCAAAGACCGTGCCTGGCTGGAACGCACGGCGCAGGCCAATACCCTGCTGCCGCAGGAAATCCTGCTTCTTGTCGGCAATGAGACCGAGGACTATTTTCTTTTGAAAAAGGAGCGCCGCGCTACGGTGCATGAGGGCCGGAAATGAAACGGATCTACGCCTGCTTTGCCATCGTGGCCGCTTTGCTGGCCACTGCCTTTTACAGCAGCTTTCAGGTACAGCGCTTTGCCGATGACATTTCCACCGACTTGGACTGTGCCATTGAGGCCATCCGCACCAGCGACCTGCCCACCGCCCGGCAGGCACTGGCCCGCGGGGCCGACCGGTGTGACCGGATGCGGGAAAAGATGAACCACCTGCTGCGCACGGAGGATTTTACCGAGCTGGAAGCAGCCCTGCGCACCGCCGACGGGCACCTGGAGCAGAACGCCCCCGAAGAAGCCTTTGGGGAACTGCGCCGGGCACAGGTACGGGTGGAAACACTGCAATGGCTGGCCCGGCGGTTTGTGTAAACACAAAAAGCACCGCTTCCCTGCTGCTGTACAGAGAAAGCGGTGCTTTGCAAATTACGGGTTACTGTGCGTCCTTCCGGTCGCCCATGAGCTTTTTCAGTTCATTGAAAAAGCTCTCCACGTCGGCAAACTGCCGGTAGACCGAGGCAAAGCGGACATAGGCCACCTCGTCGATCTTTTTCAGTTCCTGCATGGTCAGCTCCCCGATGCGCACACTGGGGATCTCGCGGTCGTAGGAACTGAGCAGGGTCTGCTCGATGCTGGTGACTGCGCGCTCAATGGCCTCGTAGCTCACGGGGCGCTTGGCGCAGGCCCGCAGCATGGCATTGAGCAACTTCTGCCGGTCAAACGGCTCTCGGGAGTTGTCCTTTTTGATGACCACGAGCGGGACTGTTTCCACCACCTCGTAGGTCGTGAACCGCATATGGCAGCTCAGACATTCCCGGCGGCGGCGGATGCGCTCACTGTCTTCGGTAGGGCGCGAGTCGATCACCTTGGATTCCTCAGCACCGCAATAGGGACATTTCATGTTCTGTTCCTCCTGAACCTCTGCGGGAATTTTGCGTCAGGCCTTTTTGCCGGACTTGGGGCTGCGCTCGCTCCACAGCATCCATGCCGAGGTGGAGACGCACAGCGAAGTGTACACGCCGCTGATCATGCCCATCATCAGCGGGAAGGCAAAGGTAAAGATGCTGTCCAGACCGTAGAGCTTTGCCACGATGCACAGCACACCCAGTGCCATCACGGTGGTGATGGTGGTGATGAGGGTACGGCGGGCAGACTGGTTGACCGAACGGTTGACCAGCTCTTCAAAGCTGGCCTTCTTGCCCATCAGGGCGCGGTTCTCGCGGATGCGGTCGTACACCACGACGGTATCGTTGATGGAGTAACCCAGAATGGTCAGCATGGCCGCAATGAAGTTGCCGTCCAGCGGAGTGCGCAGCAGCACAAAGGTGCCAAACACCACCATCAGGTCGTTCACCAGTGCCAGCACAGCCATCATGCCGCCGGTCAGGCCGCCGATGTTCTTGAAGCGCAGGGCGATGTACAGCAGGATGAGCACCAGCGCAAACGCCACGGCTACCAAGCTCTTCTGCAGGAACTTGGTGCCCATGGCAGCGCTGACGTTGCTCAGGGACAGCTGCGCGAAGTTGTTGTCCGGGTAAGTCTCGTTCAAAGAGTCCAGCAGAGCCTCCACCTGATCGGTGGTCACGGTCTCGGTGCCGGGCATGGAGATCTTCAGGGTCTGGTCACCGGTGGCCACGTTCTCGCCGGTCTGCAGGGTCAGGCCGGTGTTCTCCAGTGCATTGGAGGCGGTCTGCTGCACCTGTGCCATCTCAAAGCTGCCGTCGTAGCTCAGGGTGATCATGGCACCGCCGGTGAACTCGGTGTCCAGATGGACACCGAACACCACAGCACACAGCACGATGGCTGCCATCAGGCAGGAGGAAAAGACCAGGAACTTTTTGCGCAGACCCACAAAATTGATCTGCTTTTTCTCGGTCTCATCCTTGCCCAGCTTGGCAGCGCCGTACAGCCAGGGGTTGCGCAGAGCCTTGATGGAGGCCGCACCGCGGATCATGACGCGGGTGGCAAACACGCCAAACACGAAGTTGAGCAGCACGCCGGTCAGCAGCGTATAGCCAAAAGCGTAAATGGTACCGGCGGTGGAGGGGCCAAAGGCAAAGAACACAAAGTGCAGTGCCTTGGCAAACAGGCCGTCCGAGGGGCCGAAGGCACCCATCAGCACGATGGCCACGATGACGATGGTCACGTTGCCGTCGATGATGGGGGTCAGGCCGCGGGCAAAGCCGCTCTTCAGTGCGCCGTCCAGGGACTTGCCATTCTTCAGCTCTTCCTTGATGCGCTCGGCCGTAATGACGTTGGCGTCCACGCCCATGCCAATGGCCAGAATGATACCGGCGATGCCGGGCAGCGTCAGGGTAAAGCTCTCAAACACCGGGAAGTAGCCGGAAACAAAGGCCAGCGTAGCGGCCACCTGACCGGCCAGTGCAATGCAGGCCAGGAAGCCCGGCAGACGGTACAGCACCGTCATGAACACCACGATCAGTGCAAAGGCGATGACACCGGCCAGCACCATGGCGCTCAGGCTGTTTTCGCCCAGGCTGGGGCTGACGGTGGAGTAGCTGTCCACCTTGAGGGCAAAGGGCAGTGCGCCGGAGTTGATCTGGCGGGCCATCTTGACCACGGCATCCTGCGTGAAGGGGTTGGAAGCCGAACTGGTGATGATGGCCTCGCCATCGGTGATGGCCGCGTTGACGGTGGCCGTGCTCACATTCTCGTCATCCAGCCAGATGCTGATGGTGCCGTTGGAAGCAGCCAGACGGGTGGTGGCCTCACCAAAGGCCTTGGCACCCTCGTCGGTGAACTTCAGGGACACATAGTACTCCGAAGCACCGCCGCTGGTCACCGGGCCGTACTGGGCCGCAGCACTTTCGATCATGGAACCGTCCAGGATCAGGTCACCGTCGGCGCTGCTGCCCTCGCGGAAGGTCAGATAGGCCGTGGTGCCGATCTCCTCAATGGCAGATTCCGGGTCGAAGTCGGTCTCACCAGACTGCCACGGGAACTCCAGGATCAGGCTGTCGGAGCTGGGATCCACATACAGCTCGTAGTCGGTCACGTTCAGTGCCACCAGACGGTTCTCAATGACGAGCTGTGCTGCTTCCAGCTGCTCCTCAGTGGCATCGTAGTCCTCCGAGGGCACAAAGGTGACGTTGACGCCGCCTTTGATGTCCACACCGAACCGGATGTCCTTTGCACCCTTGATGTAGGTGGTGGTCACATCGCCGTACTTTGCCGACACGCCGAAAAACGCCGTGTACACAAACGCAAGGATCAGAAGCACTGTGACGACCAGGTGCCATGCTTTGCCTTTTGTCTTCATATGTTTCAGGAATACCTCCAAACGTCCCGTTTGCTGCGGGACCCGTTATTGAAACCTCCCCCGGCAGGCCCGGCGGACCGCACGGAGGAGGTTTTTACAAAGAAATGTTATGCCTGCTCTGCCAGCAGCTTTTCCACAACGGCCAGACGCACACAGACGCACAGCAGCTCAGAGGCGGTCTCCACCTCGTCCAGGCTGGGGTAGGTGGGTGCAATGCGCAGATGAGAATCCTGCGGGTCCTTGTGGTAGGGGTATGCCGAACCGGCACCGGTCAGGGTCAGACCGGCTTCCTTGCACAAGTTTGCCACACGCTTGGCACAGCCGGGCATGACGTACAGGCTGATGAAGTAGCCGCCCTTGGGATCGGTCCAGTGGGCAATGTCGCCGCAGGGGGTCAGGTTGTTGCGGAATGCCGTCTTGACGGCATCGAAGCAGGGCACCAGACGACGGCGATGCTTTGCCATGTGGGCCAGAACGCCTTCCTTGTTCTTCAGGAAGCGGACGTGGCGCAGCTGGTTCATCTTGTCGTAGCTGATGATCATCACCGAGAAGCGCTTGCAGATATACTTCATGCTGCTCTCGCTGCAGGCAATGGCGGAAACACCGGCACCCGGGAAGGTGATCTTGCTGGTAGAGGTGAACATAAACACACGGTCCTCATTGCCGTACTTCTTGCTCTCGTTCAGCAGCACCGGGGTCTCGATGATCTCATCGGTGAGGTGGTGCACGATGTAAGCCTCATCCCAGAAGATCTTGAAGTCGGGCGCAGCGGTCTTCATCTTGGCGAAGCGCTCGATGGTCTCATCGCTGTAGGTGTAGCCGTCGGGGTTGGAATACTGCGGCACGCACCAGATGCCCTTGATGGTGTCATCCTCGGCCACCAGTTTTTCCACCATGTCCATGTCCGGGCCATTGGGGGTCATGGGCACGCTGACCAGCTCAAAGCCAAACTCCTCAGTGATGGCAAAGTGACGGTCGTAGCCGGGCACCGGGCAGAGGAACTTGCGCTTCTCCACCTGAGACCAGGGGCACGGAGACTCCGGGAAGCCGAACACATAGCCGATGTTGATCAGATTGTACATCAGCTGCAGGCTGGAGTTGCCGCCCACGAACACCTCACCGGGCTGCACGCCGAACACATCGGCAAACAGCACGCGGGCCTCCTGCAGGCCCTCCAGTTCACCGTAGTTGCGGGCATCGGTGCCGGCATCGGTGGTGTAATCGTTCATCTTCAGCAGGTCCATGGCCAGATCCATCTGGTGAGGGCCAGGCTTGCCGCGGGCCATATTCAGCTTGAGGCCCTTGGCTTGAAACTTTTTGTACTCTGCCTCAAGCGCAGCTTTTTCGGCAGCGAGTTCTTCACGATTCATTGCAAGATAATTTGCCATTGAAAACACACTCCTTTATCGTACTTCCTGTTACCCATTGCGTCGGGATCTGCCTTGGGGGAAGCGCTCCTGCCAGGGAAAAGCTCCGCACAGATTCCAGACTTTATTATTATAACGCATTTTGCCCTTAGAAACAAGAATCTGAAAACAAAAAGCCCTGCCAAAAGCAAATTGCTTTTGAAACAGGGCCTTTCTCCCCTGCTCAGGATCAGCTCAGGGAGGTCTGGTTCTTATAACGCTTGCGCACTGCGCCGTACTCCAGGTGGGCTTCGCCGCTCTCCACGGTGTCCTCATCCACCGTCACGCGGATGATGGTGGCGTCGTTGGGCACCTCGTACATGATGGGCAGCAGGATGCTCTCCATCACGCTGCGCAGGCCGCGGGCACCGGTCTTGCGCTCGATGGTCTTGCGGGCAATGGCGTGGAGTGCTTCGTCGGTGAAGTTCAGTTCCACGTTGTCCATGTTCAGCAGCTCTTTGTACTGCTTGACCAGGCTGTTGCGGGGCTCCTTGAGCACGCGCACCAGAGCATCCTCGTCCAGATCGTCCAGCACGGTGATGACCGGCAGGCGGCCGATCAGCTCCGGGATCAGGCCGAACTTGACCAGATCGTGGGGTTCCACCTTGCGCAGCAGGGCCTTCTCCGCCTCGACGGAGTTGTCCTTCAGTGCACTGCCAAAGCCCAGAGCAGACTTGTCGGTGCGGCGCAGGATATATTTGTCCAGTCCGTCGAAGGCACCGCCGCAGATGAACAGGATGTTGGTGGTGTCGATCTGGATGAACTCCTGCTGCGGATGCTTGCGGCCGCCCTGCGGAGGAACATTGCTCACAGTGCCCTCCAGGATCTTCAGCAGGGCCTGCTGCACGCCTTCACCGCCCACATCGCGGGTGATGGAGGGATTCTCGCTCTTGCGGGTGATCTTGTCGATCTCGTCGATATAGATGATACCGATCTGCGCCTTCTGCACATCAAAATCCGCTGCCTGGATCAGCTTGAGCAGGATGTTCTCCACATCCTCGCCCACATAGCCGGCCTCGGTCAGGGTGGTGGCATCGGCGATCGCGAAGGGGACGCCCAGCATCTTGGCCAGCGTCTGGGCCAGCAGGGTCTTGCCCACGCCGGAGGGGCCCAGCAGCAGCACGTTGGACTTCTGCAGTTCCACGTCGCCGCCCTTGCCGCTCAGGATGCGCTTGTAGTGGTTGTAGACCGAAACAGCCAGCACCCGCTTTGCCTCATCCTGCCCGATGACGTACTGATCCAGGCCTTCCTTGATCTCCGCCGGGGTCATGATGTTGATGTTCAGGTCGTCAGCGGCCTGCAGGCTGCGGGTACGGCCCGCACCTGCACGCGGTGCACGGCTGCCGGACGGACGCTCCGGCTTGTCGGAAAGCAGGTCGTGGCACAGGCCGATGCACTCACTGCAGATGTTGACGCCGGGGCCGATAATCATGCGTTCCACTTCGTCCTGGTGCTTTCCACAGAAGCTGCAGACCAGATCCTTCTCGTTTTTGTCTCTGCCGGAATTGTTATTTGCCATAGCTGTTTTTCCTTATCCTGGATAAATTGGTGTCAGCGGAACGATCAGCGGTGGGTAATGACCTCGTCGATCAGTCCGTATTCCTTTGCTTCCAGCGCAGACATATAGTTGTCGCGCTCGGTGTCCATCTGGAGCTTCTCCAGCGGCTGGCCGGTATACTCACTGAGCATGCGGTTCATCTTGTCGCGGATATACACCATGTGCTCGGCGTGGATCTTGATGTCGGTGGTCTGGCCGGACAGGCCGCCGCCCTGGCCGCCGGCGATCAGCGGCTGATGGATCATGATCTCGGCATTGGGCAGCGCAAAACGCTTGCCCTTGGTGCCGCTTGCCAGCAGGAATGCGCCCATGGAAGCCGCCATGCCCATGCAGATGGTGGAAACATCGCACTTGATATACTGCATGGTGTCGTGGATGGCCATGCCGGCGCTGAT
>ENA-UEQL01001297-UEQL01001297.1-human-gut-metagenome-genome-assembly--contig:-NODE-1297-length-17604-cov-11.554858_pt1 | contig 17604 bp, 14 predicted proteins | sample MGYA00242905_ERZ507926 | MGnify/ENA primary metagenome ERZ507926 (study PRJEB26167, sample SAMN06115531) | human gut metagenome | host: Homo sapiens | place: China:Henan | collected 2015-09-09...
CCGATGCGCGCGCAGCCCTCGCCGGTGTACCAGTTGTAGATCTGCTGCAGAATGGGGGCCTGCTCCGGGTGCGGGACCAGATTATTGAGCTGCGGGGCTCGGATGAAAAAAAGTAGGAGTGTGTATATGAAACGAATACAGCTGCTGGAGCCTGACTTTCGCACCCAAATGAATAAGCTGCTGATTCCTTTGGTGATTCAGAATCTTCTCAATGCGGCGGTCGGCTCTTCGGATGTGGTGATGCTTAACTATGTGGGGCAGGCCTCCATTTCGGCAGTGTCTCTTGCTGCCAACTATGCCAACGTCCTTGCCAATGTGTTTTACGGTCTGGGTACGGGAGCAACGCTGCTGTGCGCTCAGTATTATGGCAAACGGGATTTCCGAGCCATCCAGGCCGTGCAGGGAATTGCGCTGCGCTACAGCGTGACGATTTCGGCAGTATTTGCGCTGTTGGCCTTTTTTATGCCGGAGGGCTTGATGCACCTGTTTACCAAGGACACGGCGCTGATTTCCATTGGCGCGGACTACCTGCGGGTGATGGGAATAACTTACCTGTGCTGGGGCATCATAGAGATATACGCTGCCGTTCTGCGCAGCATTGGCAGGGTAACCATATGTCTGGCAATGAACGTGATGACCTTCTTTTTGAATATTGCGCTCAATGCGGTATTCATTTTTGGCCTTTGCGGCGCACCCCGGCTTGGGGCTACCGGCGTGGCCATTGCCACAGCGACCTCCCGGGCGGTGGAGCTATTGGGCTTCGCGGTTGTTTCTATCCAGTCGAAAGACGTTAGGCTGGATTTACGGGAAATGCTCCATACCAATAAACTGCTGCGGGGTGATTTCATCCGGCTGGCGTTGCCGGCGCTGGGCAATGATGTGTCCTGGGGTGTGGCGTTTTCCATGTACTCCGTTATTTTGGGGCATCTGGGCAATGACGCTGTGGCGGCCAACTCCATGGTGGTTGTGGTGCGGAATCTCGGCTCCACGTTTTGCTTTGCGGTGGCCGCAGCGGGCGGCATCCTGCTGGGTGAATTTGCGGTCGGATTTATACCGCAGCTCGTGCTCCAGACTGGCCCACATATCCATGGCGATGGTGCGGAGCTGGATCTCCACCGGCAGGACCATGGTGCCCTCGCTGATGACGATGGGCACGTTGACGATCAGGTGCAGGCTGCGGTAACCGGTGTCCTTGGGCTCCTTGATATAGTCCACCTCGCGGAGGACGGTATAGGACTCGCTGCGGGTGAGCAGGGAGCGCAGGTAGTAGATATCATCCAGATAGTTGCAGATGACGCGGATGCCGGCCACGTCCTGGATGTGGGCATAGATGTTGTCGATGCTGACCTCCAGGCCCCGGCGGCGCAGCTTGTCGATGATGCTGTCCAGCGTCTTGATACGGTATTCGATGTGGTGGATGGGCGAGTGGTCATACAGACGGGCGAACTCCTCGTCCAGGATCTCCATCTGCGTTACGGCTACCTTCAGCGCACTGCGGTACAGGTGCGTCACCCGCACCATGCCCGCCGCCAGCTCCTGCTCCTTCGGGGAAAGGCCCGCGGCGGTGGGAATGTCCCGCAGGCGGATGGTGCCGCTTTTTTCGATCATCATGGGCAGACGCCCTCCTTTCGGCCGCAGCCCACGTCCGGGGCCACAGTTTCATCCTACTATACGAATATGACCTGCCTGTGAACAAATCGATATTTCTTTAACAAGTATACCGACAGTTTGCGCGAAATGCAAGAGGGACGCCGTGCAAAAAGCGCAAAGAAGGCGCCCACGGCTGCCGCCGTGGGCGCTGGGGTCATTTCTTGCAGCGGGCGAGGACGGCGGCGGCCACACGGTCGGCGGCCAGGCCGTCGAAATCGCGGCTCTGGGCAGCGGTGATGGCCTGACGCTGCTGTTCGTCCTCCAGAAAGGCCAGGGCCGACGCGGCCATGCTGTCCGGCGGGCAGGAGGCCGCCCAGCCGTGGGCGGTGAAGAACGCCTCGTTCCGCGTTTCGCAGCCGCCCACCATATCCGCCAGCAGCAGCGGCACGCCGCAGGTGCCGGCCTCGGTGATGCTGATGCCGCCGGGCTTGCTGACCAGCACGTCCGCACTGTCCATGTACAGCTGCACCTGGGTAGTGAAGCCCATGGCCTCCACGCGGTACAGGCGGCGCAGCTCCAGGGCATAGCGCATCTGCTTGTTGCTGCCGCACAGCACCGTGGCAAAGTCGCCGTCGGCCATACGCATATCCAGGTCCTCCGCCACGTCGCCCATAGGGCCGCAGCCGATGCTGCCGGACATGAGGACGATGTGGCGGCCGGTCTCCGGCAGGCCCAGAGCTCTCCGTGCCGCGGCTCTATCGCCATGCTCGCGGAAGGCGGAACGCACGGGGATGCCGGCGGGCAGGAGGGTATCGCGGGCGATGCCGCAGCTGACGAACTCGTCGGCCAGCTCCTGATGGGGAATGACGCAGATATCCGGGGTACAGGCACCCACCGTGGGGCTGCAGGTATAGTCCGTGGCCACGAAGCAGAACACCGGACAGGCGCTCCACGCCTGCTTCAGCGCCGTCATCATCATGGCGGGGATCACGTGGACACAGACAACGGCATCGTAGCCGCCGCTTTGCAGCGTGCGGCCCAGACGGCGAGCCCCGCGGGCAATGTAGCGGTACACCGGGCCGTCGCGCCGGTCCATCTCCTTGTCGCCCTCGGCGGACATATAGCCCGCCTTGTAGAGCCTGGGATACCGGCGGTAGAACCGGGTGTGCCACTTGGAAACGAATTTGGAGGCCTTTTTGGAGATGAAGCCCAAGCCGTCCATCACGTCGCAGGACGCGCCGCAGCGTTGGAGGCTGTCACGCAGGGCGGCGGCTACGGCGTTGTGCCCGCCGCCGGTGTTACAGGTCAGGATCAGTACGCGCATTTTGCTCTCCTTTCCGCTGCGCTCGCTTTCGCAGCAGCGCCGCCAGGCGCATGAGCCGGGGGCGGTTGTAGCGTTGTATCAGAATAAAGGGCAGATTGGCCAGCAGCACCCACACCGCCAGCACGATCACGCCGCCCCAGCCGGGCCACAGCCACAGAAACGCCAGGCCCAGCAGACAGGAGGCCCCGTGGACCAGCTCCGCGCGGCACGTCTCCTGCACCAGCGCCGCGGCCTGATCCGCCGTCACGGCGCCGCTGCCGGGCAGTTCCTTCTTCACCATGTCCGGCAGGATGCGGCTCATGTCCGGCACCAGCTTCTTCCACTTATCGATGGCCAATTTGGTGTAGATGCGGCCGTTCTGCTCCCATTTCCGGCTGCGGAAGGGCCGCTTCTCCGGGTCAAAGGGACCGGGGATCGCCTGACCCAGCGGGTGCGCCAGCAGGGCCAGCGCCGCCGCGTACAGGACGCATTTCCAGAAGCCGCTCACGCCTTCTCCACCCCGCAGCTGCGCTCCAGCGCGTAGCGCAGCGTGCCCTCCGTCAGGCGGGTGACGTGCTCCACGAACTGTTCCTCATCGTGCTTCATGCCGTAGTGCAGCCAGCTTTGCAGCAGGCCCACCAGCGTGGCCGTATACAGCGCCGCGATGGACTGCACGTCCGTCTCCGCCACCGGCAGGTCCTCCGCCGTGCGGCGCACCAGATCCTCCACGGCACCGTAGACCACCTGGTAATACTCGTGCTCCAGCAGGTCGCGCTGGCTGGACTGGTACAGGTGGTAGACCGCGCGGCGGTTAGCGCGCATGAACGCCGTCACCCGCATCATCAGCTGGTACCAGCTGGTGCAGAGGGGTGGTGCGTTGAGGACGCGGTCCAACTCCGTCTCCAGCACCTCGCGCACCAGGGCGTAGATGTCGCAGTAGTAGTAATAAAACGTATTCCGGTTCACGCCGCAGTGATCTGCGATGTCCACCACGGAGATCTTATCCAGCGGCCGCTGCTCCAGCAGGTCCAGAAAGCCCTTGCGAATGGCGTTTTTTGTGGTCTGTGCCATGTCCATGCTCCTCTCTTTGTGCAAAAACTGCCTTACCGCCTGTATCATACCGAATTCAGACAGTTTTTGCAAGATGCCCGTACTATGCACTTTAGGCAAAATGCGCGGAAATGTATGAACATAGTGTAAAAAAAGCATCCCCGCACGGTGTGCGGAGATGCTTTTGCTTCAAATGGGGTCAGGCCGTCACCACGGGGCCGCCGTGCTTCTTGGCGCTGATCTTCTGGTAGGCGATGACCGCCACCACCAGTACCAGGCCGGCCACGTCGGTGAGGGTGCCGGGGATCATCATGCCCAGGCCGCCGACGGCCAGGACGATACGCAGCACCCAGTGGACCTTCTTATACAGATAGCCGTTCAGGGACGCCGCGATGGCAAAGATGCCCAACAGGGCGCTGACGCAGATCTGCGCCACCTCCCACCAGCCGGAGATGTTTTCAAACAGCAGCGCCGGACTGTAGGCGAAGATGTACGGCACGATAAAGGCGGCGATGGCCAGCTTGGTGGCGTTGATGCCGGTCTTCATGGGGTCGGACTTGGCGATGGCCGAGCCAGCATAGGCCGCCAGAGCCACAGGGGGCGTGATATCCGCCACGATGCCGAAGTAGAACACGAAGAAGTGGGCGGCCACCAGCGGGAAGCCCAGCTGAATGAGGATGGGCGCGCAGGTGGATGCCATGATGCAGTAGTTGGCCGTGGTGGGCACGCCCATGCCCAGGACGATGCAGCACAGCATGGTCAGCACCAGGCCGACGATGGTGGCGTTGCCCGCCAGCTGGACGATGGCGTTGATGAGGATGGAGGCCAGGCCGGTGACGGTGATACAGCCGGCGATGATGCCCGCCATGCTGCAGGCCACGGCCACGGTGATCGCGCCGCGGGAACCGGCTTCCAGAGACTCCACCGCAGAGAAGAAGGAGCGCTTGCCGGCATTACCCAGCGCCTTGCCGGTCGTCATGGGCTGGGTGTCGCCCTCACCGCGCTTGCCCTGCAGGAAGAAATTGACGAAGCCCACGGCAATGGCGGCCAGAATGGAATAGGCCGCGGAGTGGGACATGGTCTTGCTGCCGGAGGACACCAGCCACACCAGCAGGATCAGGGGAATGATCAGGTAGCAGTCACGGACCAGCAGACGCCACGCAGGCAGCTCCTCGCGGGGAACGCCCTTCAGGCCCAGCTTCTTGGCCTCCAGATGGACGGCGATGAAGATCCCGGTGAAGTACAGCAGCGCGGGCAGGATGGCCTTGACGGCCACCTGGGCGTAGGGCAGCTTCATGTACTCGGCCATGAGGAAGGCCGCCGCACCCATGATGGGGGGCATGATCTGGCCGCCGGTGGAGGCCGCGGCCTCGACGGCGCCGGCGAACTCGGGCTTGTAGCCGGTCTTCTTCATCATGGGGATGGTGAAGGAGCCGGTGGTGACGGTGTTGCCCACGGAGGAGCCGGACACCATGCCGCACAGGGCGGAGCTGATAACAGCCACCTTCGCCGGGCCGCCGCTGGACCAGCCGGCGATGCGGTTGGCAAAGCTGATGAAGAAGTTGGCGATGCCGGTGCGCTCCAGGAACGCGCCGAAGATGATGAACAGAACGATGTAGGTATAGCACACGTTGATGGGCGTGCCGATGACGCCGGAGGTGGTGTAGAACAGCTTGTAGATGATGGTTTTCAGCGCGTCATACAGGGTGGCACCGTTCACCGCGCCGGCGTAGCTCAGCTGGTTGATGAACGCATACACGATCAGCACGCCGGCCACGCACAGAATAGGCAGGCCCACGCAGCGGCGGCACAGCTCCATCAGGATCAGGATACCCACCACGCCGATGATGACGTGGACCGTCTCGATACGGGTGGACAGGCGCACCAGCGTCATGGCGTTCAGCGCGAAGTAGAAGAAGCAGGCCGCGCCCACCACCATCAGCACGATATCGTACCAGGGCAGGTAGTTGACCCTGACGTGGTGCTTGCTGGCGGGGTAGGTCAGGAAGCCGATGATAATGATGCAGCCCACGAACATGGTGAGCCGGATCTCGGGCATGGCCTTGGAAAACAGGGTCATGCCGATGCAGAACAGACCGAACGCGGCCATGAGGATGCGGATGATCAGCTGGGGCGTACCCTCCCACAGGCGGGTGGCGGATTCACGGTCATATTTACGCATGACCGCATCCAGATCCGGGGCCTCGTCCGCGGCGGTATTGACGCCGTCGGCCGGGCTGGTATCCGGTTTTTTCTTGTCGATGCTCATAGTCGTTTCTCTCCCTGAAGATTACAGAATAGCGCGAGGACTACGGCGGGAAACCCCGCCGTAGCCTCGAAAAGCGTCAATTCTCTGCTAAGGATTTAGTCGCCGAAGTACACGTCCTTGGCGATGACCGTCTCGGTGTAATAGTCGGAGGTCTCCAGCAGCTTGGCGATGTGCTCGCTGTCCAGGCTGACCAGGTAGGTATCCTTGGTGGTGGCCAGGTCGGTCACAGCGGTGGTGGGGGCACCGGCCACGATGAAGGCGGCGTCGATCTGGCCGTTCTTCAGGGCGTCGGCGCTGTCGCTGAAGGACTGGTAGGTGGGCTTGATGTCGTCCTCGGTCAGCCCGTAAGCACCCAGGACGTCAATGGCGTTGAAGTACACGCCGGAACCGGGAGCGCCGATGGACACGGACTTGCCGGCCAGGTCAGCCACGGTCTTGATGCTGGGGTTGGTGGTGACGATCTGCACCTGCTCCATGTACAGGGCGGCCACAGTGGAGAAGCCCTCCACCTTGCTCTCGAACAGGTTGGTGCCGTTGTAGGCGTAGGCCATCACGTCGGACTGGCAGAACGCGAAGTCAGCGGTGCCGTCCACCAGCTCCTGCACGTTGGCCTGAGAGCCGTTGCCCACCAGACCCACGACGTTGACGCCGGCGTTGTTGGTGGCGTGCTGGGCGATGACGGAGCCGAAGGCGTAGTAGGTGCCGGACTCGCCGCCGGTGACGAAGCGCAGGTTGCGGGAGTCGGTCTCGCCGGCACCGTCCTTCACGGCGGCGACCTCAAAGCCCTTCTCGGCGAAGTACTTGGCAGCGCCGGGGTGATAGGGCACGGAGGTGATGGAAGCGCCGTACTCCAGGCTCAGCTCGCCGTACTTGGCGTGGCTGGTGGTCAGGGACGCGGCGTTGTCGAAGATGTCCGCCACGAACTTGTAAACGTCGTCGCTGGACACGTCGTCGCGGGCCAGGATCACCGCGCCCACGGCCACGGTGGTGGTGTCGGTATGCTCAGCGGTCACATCGCCGCTGTCGTCCTTCTTGTCGCCGCAGGCGACCAGGCTCAGCGCCATGACCAGCGCCAGAACCAGTGCAAAAAGCTTTTTCATGTTCTTTCTCCTTATTGATAGATAAATTGTTTTCCTCTTCCTGAAAAACAGCTTTTTCCGCCGGCCGGTCGGGCGCGGCGGTGTTCAACGGTGCCATTATATCGCAGGCGTAAACTTTTTGCAATATCTAAATGCGGAAAATTTCATTTTTCTGCAGAACGATTTTCCCGTCCGTGCGGACATTCCGCTTTTCTTAGTCATCATTTCTTTCGGCAAATTCGTAGTTTTGTCTGTATCATGGTACTTTTTAGCGGTGGTCTATTCATAATGCTAAATTGTTTTATGCAGGAACGCCCCGCAAGAAGTGCATTTTCTGCCGGGCAATCCTGCAAAATAACAGAGGCGGGGCAAAGCCCCGCCTCTCAGCTTTCTGTCACATTCAACAGCTGCGCCGCAGCAGTTCGCATACCAGTTCATAGGTGCGCTCCGTGGAGGGCACGCTTAGCCGCTCCCGCACGGAGTGTACATCGTGCAGCTCCGGCCCCATGGACACCGCGTCCAGACCGGGGATCTTCTCCATTAGCAATCCGCACTCCAGACCGCCGTGGGTGGCCTCCACCACGCCGTCCTTACCGGTAAGATCCTTATACGCCGCCAGCAGCGTATCCCGGAACTGCGACTCCCTCTTGTACTGCCAGCCGGGGTACACGCCCCGCTCTGCCACAGTGCCGCCCGCCAGCGCCGCCACAGCCCGCACGCGCTGGGCCAGCATCAGCTTCCGGGACGCGATGGACGACCGGATGGAGAACGCGATGTGCAGTCCGTCGCCGTCCAGCTTCACCACGCCCATATTCAGGGAGGTCTGCACCAGACCGGGGAAATCCGTGTCCATAGCCTCCACGCCATGCGGCATGGCCGTCAGCGCCTGCACCAGCGTCACGGTGCGTTCTGCGGACACGGCTTTTGCCGTCTCCGCTGCCGCGCAGGTCAGCGTCACATCGGGGTCGGTGACGGCGTACTCGTTCTTCAGCACCCCCTCAAGCTCCCGGATAAACGCTTCGAACGCCCGGCCGCAGCCCTTGGGCAGCGCCACCGCCGCATCGCAGCGGGAGCAGATCACGTTGTCGAACTGCCCGCCGGAGAAGGCCGCCAACCGCAGGCCGGGGAACTTCTCCAGCGCTGTGGCCAGTACCCGTCCCATGAGGCGGTTGCCGCTGCCGCGTCCCAGATGGATGTCCGCACCGGAGTGACCGCCCCGCAAGCCGGCCACGGTGATGCCGAAGCCCTCCATGCCCGCCGCATCGGTCAGCGCTGCGGGCAGCAGGCAATCGGAGCGCATGCCGCCTGCGCAGGACACGGTGAACACGCCCTCCAGCTCGGAGTCCAAATTCAGCAGCTTTTTGCCCTTCAGGTCAGAGCAGTCCAGCGCAAAGGCGCCGTCCATGCCCACCTCCTCGTCCACGGTGAACACCGCCTCGATGGGCGGATGCACCAGCGTATCATCCGACAGGATCGCCAGGATCATGGCCACGGCGATGCAGTTGTCGCCGCCCAGCGACGTCTTGTCCGCCCAGACCCACTCCCCGTCGGTCATCAGGTCAAGTCCCTCGCGGGTCATGTCCTTGGTGCAGTCGTCGGTCTTGGCGCACACCATGTCGATGTGGCCCTGCAGGATGATCGGCTCGGCGCTCTCATGGCCGGGAGATGCCGGCTTCCAGATCACCACGTTGTTGCACGGCTCCTGCCGGTACTTCAGTCCCAGTTCCTTGGCAAAGTCCACGCACAGATCGCTGATGATCTTTGTGTTGCCGCTGCCGTGGGGCACCGAGCACAGCTTTTCAAAATATGCGAACACCTTTTCTGGCTTCAAGCCTTTCAAAACAGCCATTTTGATACTCCTTTCCCATGCGGCTGCGGTCTCCGCGCCGCCCATTCAGTATAGCATATCCGCCTGCCGAGCGCAAGCAAGTCCCTATGCGCCCACAGCCCATGCTTTCGCATGGGCTGTGTATGCAGCACACATTATCAGAAGTCGCCCAGACCCATATCGTCCTCGATACCGGGCGCTTCCTCGTCGTCCTCGTCGGTGGGAGGCGCGGGGATGAATTCCTCCAGATAGGCCTCCTCCGGCAGACCCGCCATATACGCCGGCAGGTTGATGATGATGCCGTCGATGTTATGGGGCAGTGTCATTTGGTACGTTTCCGTTGTCTCGCTGCCGCCCTTCTGCTGCATGACCTCCACGGTCAGCTCCAGCTTGTCGCCGATGACGGTGGTCAAGCAGCGCTCCTTTTCGTACAGCTTGGAGATCTGCTCGCCGTTCACATACACAGTGATCTTATAGGGTGCCTCCACAGACTGGCCGCCCTTGTCCACTGCGCGGTTGTCGAAATAGACGGTGTGGCCGCGTCCGATGCGCAGCATCACCACGGCGATGAGCACCAGCACCAGGATAAAGGCGATACGGATGAGCCATGAGCGTTTCGTCGTTTTCATGCGGTCTTCCCCTCCTCCTCGGCCTTCTGCTCAATGGCCAGCTGCTGACCCAGCGTGCGGTTCTCCTTGCGCTTCTTGGCCTCGTACATGACCAGTGCCACGGTGATAACGGCGTAGGACACGAACACGCGGAAGTACTCGCCGATCATGGAGTCGCCGGTGATCTTGGTTCCGGCGGCCGGCGCCACGATGAACATGGTATGGAACAGGAGCACACCCAGGAACACGTTGCCGATGGACGCCTTTTCCACGGAGGCGCCGCCCACCAGCAGCGCGGCGATGCAGAACATGCCGACGTTGGTATGCGCCGTATAGGTGGGGAAGTTGCCCATGTTCTGCAGATAGATGATCATGCCGAAGCCCGCAAACACGGTGGACATGACGATGGAGATCAGGCGGGTGCGGTCCACGTTGATACCGGCGTCACGCGCCACGTTCATATCCTGGCCCACCGCGCGCATGTCCTGTCCCAGCTTCGTGCGGCGGAACCACACGATGAACAGGCAGGCCAATGCGATGATGATCAGCGTCAGCACGGGGATCTTCACGCCGCCCACGTAGATGGCCAGCGCATTATCGATGCTCTGCCGCATCTGCAGAAGGCTGACTGTGTTGCGGATACCAAAGCCGCGGGGCAGCTTCAGTGTGTTGTGGAGGATGGGGATGATGGGCCCCATCATATACAGCACCACCAGCTGGTACACACCGGTCATACAGTAGGCGATAAAGTAGCTGGTGACCATCTCGCGGCCCTTGGCGCGGTTCAGGATGCTGCCGCACATAAGACCCAGCAGAATGGACAGGGGGATGGACAGGATGGCCGCCAGCACCAGACCGGGGATACCCCAGATCTGCCAGTCCGCCACCAGAATCAGCGCGATCTCGCCGGCCATAGCGCCCAGCGTCATGGCAAAGTTCAGACCCATACCGGCCATAATGGGGATCAGCAGGCTCAGGATCAAAAAGGCGTTGCGCCCCAGACGGGTCATAGCCTCGTTAAGTATGTAGCTCACCGGCAGGCCGGACACGGGAATGAGCACGGCGCAGATGATGATAAACAGGACGGGCACTGAGTTTTTGCCCAGGAATTGCTTTACGTCGAATCTCTTACCCTTCATGTCAGCGCCCCCTTTCCGTCTTTCTGGTCAGGGCATAGAGGATCATGCCGTTGGATACCACGATACGGATGACCTCGCTCATATCCATCTGGAAGGCGGCGCTCATCACGGTGGGGGTCATGGTCACCACGCCCTGATACAGGATCGTACCGATAATCACATTGCCGATGGATGCCTTATTCACCGACGCGCCGCCGATGAGGATGGCGGCCACGGCGGGCATGGCCATCCAGAAGGGGCCGTTGTACAGCTGTATGAAGCCGAAGCCCTGCTCATACACCAGAATACCCACAGCACCCAGCCAGGTGGACATGATCACGGAGATAAGCCGCATCTTGTCCACGTTGATGCCCGCTGCGCGGGCAAAGGCGGGGTTGGAGCCCACAGCGGTCATGGCGGTGCCGGTCTTGGTGTGCAGGAACGCCCACATCAGCACGGCCAGCAGCACGAAGAACAGCAGCGTACCGGTGGGGATCACCATATTGATGCCGATGCTGTTCAGGTCGATGGTCAGAATGTTGGCCAGCGCCTTGTCGTAATAGCCCTCCAGCGAGATGACGGTACGCAGACCGCTGGCGGAGAAGCCCCACACCATGGTAGGGTGCTTGTACGGCAGCAGCAGCCACATCATGCACATGAAGGACACGGACGAGAAGCCCACATAGGTAGCGATCATCATCTCGCCGCCCTTGATCTTGTTCAGCAGCCAGCCGTAGCCGCCGCCGAACAGCAGGGCAAAGGGCGTGGCGATGAGGATGGCCATCAGGAAGCTGGCAAACCCCGTATAGCCCAGCTCGATGGACAGCGTGGCACCCAGCAGTCCGGACACGATACCCAGCGGCAGGCCGAAGTTCAGGCCGCAGCCGGAGTGTACCATGGGCACCATGGCCAGCACCATCACGGCGTTCCAGCTGAAACGGGTGATGATATTGGTGATCTGTGTGGGGAAATCCAGCCCCACGCAGGGCGCGGCGATGAGCAGCAGCAGCAGGAAGCACGCGATGATCAGACGCGGCAGGCCGAAGCTGTCCACCAACTCTCTGAATTTTGACTTGTTTCCAAGTGTGGTCGTATTGCCCATTTCTTCCTCCTTACTTCACCTGACTGACCATGAGCATACCGAACTCCTCGGAGGAATGGTCAGCAGGCAGGATACCGGCGACCCTGCCGCCGGAGACGATGGCGATGCGGTCGCAGATCTGGCGCAGCTCCTCCAGCTCGGAGGAGATCATCACCACCGTGACGCCGGATTCGCGGTTAAATTTCTTCAGCGCCTCCAGCACCAGCGCCTTGGCGCCCACGTCGATACCGCGGGTAGGCTCGGACACGAAGAGGAAGCGGGGCTCCAGCGCGAACGCCTTGGCCAGACACACCTTCTGCTGGTTGCCGCCGGACAGCTCTCTGGCCTTCTGGCTGGAGCCGGTACACTTGATCTGCAATTCATCGATATACCGGTTCGTCACCGTGTGGATGGCCTTTTCGTCGCGCCATGTGAAGAAACCCATTCTCTTCAGGAACTTGTTCTGCACCTGCATGGCGGGGAACGCCACGTTCCACTCCAGTGACTCATCCAGCAGCAGACCCACGCCGCGCCGATCCTCGGACACGAAGGCCAGCTGGGAGTCCAGACACTTCCGGGGGCTGTTCAGCGCGATGGGCTTGCCGTCGAATTCCACGGTGCCGCCCGCCTCGTACAGGCCCATCACACCGTTGGGAATACCCAGCTTGCCCTGGCCGGCCAGACCGCCGATACCCAGGATCTCGCCCTCCTTCACGTCCAGATCCACGTTGCGGACGATCTCGCCGGGCATATCCACCCACAGCTTGCGGATGGACAGAATGGTGCGGGCATCGGAGTGGTCGCGGATGTCGTGGGCAGCGCCGCCGGCGGCCACCTCGCGCCCCACCATGTAGTGGGTGATGTCGCGGACATCCGTCTCGCGGGCGGGCACGTCCTTGACCACATAACCGTCCCGCATGATGACCACCTTATCGCACACCGACAGGATCTCCTGCAGGCGGTGGGTGATGAAGATCACGGCGATGCCCCGGGAGGCCATGCCGCGGATGGAGTCCAACAGCGCCTGTGCCTCCTGCTCGGTGAGCACGGCGGTGGGTTCATCCAGGATCAGCAGCTTCAGGTTCTCCTTGCTCAGCTCGCGGGCGATCTCCGTGAACTGCTTGTGACCCACGGGCATGCTGCTGATGACCATCTTCTGGTCGATAGCCACGCCCATCTTCTCGATGGCTTTTGCGGCGCGGTTATCCATTTCCTTATAGTCGAGAGTGTCCAGGCGCGGGCCGAACACTTCTGAAATGACGCTTTTTTTCTTGGGCTCGCGGTTGAGGAGGATGTTCTCCGTGGCAGTAAAGCCGGGGATCAGCGAGAACTCCTGATGCACCATGCCGATGCCGGCCTTCAGCGCATCAAAGGGGGTGTTGAACTGCACTTTTTCTCCGTCGATCAGGACATCCCCCTCGTAGCCGCCCGTCTCACGGATCACGTCCATGCCAAACAGTATTTTCATCAAGGTGCTCTTTCCGGCGCCGTTTTCGCCCACCAGACCCAGCACCTCGCCTTCTTTCAAGGTGAAGTTGATGTCTGTGAGCACCTGATTGCCGAAAAAGCCCTTTTTGATATTCCGCATCTCAAGCAGCGGAGCATTGTTCTTTTCCATATTCATCCCTACCTATAGCAGCGGGGAGGGAGGATGCCCTCCCTCCCCGCTTTAATGGTTGCTTCAAAAGCCTGTCGTCAGCTGATGGTGAAGTACTTTTCCGGGATCTCCACGGTAGCGTTGCCCATGAAGTGGCCGGGATCGCCCATGATATAGGTATCCTGATAGATCAGGAACACGTTTTCAGACTTCGCGCCGGTGGTGGCGTTGGTGTAGCTGGCGCCGTTCCAGGCCGCCTTGGGAGAGTAGACCTGCAGAGCGGCAGCTACATCGTCCATGTCCTTCAGCTCGCTCTTGCCGTCCAGCACGTTCTTGGCGTGCAGAGCAAGACCGGCGGACAGGGTGTAGCCGTAGGAGTAAGCCCAGGTACCGAAGTGATCGGCGCCGCCCTTCTCCACGATGGCGGACTCGACCTTGGTCAGGATCTTCTCGAAGTCACCGGCCTCCTTGGTCAGATCAATACCCAGCGCGCCGGGATAGCCCATCAGGGGGGAGGGCAGGTCGGCCTCGATGAAGTAGCCGCCGCACTCCAGCAGGCGCTTCAGCAGAGGCTCGGTGTGCGCATCGTTGGTGCAGAAGTAGGCAGCGTTCTGGCCGTACTTCTCGACCCAAGCGGGCACCTGCTCCAGAATGTAGGCCTGAGCGCCGGAAACGCCCACGTCAGAGGTGGGATCGGGAGCCGTCTCCAGGACGAACTTCATGCCGAACTCCTCGCAAGCGGCCTGCATGATGGCCACGCGGCGGCTCATGGTCTCGTAGGACATGTGGCGGGGGAAGGAGATATGTACGAAGGTATCGCAGCCCAGCTCGTGAGCGGTGCGGATGATCAGGTAGCCGCGGGAGACGAAGTCATTGTTGGTGACCAGGTCGGCAGCGGAGCCGATCTCGGGCAGATCCTCGTGTGACTCACCTGCGATGCAGATGATGTCGGGGCGAGTCTCTTTGATCTTGCGGAAAGCCTCGGTGGTGCCGGGGACAGCCTGATTGACAATGATGGCCTTCATCAGGGGGTCGGCGGACAGGTTCACGATGGACTGGATGGTGGTCTCGGTCTCCTCGGTGAAGTTGTCGGGATAGATGGCCAACTGGACCATATCCTCGCCATACTCCTTCTGGAAGGCCTCGGCGCCGCGGCGATCGTCCTCAGACTGAGAGACGGAGCCGGTCACGATGCCGATCTTGTAGGGCACGGTGTCGGTGTTGTCATCGGTCTCGCCCTGCTTTTCGCCGCAGGCGACCAGGGAGAACGCCATGATGAGAGCCAGCAGCAGAGAAACTACTTTTTTCATGTTTACCTCCTAATTCCTTTACCATAGTTTGTTGTTTCCTCCGCCAGAAGGAAACAGCGAACAGGGCGCGCCCCGTTCACTTCTATGCATTCGGGTGCTGCGCACCCATTTGATTTTACCAGATAAGTTCACACTCTGTCAACATATTTGTGTCTCGGAATGGTGTTCAATCGTGCATCTCCTTATTTTTCATCCACACACTTTCCCCATTTTTTGGCGCATTTGTATCATTTTCATGTATTTTTCATGCGGTTTTCTGTCAGAAGCCTGCCGTTTTGCTATAATAAACTTTTCTTTTGGCGAAATCTGTTTTTTGTCTGACTGCAGCAAAAGAGACAGGCTTCCGCCTGTCTCTCCCGCTTACCTTATGACTTATGGCACTTGTCAGATCTTCTGCTTCTCATCCACGATCTGGCGCAGCTTGGCAGAGAAATCCTCCAGCGTCATGGCGCCCAGGTCCTCGCCCTTGCGGGTACGGACGGAGACGGTGCCGTTCTCCATGTCGCGGTCGCCAACCACCAGCATGAAGGGGATCTTCTCCAGGGTAGCCTCGCGGATCTTCTTGCCGATCTTCTCGTTGCGGCTGTCCACCTCCACACGGAAGCCCTGCTTGCGCAGCTCCGCGGCCTGCTGCACGCAGTAGTCGGCAGCGCGGTCAGTAATAGGCAAGAAGCGTACCTGCTCGGGCATCATCCAGGTGGGCAGCGCACCGGCGTACTCCTCGATCAGGTAGGCCAGCGTCCGCTCATAGCAGCCCAGAGACGTGCGGTGGATGATATAGGGCAGGGCCTTGTTGCCGTTCTCATCGATATAGTACATGCCGAAGCGCTCCGCCAGCAGCATATCGATCTGGATGGTGACAAGGGTATCCTCCTTGCCGTACACATTCTTGTACTGGATGTCCAGCTTGGGGCCGTAGAACGCGGCCTCGTCAATGCCCACGGTGTAGTCCACGTTCAGATCCTTCAGGATGCGCTCCATGGCGGCCTGGGCGTGGTCCCACTGCTCCGCCGTGCCCTCGTACTTGTTGTTGGGGTTGGCGGGGTCCCACTGGGAGAAGCGGAACGTGCACTTTTCCAACAGGCCCACGGTGCCCAGGCAGTACTTGGCCAGATCCAGGCACTGCTTGAACTCCTCCTCCAGCTGGTCGGGGCGCAGCACCAGATGTCCCTCGGAGATGGTGAACTGGCGGACGCGGATCAGGCCGTGCATCTCACCGGAGTCCTCGTTGCGGAACAGGGTGGACGTCTCGCCCAGACGCATGGGCAGGTCGCGGTAGCTGCGGCCGCGGTTCAGGAACACCTGATACTGGAACGGGCAGGTCATGGGACGCAGGGCAAAGCACTCCTTCGTCTCATCCGCGGGATCGCCCATGACGAACATGCCGTCCAGATAATGATCCCAGTGACCGGAGATCTTGTACAGCTCACGCTTGGCCATCAGAGGCGTCTTGGTCAGCAGATAGCCACGCTGCTGCTCGGTGTCCTCCACCCAGCGCTGCAGCAGCTGGATAACGCGGGCACCCTTGGGCAGCAGGATGGGCAAGCCCTGGCCAATGCAGTCCACAGTGGTGAAATATTCCAGCTCGCGTCCCAGCTTATTGTGGTCGCGCTTCACGGCCTCCTCCCGCTCCTTCAGATAGGCATCCAGCTCGTCCTTGCTGGGGAAGGCCACGCCGTAGATACGCTGCAGGGTCTGCCGGTTGGAGTCGCCGCGCCAGTAAGCGGCGTTGCAGGCGGTCAGCTTGATGCCGTTGCCCTTGATGCGGCCGGTGGAGTCCACATGGGGACCGGCGCACAGGTCCACGAACTCGCCCTGCTTGTAGAAGGAGATGTGGGCATCCTCGGGCAGGTCGTTGATGAGTTCCACCTTGTAGGGCTCTTCCTTTTCCTCCATGTACTTGACAGCCTCGGCGCGGGGCAGCTCGAAGCGCTCCAGCTTCAGCTTCTCTTTACAGATCTTACGCATTTCAGCCTCGATCTCGCCCAGGTCGTCCTGGGTGAAAGCGAAGGGCGCGTCCAGATCGTAATAAAAGCCGTTGTCGATGCTGGGGCCGATGGCCAGCTTCACCTCCGGGTGTAGGCGCTTGACAGCCTGGGCCAGGATGTGGGAGCAGGTGTGCCAGTAGGTCTTGCGGTACTGTTCGTTTTCAAACGTAAATTCCTTGTTGACTTCGCTCATAGTCTGTTCCTCCTTGTGATCGGGGCTGGATAAATAAAAATCCCCACCCCTGAATGGTATCAGGGGTGAGGTAATAGGCATTACTCCACGGTTCCACCCTGCTTACGGCCTGCGCAGCATTTTTACTGTCCGCTGCGGATGGCGGGATATCTTTCGTCGAGACAAGGCGCAGGAGCGCAGGAATACGGTCTGTATTTCAAGCTTCTGCAACGCAGTATCGGCGGAAGAGATCCGGCATACGCCGTCGCTTTCGATCGCTGTAACGGGCGATACCCGTCCTGCTCGTCGCAGGCGGCTCGGAAGTGGTACGGGCCGTGTCCTTGGCGGGGTGCTTTCAGCCGGGGGCGCCCCTCTCTTTGGCCGCGGAAAAACAGCTTCTTCTTCGTCACTGCCTTTTTGATGGCAATAAGTATAAACCGTTCGGCGCGGTTTGTCAACGGGTGGTTTCACGGGGGAAGGGCAAAATCAGCCGCGTGAAGCAAAAAGAGACATCCGAAAGGATGTCTCTTTTTGCTGGCGCGGAAGGAGGGATTTGAACCCTCGCGCCGCTTTTGACGGCCTACTCCCTTAGCAGGGGAGCCCCTTCGGCC